>Ga0180437_10003913_pt1 | contig 21678 bp, 55 predicted proteins | sample SS_ome_4_FD_132410 | JGI IMG/M metagenome (GOLD analysis project Ga0180437, IMG submission 132410) | Hypersaline lake sediment archaeal communities from the Salton Sea, California, USA - SS_3_D_1 metaG | ecosystem: Environmental > Aquatic > Non-marine Saline and Alkaline > Hypersaline >...
CAGGGGAGTCCTGCTTTCTCCGATAGTCTCAGCAGGGGAGTCCTGCTTTCTCCGATAGTCTCAGCAGGGGAGTCCTGCTTTCTCCGATAGTCTCAGCAGGGGAGTCCTGCTTTCTCTGCTATAGTTGAAAAGCAAAAAAGACAATTAAAACAATATAAAACAAATATATAATAGAACACCTATTCTATTACTTGTTAGAATACCCGTTCTAGTTCAGTAGAACATACATTCTAGTATCATTTAGAATACTCATTCTAATACAGTTGAATGTCTATTCTAGTTATATTGTTCATATTTGAAAATATTGGTACATAAATGTACAGTTAAGTTTATGTACTTGGAAAAGGATTATAGTTATCAGGTAGTTATGGGTTTTTGTTTCCTTGGCATAGTGCTTGCTATAGGATAGACACTAGCAAGTATAATGCCATAAAGGTTAAGTGGATGATATTACAGTGTTTTTTGATTATTGTATACATGATTTAGGTATTACTTATGTTATGTTCTTAGTTAAGTAGTTAGAAAGTAAGGGGTTTTTAGTTATTGTTTATTTAGTTTATTACTTATGCATTACTTATACCAAGTCAATATGTTCTATAATTTTAGGCACTTATCAGCCAAGTGAGTACTCGTTCTAACCTCGTACACGCTAACAATATAAATCACTTAAAGTAAGTTGTCGGTAGGTAGGTTAAGTCTTTAATATTATTAGGCTTTTTCTCCCTCCTGTGCTTAAAACGCTCGTTAAAAGCCCAGTTAATTAGGGTTTAATTAGGGTTTAATTCAATAAAATTAAGTTAGTTTTTATGCTGTGCAATAAAAACATGAGAAACACATAAAATAAAAAGTGATGTAATATCAAGGGGTTACCCCCATAACTGAGCGAACATACGGCGAACACGCGGCGCGGTGAGGTGGTTCACACTAAAAATCAGCTCCAATAAATAAACATGTCCAATAGTGAAGTTAAGTCGGTGATATTATTAAATAAATTTCCTTGTCCCATAGATCGCTGGGTGCTAAATAAATTATCTCCCCAATCACACTGAAAAGCAGAAAAAAGTTTAATGATTTCAAAGACTTAATCCACCTTAATAATTTAATAAAAATTATAGCCAAATCGAGGCAGAAATCCGCTGTATAGTAGGCAGACTGTCCCATAGCTAGAAAGGGTATTGTAGGGCTCAAACTGGCTCTGTACAGCCTGATGAACGAATTCTAGTTGGATTTGCTTATAGAAAGATAAAAGACCTTACAGGGGCATATATTCGCTGGTGGTTAAATAACTATGTCCCATAGTACAAAAGGAGCAACAGGTAATGATCCTGTTACTCCTGTAGATGCCAACATGCTAAGGAATAGGAGAGTAGATAGATCCAAGACAGGATAACCCATTCTCTTACATTATTATAATCGACATATACAATAGAAAACTTTAGCGATGAAACTTTGTTAAATCTATGGATTTAGCGCTGCAACTATAATAATCTGATGATATCTAGAGATGTACTATAGGACAAACCATCAGTAATAGCGTTGATTTGTAGATGTTTTCACCAAGTAAGCGATTTGACTTTATACTTCTTTTGTGATACATTGGTCATAGGTTAATTTATCAGACCTCCTTTTTTTGATTAACCTAGATATGTTGCTTCGATAGCCCCTGCTTCCTGCAGGGGCTTTTTTATTTGACAAAATTAACAAATTCAGTTAGGATAGTAGTATCCAACATAATATACCTCAAAAACCAACATTGTCTTTAGCCCTTACTTTCTGTAAGGGCTTTTTTTTTGTTAGAGTTTGTAGGTTTCTTCTTTTTGTTGTAATATGATATCAATTAGGTCTTTAAAGTGGTTTCTACGTTTTTTGGTTGGTGGTTTCGTTACTTTCATTTTGTCAATAACGTTTGACCAGATAACACAGATGTCATCTTCTTTAGGTGTTAGTTTTTTACGGCTCCTTAGAACATCTACAGCTCTTTGCAGGGGGGAAACTAGGCAATCTACATGATCCTTGTAGACGTGATAATCTGTATGATCCCTGATATACCTTAAACTGTGAAAAATAGAAGGTAATAACTCGTTATATTCCTTCTGATACTTCTTCTGTCTCTGTTTCATGTTTCAAAGCCTCAAGCCTACTATCTAACTTATCAAGCTGATCTTTCAATAACAAAATAGCTATAGCCAGTACCGCAAACGGAACAACAAATAATACTAGATTCATGATAATTCTCCTTTATAATATTCTTTACTTATTTAATAAACTTAACCAGGGTGTGATCTTCGCCTTCTAACTCTTCATCTATAATTCTAGACACGGTATTCCAATCTCCTCCTGCTAAACCACATCCTATCATGGGGTATCCTATTCGTCTACCAGAAAAAACTTGTTTAACTTGTTTCATTGTTCTACGCAGGGCGTCATAATCTACATGTACTCCCGATCTCCCATAGTAAAGCTGCGTATAGGCGTTCACTATGGTAAATTTATTACCATTTCTTAAGATTGGTGCCCAGGAAATAGTACCTAGTTTTTCATTAGGTGGGGACATGGTGGCTAAGTCCATTTTGTAGGCTTCAGGGAAAGCATCACGAATCGCCCTAGCTACACCTGCTCCCATTTTATGAAAACAGTTACATCCGTGGATAACGACATCGAATTGCCCATCTAATGTTAATTGAATCAGGTCACCATTTATTATTTTCATTTATTTCATCCTCATACCACCAAGGTATAGAAAAATTTCTATTTTTCAAATCTTTTATCATAGTGGGGGAAAATTTATTACATCTTACACAAAAACCCCATCTATCATGGTTTTGAAATGGGATCCATTTGTGCCCTACAAGGGCACATATTAGTTTGTTTATGTAATGTTTCATTATAATACCTCATATGCTGTCCACGTTTTGTTAAATTCATATAAAGGTAAATACATAGATTCACTCTGCATCATGTTGGTTTGAATTTGGTTATTATTTATTATTTTAGTAGTAGTCCCATCGTAGAATTTTATATCATTTGGTCTTATACTAGTGTAGCTGGTAACAAAGAAATCATGCCTGTTTATTAAATCACTGTATCTACTCCATTTGTCCCCTAGTAACAGAATGATACACTTATTGCCTGTTTCCCTCAAGAATACTGGTAATAGGTTTTTATTTTTATTAGATACCATAGCTTTTTTAATCTCCTCTAGTTCTTTCTCTATTACCGATACACCTATCATCAGCAGTACAATCAACACACCAAAAACTATCAAAACAAAGTTCAACACTTACTCGTCTTCCGTTAATACTCTAGCGGTGCCCTCATCTAAATCAAACTCTACAGACAAGTACTCACCACACTCAATCCACTTACTTAACAACCTTTCAGTTTTATCTACACGTGTTTCAAACAAGGCTTCACGTTCATCCCCATCTAGTAAATCGTCGGGGAGGCTTTCTTCCACAGCATCACGGATAGATTCATGCACACCATCAGGATCTTTCATTGTGATTGTAATTTTCATTGTTCATTTTTTCTCCGTACAGCCGCACCTAAAAGTATCAGTCACATAGTCGAATAGCCTTTCTGCTATTTCTAATGTAGCAGTACCCTTGGTTGTAGTAATTATAACAGTATCTCCCACTTCTGGAATGGTTGGCCATTCCTTCAGCGGGTAGCAGTTAATCTTCTTTGAACCCACGTAGAATTCAATTATTCGTTCTTTACTAGTTGTCATTATTTATCTCCTCAAGATAAGTTTTCTCTCAATAATAAACTCGACCAATGATATCAGAATTTTGATTGTCATATGGTATAAAATCTACAAAAGACTCATCATAGCCTAATATAAAAGCTAACTCTTTCGCGGCCATAAATACATCACCCTCATAATCACAAACTACCTCATCAGTCACTACCAAATCGAAATGAGTAACTGTAGGTTCATCCATATAGGGATTTTTCATTACTACAATCCTCCGTCTTCTGTATATGAAAAATTGGTAAACTCTTCATTGGCTGCTTTAAAAGCTTTAACTACCAACGCTCTGTCTCTCTTGACTGTAGCAATATTTTCAGAGGTTGCCTCAATATCAAACCAAGAAAGATCACCGCAACCTACCATTATTTCTTTACCCCCTTGTAGAAAAATAGTAAAAAACACGCATTCAGTAAATTCATTGTGTGTTACTACAGATATGGCAGAAATAGTTTCTACTTTGATAATAGTTCCATCAGTTTCTAATTCTATGTACATGTTATTTTTTCTCCTTTGAGGGTTTTAACTCATCTTTTATTCCTGCACCAAAATAATTAATACCTTCTTCACAGACTGGTCTAATCTCCCCACTTTGTCCTTTTGGCGGGGTAGGCGGTGGGGCTGTTTTAGGAAAAGTATTTACTCCACCTTTTTTCTCCGTTCCTTCCTTAATAACTACAGGCTGGTACCCTTGTTCCATTGGTCTGCGAGTTGATTTATCTGGTACTGGCGGAGAGTTAAAACTATTATCAACCAAATAGGCTATAAGGAGGCTTAACCCCTGTAAAAACAATATTGTTAATACTATAAAGCCTACCATTTCTGGAAAATAATATGTTGCTACTGCTACTGGAAGCACTAAAAGTAAAAGTGCTGTTTTTAGTCTTTTATCCATATCATTTTCTTCCTATGCTCATTTTTCTTGCTTTATCTGCCAAAGGATTAGGTTCATAGTGGGATTCATCTTTATATTCCCAGTATCCTTTATGATCAGTCTTATATCCCCACCACCAACCCCTAAAAGTCTTTTTTGTAACTACCCACCTACGAACTTTTATTGTATGCGATACTATAGTAGAGTCACAACTATAACCGCAATAAGGGCATACACCGATGCTGTACATTATTTGCTTGTAAGACAGTTCATGATCGCACTCCTTACAAAAATAACCAGCTTCCCAATTACATTTATATAAATAGTTGTTCATGGTTTCCTTTTATTTTATTCCATAGATTAATAATTATATTACTTCTCTTTAATCTCCAGAGTTTTTTATATTCATTTTCCCTAAACCTAGTAGCACTTTTCATAGGGGAACCAAATTGATCTTTACAGTCTTTTTCCAAATAAAATACATCCACGCTGCTGTGAAAGTTGACTCTACCTGTTAGTTCTTCTCCTTTATCAGTAATGATAGTAACTATGTTTCCTTGCCTTATCTTTCTTGGTAAAACCATTATAACCCTGGTAATTTTGTTATTTTTAGTTGTCTATTTGGTAAAACCATTATTTCCTACTTAATAACTCATCTAGCTTACTTTCAATGTTCTCTAATCGCTCTATTATACAAAATGTTTTGTATTTACCGGCAAGGTTAGAATCATAACAACTAGCTGTTCTAGTTCGAACCTCAGTAGCATATATGCCTGCAGCTGTTAAAAGAACCATCAAAGCTAATATTCCTATCACTATATTTAATTTATTCATTAGGTAACTCCATTACTTATAGCTTTATAAACTGATAGATCCGGTACATTAAAACTGTCAGAGCTTAGATTAAAAAAATCTCCCCTAAAGTGGAGTGTTCTTATTATAGCCGGGGATAGAAACTCATTCAATACTTTACAAGAACAATAATTAGTACCAACCAGGTTATAAAAAGATGTAACTTTGATAGTATAAATACATCCTTCATAATAAACTACATAAACAGACTTAAGCTCTAGATCTTCAAACTTATAAACCCTATCCCCTTTTGTAAAAAAAGCATCATCGTCTTTATCTTCTATATATAACGGTTCAAGATTTCTTATAATATCATCCAAGGGAATATCCTTCCACTTATATTCTGTTAAGAGTTCTGCTATTTTTTGTTTGTTCATTCTATCGTCTCTTGTTTACAGAGTTCCAAATACTTAACACCAATACAAATAACAGCCCATAGTATATGATATACAAAAACAACCCATTACTCATTTTCCATGTTCTTTTTTAACTGCTCTAGTTCTTTTCTTATTTCCATTATATCCATATGTATCTCACCAACCACATGATCAAAATATACCAACCATGCTACAAAACCTACAATTACCAATAAAAACCACATTTATTGATTCCTTTTTATTTGTTGTTTCTCTCTGAAGTCATTCCACATATCACAAATCCTATAGGCAAGCTCTATGTATCTTTCTTTTGGTCCAATTAAAGAATCACTAGTAAACCATTTTTTAAACTCCTCATGAATAACATCCAAAGTGGTATAAACCGATATAGGAGCACTTAGTTTACTTAAACGAAGAACTATAGTAGCGGCTTCGGGGTAGTACTCGTCTTCGTTAACAAGAAAATTAATACACATAGGATCGTTCTTAAACAGAAGCATAGAAATATCTTCAAATATTTCTTGATATTCTTCTTTTATTAAATCCTTATACATCACTTATTTCCTATGTTGATTTTCTCTGAGAGCTTCTACATTTAACCAAAGCTCATCTAAAGTGTCTTTTATTTCTTCTAAATTGTTTCTCACACAATAATCGCTATAATAACCCCAACCTCCAGGAGTTTCACAATCATATACAAACCCAACGTGTATCACTACAGCCAATAACACTAAAAAACAAGCAATTCCAATACCAATACAACACCATCCAAAACTATCTAATTTCATTCTATCACCTCATAAGCTGTCCAAGTTTTATTATACTCGCTCACTCTAAGGTTTATATACGGATAACAAACAAACTCAATTGCTGAATGTTGTTCAGTAAAATATACAACTACATCCTTAGAAGAAACATAACCTACAGCTACCGGTACATAATCGTGAACATAGCCTTCATATTTCACTAGAATACTTCTATGTGGTTGTATAAATTCTGGCAATTTCATTATTACTCAATCCTACGTAGCTCGTCCCTAATATCTTTCAAAAACAAAATAAAACAGCCATTAGCGTGCCAAGTAGTAAGACCATCATGCAGGTTCTCACACTTTTTTCTGAATTCTTCTGCTGTTGGAGGTATTCTAGTTGGCTGTTCTCTACTCCCTGTACAAGAAATAATACCTATACTAACAATAACAACAAACAAAACCACAAATAATCCTAAACAAACATCTCGATCTACAGGATCCATTACACTACCTCATACGCTGTCCAAGTATCACCATATTCTCTTGCGTCTAAATAATACAACCACCCATACGTTAATTCTACTGCCCAAACAAGAGTACCTTTACCAATAACATCTAAAATTCCTACATCCAAAGGTGTATTTAATCTAAACCAGGGTTTATCTATAAGACTATCAGGAGCATCGAGTATTGTTAATACTATTTGCTTACCTGGTTGTACAAAAGCTGGAAATCCCATTACTCTATATCCTTTTGTATAATACAAATACACTCACTGGAGCCAAATGTTGAATAATTATGATCCTGTAAATATTTAATACCAGTAAAAACTGCAGCTACTAACACAAATATAAGAGTAAGAAATACAAAAGAACTATTAAACTTAAACTTACTCTCCGTAAAAAAACTAAACCAAATAGCAAACCAAATATAAAGAGAGATACAAATTAATACCCCACTAAGACCAAAAAAGAAAAGTAAATATCCCATTATTACACTACCTCATAAGCTATCCATGTTTCTCCGTACTCGTACCTAGGTAAATCTATCCAAGTAGTCTCTGGGGTAACTGACACCCCGTTTTCAGTGACAATGCTAGTATCACAATCAACAAAACCTATGGAATCTTCATAAAAACTATCAGCTACTATAAAATGGTCAAACTGAGCTGCTGCTTTCTCATAGGTAGCAAATTTCTTATCCAAAAATATTAACAAACACTTACTACCTACAGTTGTCACAAATTTAGGTATTTTCATACTACCTCATATGCTACCCACGTTTTACCATAATCATAAGGGTCACAATACAAATAATACTCAGTTAAAGAACCAATAAGATCATCCTCTACTACCACACTAATATTATCAACATAGATTCTAGCAATAACACCTTCCTTAGTACCATAGTTCTCATGCTCAACTATTACACGTTTGCCTATTTGTATAAACTTTGGTAACTTTTTCATACTATCTCAAAAAATCTATTATTCTCACATTCAAGTATTAACTTCATCCATTCCTTTGGGTTTGTTACTGGTTGATTTCTATAATATCCAAAACAAATATCTTGATTGCAAGAAGGAGCGCCACAAGTAATACACTGCTTATTCTTATCCGGGTTCCAAAGTTTATTACAATATTTACAAGAATGTATACTATTCATATTACCTCATAAGCAAACCAGGTATCACCATACCTGTACGGATTACAATATAAGTAACTATAAGATAAAGAATTATTGTCTGGATAAGCAATAGGTGTATCTATTTTAATCTTAACCATATCACGATCTACTCTATCAATCACACCATATACCGGACCATAAGACCAATCATCCTTCTCAACTACTATAGATTTATTTTCTCGTACAAAATCAGGCAATTTCATATTACTAATCCTTATTCCTAGAATTCCTAAAAGAGATGATGTTTGATTTAGGTAATAGTTTATATAGTGGTTTTCTTGGTTCGTCACCACTCAAATATATTGAGTCTAAAGTATTTCCTCTATACTCCTCCTTTAAATAAACTATTATTTCATTAGTCTCTGCATCAAAAGAAGTCATTATTTTTGGAACACAGTAGCGTTGTCTATAAATACTAGTTTCTTCAGACCATTCTACATATTCAAATAAGGGTCTAAAGTCTATATCATACCCAGTAAATGAATAATAACCTATAAACCTAATCTTATCATCCTCAAAATAACTTCCATAAATATCGTATATCTCTCCTGGAACTAAGTTTAAATTAGGAATATTATTATTTTTCATAACACTATCCAAGCAAAAACTAAAGCTCCCACTATAAAGCCAAATAAGAAGCTACTAATATTAAAATAAATAAATCTAGTTATAGCGCTGGGTATATTATTCATGTTGCTATATCCCAAGACAGTCCTTTAAGAAAATAAGGCAAAACTCTTATAGTACCATCTGTTTCTTCTTCTACTACTAAAGCGGGAGCTTTCAATAGATCTTTAGAAGACTCCCGTATCTCAATAACTTTGCACCAGAACTGTCCTCTAATATGAGGCTGGTAAATAAATAGCCTCTGTCCTACGTAACAGTCCATATCACATTATACGATATTTAGCAAAACACCACAACATTAAAATAATAAGTAATACATTAAAAATAACAGCCCAAATATGGTCCATTAACCCCTGATTTCACACTTAAGGTACCATATATGACCCATTAAACTCAGATAAGGTATAATATATGATACATTAGCCTGTATAAGGTCCAATATCTGATATATTACAGAAATGTCACGGATCGTCGTATATATTAATATAGGGAATATAATGTAAGCTATTCTTTACACAGAGTAGTCTAAATGTAAGTAATACTTTACATCACTCTTCCATAAGTAAGAAAATAAGAGAGATATCAAGTATATTTTACACGTTAGCTCTGAATAGATACTAGAGTAGCTAATAAGTAATAATTATAAACACTTAAGCCTTAATTAGAGTAGAAACAGAATAGATAAATTTAACAAACATACACACTTAACGCAACTGTGTGCATTTATTAAAATACAGATAATTTAAGTCTAAATATAGCTAAGTTAGCCTAGTTTATCTAAAAAAGATAACCTCTAATAACCATTGATAGCCTCTGATAAACTCACTATACCTTCCAAAGCTCTAATACAACCTACTACAGGTGAGGCACCCTACCCCTAGGCTAAAATAGCGCTTTGGTTGACTCGCTCTAATAGGTAATAATAAGTAATATCTTAATGGAAGGCATTGGGTTATTTGGGGTTTTATTTGTTTGTTTTAGAAGGAATTGGGGTTATAGTTGGTGTTTTTTTTTATTACTTAGTGTAGTAATAGGTTTTTGGGAAAAAGCGAAAAATTTTTCAAACATTTTTTTTGAAAACCCGGCGAGAAATTTTTTAAAATAGTATTTTTGTACCGCCGCTAGAAATTTTTTACGAGTATTATGGTGGGAAAGAAACTGAGAAAATTTTTTGATCGGTGTGTTAAAGGGAATAGAACAGCTGACTCTTACATATAGAATAACATAAAAATTACAACAACAAAACCTAAGAATCCAGAGTGGCTATATTTGCCTCTAAAAGCTCTTTCTTCATTTTCTCCTCACATCTCCTTATTCCCTTTTTTAAATGCATGAGAGACGCCTGGCACGTCACAGTCGTTCCTGTGGGCGTGTGTGTCAATGTTATAGTCATGTCATCAAATGAGTGTAACCCTCCAGAAATTACAATCTTGAAATCTTGAAATCCATATAAATATGGCAACCTGGTAGTAGTTTTATCTCGTTTAGTCATAACTATCTTCTCTCATAAAAAAGCCCTGAGCAAGAAATATCCCGCTCAGGGCAACCATAGTCCAAGTGCTTTGGGCAATTATTGGAGGTATTACTATAATTAGTGACTTCCTCACTAAAGCACTATTTATAGTTTATCATGACGGCTTTCGCGTGTCAACTCCTTCCAGGACGTCTATTCTATACCACACCTTGCCCTTCTTGCAAATATAATATTCTATATTATCGCAATATACTTCCCCTGTTTTACCGCTCCAAGCAAGTTCAATTTCTGTAAATTTAGTATTAAAATTACCTAACTCTAACAAGCGAGTTATAACCTCCTCAACGGGATATCGACTATATTTATAATGTGTCAGTAAATTAATGATCTTATTAGCCATGATAATATTATATCATTTATTACAGGGATCATCAATTGTTTTAGATTTAGACTCTTCTTGTAATTTTCTAAGTTTCTCTTTTCGTTTAGTGCTTGCTTTACTGCGACGTTTCATTTTCTGTTCTAGTTTTTTTAATTCTTGTATATTCTTACTTTCTCGCAAGCAGTTAGACATAGTTATAGAGGTCATAAAAAACTCCCTATCTTCTTCAAGTTTCTTTTTTAATTTTTTGATTTCAGGGGTTTCTTTTTCTTTATTTCTCTTATCCCTAGCTAAACAATATTCTTCCCACTCTTTAACAAAATGAGATCCAACCCATTCTTGATTAAGACCTACTTGAGGTATAAAATAAATATCTAATTTTTGACAAGTCTCATATTCAGGTGTATTAGAATGATCGTATTTGCTTCCGCCTTTAGTAAATATATCTGGCTTTAAATGAAATAAAGCTCTAGATACACTTTGATCATCGTCCAACTCAAACGGAATAACATAATCTACTCCTTTTATACAAGAAATAATCTGACAGCGGATTTTAATATCTTGGAAAGCCCTTCCTTTCTTCTTTGCTAAAAATGAATTTCCATTTACTAAAACTACAAGAACATCTCCATATCTCTTCGATTCAAGGATGCAGCTTAAATGTCCTGGGTGAACTGGATCATATGCTCCAGAAGTACAAACTATTCTCCCTAAGGAGTCTCTAATAGTTTTGAACTCATCAAACGTAATAATTTTTGCTGGTTTCATAGGTTTACGTTGCTTCATAAATTTTTTGGAGAGTTGAAATAAAACGTCCCATAGTTGATTATAATATAATCTTTTTCTTTCTACTAGAGATCCACTTTCCAACTACTTCCATATACTCTTTAATTATCTCAGCCTCTATATCTTCTTCATCTTCTACTTTGAAATCGGTAGAATCTCTAATAATAAATTTATCCTTCATTACTTCATCATATTCTTTTATGACCTCATCGTACTTTTCAAAAGATTCTAATATATCTTTGTGTTCTTCTCGGAATTTATCTACCTCTGCCCATAGTCGTTTTTCTTCTTCTGGTATGTTGTTTTTATAATCCTCAGCACACCAATCTCTAATTCTTTCTACCTCTTTTTCCATTTCACATATCATAAAATCTATGTTTTCTTGTGTGCAATACGGCTCTTTCCCCTCCAGTAGTGTTTTGAGGTTTTTAATATGGCCTTCTAAGCTGTTCGCTGACAGGCTTGGGTGCTTTATTAATTTGTCCATTATTACCCTCCTAATCATTTATTCTATAGTAAGTTCTTGGAAAGGGCAACACAAAAAAATCCCCCAAATCTACTAAGAAATGAGGGATAAAGGAGTATAGAGTCCGTCACAATGATAAAATTTACTTATTGCTTTAGTTTACCGTATTTACACAAAAAAAGCAATAGCGCCCTCTATGGGCTACTTATGAGTATACTATATAATGTACATATAGATAAAAAAAAATAGGAATTAGGTACATGATTTCATTAAAAGAGGTTAAAGGTGGAAATTCTATTGTAAGAGCTTTTTCTACTTCGTTTGTACACCCTGAACAAACCAGTGGATCTGCAACATACACTATTACACATAATCTAAATAGGAATATAAAACATGTTACTGCTAGAGCTTCAACAACAGCAGTAGGTGTGATGAACTTATCAGATCTTGATTATAATAGTGGAGGGTCATATAGTCCCTATGGGTATCAAATACGAAATATAGATGATAATTCGTTTAAAATAATTATAGGCCGTGTAGCAGGCAGCGATAGTAACTATACTGTATATTTGGATGTTTATTTTTAATAAGCAATATTATTATGGTATTTAAAACTACTCCATTAGAAGCCTTAGATGATTTACTAAACGGCGATATTAAATACTTTAAAAAAAACCCTGAAGTCTTAAAAATACTACTTGCTTCTGGTTTTGAAGGGTATGAAAATATTACTTTAGGTGAATTAGCTAAATATTACCTAGAAGCTTTTCCTAAAAAGACTAACGGACATATTCAACTATTAGATCCAGCCAATCCAAAAATAGTCCTAGCCGAGTATAAAATGTATACCAAGCCTTCATTTCGTATAATTAAAGGGGGTAAAAAGAAAAAAATTAAAAAGTCTCCAACCTAGAACTTTATTTCCGTTTAAGTTCATTAGTTTTATACTCTAAAATAGCTTCCATTGCTCCACGGTATAATCCCATAGAAAACCCAATACTAATATTAATAACTACAATTACTAAAATAATACCCATCATAGTCTTATTCTTCCTCAGAAAGCTCTTTTGCTTCAAGTAGCATCTTAGCTCTTTTATATCCTACAGGTTTTCCATAGTTCTCGCCCAGTTTAATGGCCACAAATGCAATAACTAAGACAGCAAAAAATTCCATAAAAATTACCTTAAATATATTTAGTTCTTTCTATTTATCCACATTCCTAGCCCATAGCCAATAAACATAAATACCACAAATGTAACCAAAAAAACAAATATAGATTCCATAAAAATTTCCTCCTAATGCATGTCCTCTTTATCACCAAATACTTTTTCATAAAATTCGGGATGCTCTTCCTTTAACTCATTAAACCACCTTACAGCCTCTTCCTCTCGTATTTGTTCTAATCTAGCATTACGACGTTTAATTACTATCCTCTGATCAAAATAAAATATTATGACCATTAAAAATATAGCTATATACACCCATAGCATATTATAAAATCTTCCTTATAATAAAAAAGGCCCTGCTAGAATTTCTACCACAGGGCCTATAAAACAACTTTGGCTCTCCACCCCTACGCAGGGTCAAACGCTAGCTTTTATCAATTTAAGCTTCTCTTTGAGAGTGTTATTTAACTCTCTTTAATTATAACACACTACCCATCCTAACGCAATTTACTATAAAACTTCTATTTTCCCAGTAAGATGATCATATTTCAACACTCCCTGACAAGTAGCACTATAACTATCATAGAAGCTTTTCAAGACTCCCAAAATAATCTCATTAGGGCTTAGTCCTTTATTGGAGCTGGTTCTGGTGAATTGAAATAAAACCATGTTTCTTCCTACGTCTGTAAATTCGACGTGATAGGAGTGGTTTCCATAACTATCCATAAAAAAATCAGTTTTATAAATACAGCGTTCATCTATAACAGATTCTAACACATAAGTAAAATGTTGTAACTTGGTTATTGTAGATAAGTTTAAAGTGTCTATTTGGTCTTGAGTAAATCGAGAAGTACTAGAAAAATATTTATTAGCCTGTAGTGGTTTTTGACCAGTAGGGGGTAACAAATTGATAGTTTTTTTAGGTTTGATAATACTTTGCAAAATACCTGCTATTTCTCTTATAGTCGCTTCTAGGCTATACTTACCAGTTCCGCTAGCATAGTCTTTAATAAGCACCTCTATTTTATCTCTAATGGCTGTAGATCCAGTGGGTGTTGTTAAATGGGGGTTAATTATAAGATCTAATTTATCTATTGTTTCTTGTAATAACTTCTCGCCTCCTAATCGAGAATAAACCAATATTGATTGAGCCGCTTTTTCTTTTTGAGCCTGAGTCAACATTTCTATATCAATCCCCAAGTATCTCCATAAAACTTTAATTTGGTAACTAAATCGTATGAAGAATATTTAATATATATGTCCTCTTTTTCAAAATCTACTTTTGTAATTTTCCCCTCACGTTTAAGTTTCTTATTAGATGGTGTACTAATATCTAAAACATTCATACCTGTCTTTAAAACGTCAAGATTTTTAGGCTTGGGTTTTATTTTTCCTCGGAGCTGGTTTTTTAATTCTTCTACGCTTAGGTTTTTTTTCTTTGTTGGCATTATCAACAAATTTCCAAGTTCTATTAAAATAATCCAAACTAGTCCACCACTCTATGTAGTTATTTTTACCTGTTGGTAATCCTATAATAATCGGTAATTTTTTTCCAGTAATTGTAGATATATTATTTTTATCTACTCGTAAAATAACACCATATCTAGGATTACTGCTAGATACTCTAATATCCTCTATACGCATACCTGGTTTTATATCTGACAGCTTCATATTTCATTATTCTGTCCTTTAGTCTTCCATATAGAAAGCCTTCCAGGTTTTCGCATAATCGTTGAGGAAAAGAGGAAATACTTTGTGCGTGGTTTCTGGTTTTATAAAAATACCAAGACCATAAAGATTATTCTTTGCTATACCACACACTCTACATTTTTTTGATTCTAGGTTTCTATCCTTATTGCTGATTCTGAAGTACTTCTGTTTATAATTCTCATTAGTGACTTCAATGCGTATATATTCTCCACTTTTTAAAGATAGTATATCTTTAATAAAATTTGGATCTTCTTTACCTATATCTACCAAACCATCATTGTCAGTGACTGGTAACATATCAGAATTTGAATTAACAGCTGAAAATGCTTCTATCATATCTTTCTTCTTCTCGTCCTGCTCAGTAAACATTTTAACTAGATGAATCCCACACTTCTGGATTATTAATAAACCAAACAGACCCAAACCCAGATAAATTAATATTAAATTGCTGACTCTCGTTTAGTTCTCTGGCAATTATATATTCATTCCCAGTATCTTGATCTATCTTAAACTCAAGTACCATTAATTTAACAAAAGTACCTCCTTGTACAGAAGTAAAATCAAAAATCTCCTTCCTTCTAACCCAAATAGAATCCCCTACTCTTAAATCAGTTATTCTCTTCACCAGGTACTCCAATAACCTCTCCTAAATTAGCTGGCCTATCGGTATGAGCTGGTGCTTCTACCGTATTTACCTGTACCGGTGGCGGGGTTACCAAATTTGTGGGAGCAGGTGTATGTGTCGGAGTAGGAGTAGGAGTATATGTTTCTCCGGTATCTCCTTCTGTAGTTTCTCTTCCAGTAGTACCAGCGCCTAGAAATTCTACATTAGACGCAATAACTTCTGTTGTATATCTCGTTACTCCTTCTTTATCTACCCAAGGTCTTGTTTTAAGCTTTCCTTCAATAAGCACTTGTCTGCCTTTAGTTAGATATTTCGCACAGTTTTCTGCCTGCCTACCAAAAACTGAAACTCTATGCCATTCAGTTTCTTTTACTGATTCTCCGTCTTTTTTACGATATTCGTGTGTAGCAACACGCATATTACAAACGGGCAAACCACCAGTAACAGTGTGTCGTAATTCTGGACTGTCTCCCAAATTACCAAGTAAGGTTACTCTATTAAGTGACATTTCTATTTCTCCTGTATTAATTAGTTTCCAATATCCAAGTTTTTTTATGATCAGATACTTTCAATTCTCTATATATATTTTTATTTAAATTCCTGCCAAGTACCACATAATCCCCATCGTCTAATTTAAACCCATCTGCAAATAACGTTGTCATTCCTGGAATAAATACTTTACCTAGTTTTCTACCAAGCCTTATACAAGAACCCTTTTTAATATGTCCAACACCGGCAAAACTTTTTTCATATTGAATTCTCCATTTTAAATTCAAATCCCCACCAGCAACTATTATAGCTCCTTCCTCACCATCTATGGTGATTAGTCCTTGGTTGTTGTTACTGACCAAGCATTCTTTAAATTCACCATCACTGTGTTTGGCTAAAACAACAGTTCCGTTTTTAATGTCCATTGTCCTCATTTACTTGTACCGTAAACCAAGTTTTCTTATAATCCTCTAACGATAATTCAAACATTCCGCCCATATTAGCATTAACTTTTATAGGTAGAGGATCCTTAGCCACTATTTTTATAATAACTCCATAAATACCAAAGCCTCCAGAGCCCATTAGAACTCGTTGTCCTTTACGGAATAAGCTTATATTTGGCACATTATTAGCCATTGTCCTATTCTACTCCCAATATTTAATTTTGTCAAATTTGACAAATTTACTAAAATTATGTATAATTTAAATAATCCTGACTATGGTACATATTGGAGGATGCTAGGATATGCCAATAAAACCAAGTAGTATTCCTAAAGTTTTACCATCAGGAGCAAAAGCTATTTTCAGGGGTGCTTTTAATTCCGCCTTCAGTAAATGTAAGTCTGGAGGAGGTAGCACGAAATCCTGTGACTCACGTGCTGCACGAATAGCCTGGTCAGCTGTTAAACGTGTATACAAAAAAGGCAAAAGTGGGCAGTGGGTCCTTAAAAAGAGTAAAAATAGTGAGGGTAACGAGGGAAAACTGGAATAGTCTAAACGATGATCAAAAACGTGGTCTCATTATTAAAGGCTATAGAAGACGATACCCTTATACTATTAAAACAGTCTCACAATTATCTGGTCTTAAAATAGGGCGCTTACGGGATATAGAAGCTGGTAGAAGAAAACCTATTAAATTAGAAGAATTACTAACCTTAAATAAAACTTGTTTTCTTCTCCCTTTAATGGTCTTTGAGCACCTCTTTCCAGAAGGGGTAAACCCATACGACTATGTAGACGATTTAAAAAGAAAAACTAAGAAAAAAACACAAACTAGAAGAAAGAAACGTAGTTTATGAAATATATAGAAGATATAAAATCAGCTATTTGTTACTACAAAGCTATGAGTAAATTAACCAAAATAATATTTACTATTACTATTTTATATCAATTCCTTTTCCTAGGATATTCCACTTTTTCCTTGCTTTCTAGTAGTATTTCCTTTATACTATTTACAATAGGTACTTGTTTATTTGGTCTTATTTTCTTATTTCACTATAAGTGGATACAAAATATTAAGAAAAAAAGAGCTGCTATCAGAACCTATCACTATATGAACGATTTAATAAGTTATAGTTTAGATCAGAAGTAAACTAATAATATAAGGCACACTGATATGAGCACACATAATACAAAGAACAATAGAGAAAAAACGATTACTGTTAAACAATATAAATCACTTAAACTTACCAAAAAATTATTGAAAGCAGCTTGTGCTAAAAATATGGGTATAAAAAACCCCCAGTAAAATAATATTACCAGGGGCTACTAAAACTATAGTGTGAATTTAGATTTATTTATGCAGTAGTAAAAATCCCTAACGCTTCAGCCATAGCATCCTGTTTAGCAGGACATACACCAATAGTAGTATTACTGGGATTCCCATCTTCCTCAACTTTAATCTCATATTGCCCATCAGATTTGATTTTAATATAGGGCATGATGTTAGCACAGCTGTGATTTGCAACTGCGTGTGCAAGCATGGAAGCGGCACTGTCATGATTATCCAAATACCATTGTTTTGTCGGCATAACTAGTTATTACCCTCCATATGGATTTTATGACTTATTCTAAATATAGTATGAATTTTTTGTACAAAATACTACTCTGGGATACCAGATTTTAGAAAAAAAGGACCCAAATCCATGGTATTATAGCCCTAAAAACATATACCATAAAAATAACATATAAACAAGGAACTATGAACATCATAGATCTTACAGAATTATCATAAGCTATTTTTATAAGATAAAGCATAATAACAGCTATTATTTTAACAATTAAAAGAACAATGTAGGGTGGGTAGATTTCCATTAAATAACGAAGTATTGGATTCCCCTCACGCCACGTACCAAACTCTGTCACACCCATATATGTCAAAACCCCATCAAGTACCTGACATACCACTAGCAATGAAATTATAACATCAATAGATTGATCACACCAAGATTCGTATTTATCTAAAAACCTTTGCCATGTTTTTTTAAAATTTATTTTCATACCTGTTCAATCACAGCTAAAACCTCATCTTCTCGAAGTAATAACACTTCTTCTTCACCCATCTTAGCTGTAACTCCAGAATATTTACCATATAAGATATGATCTCCTGTTTGTAAATCCATGGTTCTTCTAGTGCCATCATCCAATATTTTACCAGTACCTACAGCTAAAACTTTACCTTCTTGTGGTCTTTCTTTTGCGGATTCAGGGATGATAATCCCACCTGTAGTAGTAGTTCTGGCTTCTACTGGAGTTACTAAAATTCTATCATGTAGAGGTCTCAAAGTAACCATTAATTATCTCTCCTATTTTTTAGAGTTAATAAATTACTAGTAGTGTGCTTTTTCTCAAACTCCTTAACAATACTAACTGTTGAACTTGTTCCAATCCGGGTAGCACCCGCTTTAATCATCTTTACAGCTTGTTCCAAAGTCTTAATTCCACCGCTTGCCTTTATACCAATCCGTTCTTTATTTTCAGAAAATAATTCTATGTCTTCAACTAACGCACCTTGAGAAGAAAACCCAGTTGATGTTTTAATAAAATCTATTTCTGCGCTTTCACAAATCTTTAGAGCCTGTAACTTTTCTTTGTCAGATAATTCAGAGGTTTCTACAATGACTTTAGAGATAAGATTTTCCATTTTAGCAACTTGAGATAATTGTCTAACTTCATTACAGGCTTGTTCGAAATGCCCTGCCCTCAACATGGTATAATCCATAACAATATCTACTTCATCTGCCCCATGCCTAGCAGCCAAAACTATTTCTACCTCTTTAGCATCAGTAGAGGTTCTTCCGTGCGGAAAACCAACCACTGTCCCAACTTTAACATTTGATCCATCCAGAGTCATTTTACAAATATATAAATCTCCAGGATATACTACCACAGAATAAAAATTATGTTCCACAGCCTCTTCACACAACTTAACTATATCATCGTGTGTTGATGATAAAGACAAGTTTGTATGATCAAAATATTTAGCGAATTGTTTAACAGGGTTTGCCATTTTCCATTCCTCTACTAACTATAATTAAAACTCAATTATTCTTTTTATTCTTATTTTTTAATTTAGGTTGTTTTTTCTTCTTCTTGTTTTGGCTTTTAGTTTCTTTGGATTTCAGTTTTTTACGTTTTTCAAAAAACGCAGAACTTGGTTTTATTCTTTTTAGTAATTCAGAGGATACTTTCAATCTGTTATCATCTGCAATTTGAAAAACAATTTCTGGGTTTCTAACTTCAGTCCAGCCTTCTAGAGGGGTTAAGCTTAATATATTAAACAACTTAGTTTCTAAACCTAAATTAGTTTTTGATTTTTCATCCCCCTTGAAAGAGGTATTAATAGACTCTTCTTTATTTAGAACAAGCTTATATTTTTGTAAATCGTGTATTATTATTTTTTCCATAATAATTAATTTATGGTTGGTTCTTCAAATTCACGTTTAAGAAATTCATACATTGAATAAGCAGTTTCTCTGTCAAAATTAAATATAACCCCTTCATCATCAAACTCATTTTCTACTTTCATCAATAATACTTCTTCACCATCTATATCAGTCCACTGAAATTCCACACTGGCGCTGGTATCGACTTCTATCTCAAATTCATCATCTATCATAGCATTTACACCTTATTGCGTATTGTCATCTGCAGGAATGGTTTTTGATTCTTCTGTGATCAATACTTCAGTAGTCAGCATTAACCCTGCAATTGAGGCTGCATTTTCTACAGCACTTCTAACTACTTTTGTAGGATCTATAACACCTGCTTGCATTAAATCTTCCACAACTTCAGTAGCGGCATTAAAACCTACCTTAGGATCGGCACTTTCCAATAGTTTTTCTACTATTACCTCAGGCGGCTGTCCAGCGTTTGCTGTAATGGTTTTTACAGGCTCCTCAAGAGCTTTTTTCAAAATGTTAAGTCCATATTGTTCTTCTTTTGTTACATCAGTATCCAAGTTTTGAGCAGCTCTAAGCAAAGCCACACCACCACCAGGGACTATACCTTCTTCTACCGCAGCCTGAGTAGCATTCAAAGCATCTTCAACTCTGTCCTTCTTCTCTTTAATTTCTACTTCTGTACTTCCACCAACATTAATTACGGCTACCCCAGATACTAGTTTAGCAAGACGTGCTTTTAGATGTTCAATATCGTATGTACCAGCACTCTGTTCTAATTCAGTTCTGATTTGATTTACTCTTGAGTTGACATTTTCCTTATCGCCTAAACCACCTACAATAGTTGTAGTATCTTTAGTAACAGTTATAGAGGCTGCTTGCCCTAAATCATCAATTTGAATATCCTTCAATAGTTTACCTGTTTCTTCATTAACTACTGTAGCTCCAGTGATGACCGCTATATCTTCCAATAAGGCTTTTCTCTTATCACCAAAAGATGGAGCTTTGACAGCCACAGAGAAAAAACTTCCCTGCACTTTATTTACTATAAATCCAGCAAGGGCTTCACCTTCTACATTCTCAGCAATTACTAAAAGAGGTCTGTTTCCTTTTGCTAAAGTTTCCAATAAAGGTAGAATATCTTTCATGCGAGAAATTGGTTTTTCACATATTAATATATATACATTTTTGTATTCGGTAGTAAGAGTGTCTGCATGAGTAACAAAATATGGAGAAATATATCCTCGATCAAACTGCATACCCTTTACAGCCTCTAAAGTAGTTTCAGGGCTTGTTCCTTCTTCTACTGTGATAATACCATCTCGCCCAACCTTATCCATAGCTTCAGCGATCAGTTTACCAATACTCAAGTCATTGTTAGCGGAGATTGCACCCACTTGGCCAATTTCTTGTTTATCTGTGACTTCTTGAGAAATAGATTCTAAATAAGCAACAACAGTTTTTGTTGATTTATCTATTCCTCTTTTCAAAGTCATCGGATCATGACCGGCAGCGACTAACTTCATACCTTCATTATAAATAGCCCTAGCCAGAACAGTGGCTGTAGTAGTGCCATCACCAGCATCCTCAGCGGTCTTTTGAGCAACTTCCTTAACTAACTGTGCTCCTATATTTTCCAATTCATCTTTTAGATCTACTTCTTTTGCTACTGTAACACCATCGTGGGTGATGGTGGGTGAACCAAATTTGCGATCTAGCGCAACGTTGCGCCCTTTTGGTCCTAATGTTGTAGCAACAGCTTC
>Ga0180437_10003914_pt1 | contig 21675 bp, 20 predicted proteins | sample SS_ome_4_FD_132410 | JGI IMG/M metagenome (GOLD analysis project Ga0180437, IMG submission 132410) | Hypersaline lake sediment archaeal communities from the Salton Sea, California, USA - SS_3_D_1 metaG | ecosystem: Environmental > Aquatic > Non-marine Saline and Alkaline > Hypersaline >...
GATCAGGTTGCGCAGCTCGGCGTAGACCGGCGAGCGTGCGGCGAGCTCGGGATACATTTGGGTGAAGCTGGTCACGAAGGCTTGGCTGGCCTGGCCGAGACGCCCGGCCGCCTCGCGCCCGCCACCGGCGGTGACCTGCTCGCCCTCGCCGACCAGCTTCACGCCGTCGCCGACGAGCTGCATGGCCAGCCGGTCGTCGGTAGTGCGCACGCACTGGTAGTCGGGCACGAAGTACCACCGCTGCAGGGCGTTGCGGCTGACCGCGGCCGGGTTGGCCCGCTCGACGTAGCTGACGATCTTCACGGGCGGCCGCTCCAGCCCGATGCCGATCAGCTTCATCCGGTAGTCGGCCTCGACCATGACCTGGGCGAAATGCGTGTTGGGCTTCACCCCGTTGACGCTCACCTCTTGCAGGCCCAGGCTGGTCCTCAGCCCGCCCACGATGTAACGCGTTCGCTGCACGTCGGCCGGGTGGGCGTAGGAGCCGATCTGGCGCAGGAAGTTCTGCATGGCGGCCAGGCCTTCCTGGGTGGGATCGATCGAGCAGCCGATCAGGGGCGTGCGCCGCCCGCCCGGGGGAAACGCCCTTAAGGCGACCACCAGGTCCTGAAGCTGCACGACCGGCCGCCCGGTAGTGATCCCCACCACGCGCCCGGCCAAGTCGGCGACCCATCCTTCGGCCGGGCCGGCGATGACGATATCGTTGCTGTCGGGATAGAAGAAGACGTACTCGATGCGCTGCAATCCGGCCAGGTAGCGCATGGCGTCGGTCGGCACGCCGCCGCGCTGGGCGATGGCCGCCTCGAGTTGCCTGAGCGAGACCATCCGCCGGTCGCTGCGGGTCCCGATCTCGCGGTCCAGCGAGGCCCGCGCAGCGGCCAGGCGCTGGCGCATAAGCTGACCGTGCGGATCCGCGTAGACCTTGGTGCGCAACACGCCGTCGGCGTCGACGACCACGCCGGCCTGACCACCGACGTTCTGTGCGCCGGCCGTCGAGCAGAGCGAGAAGACCACGGCCGCGGCGGCCCCGGCCAGCACGAGGCGGCAACCCAGTCCGAGACAGCGCATGAGTACCTTCTCCCGTTCCAGAGGGTTTTCCGGCACGCCCCCACCGCACGGATCCCACGGTCTCAGGGCGGGGGCGTAGGGATGGACGAGTTTTTTGCACGTCCCCCGGCGACCCGGCGCCGGGCCACGCACCCTATCTATACTAATTGCGCAAGGTGCGCAAGACAAGCAGCGGACACGCGACCTGGGGGGCTGCTGCCGAGCCGGGAACCACTCCGCCGTGCCGTACTGTCTTATCCGTCCGAGGGGATCTTGCTGACCGGGCGACCTTAGAGTGACATAACCTCTTGTCAAATAACAACTTACGGGCCATCACCCGCACTGGCCCGGTTCGCGGTCATCGCCACTCGGGCGTCCGAGTAGGCAAAAGCGCGCAATTGGGATATGCTTCGCTAAGCGGCCCGCCGCGGAGAAACCGACTGGCGCGGGCAGCATTGTAGCCGTCTCGCTCCGCGAGACGGAGGTACATCTCACGCAACGAGTGGCGACTCTGAGGTATGCCGAGGCTGCCAATGTCCCCACGCGCCGTACGCCGCCGATCGACGGCCACCCCCTTGGGGCACCGTTTCCCGCGGGGTTTTACCCTGGTCGAGCTGCTGGTGGTGATCGCCATCATCGGCATCCTGATTGCGTTGTTGCTGCCGGCGGTTCAGGCCGCCCGGGAATCGGCCCGACGGGCCCAGTGTACGAACAACCTCAAGCAGATCGGGTTGGCCTTGCACGAGTACGCCACGGCCCACAAAGAGCACTTGCCGGTGGGCAGTCCCGGCAACGCGAAACACGGACTGTTCAGCACCATGCTGCCGCACCTCGAGCAGCAGCCTTTGTACGACCAGCTCGACCTGGAGGGCACCACCCGCGACACGTTCGACGAGCCCCATCGCTACACCCACCTTGCGGTCTACTTCTGTCCGAGCTATCCGTTTCCGCCGATCTACCGGAACATGGCCAACGACCACATGGACGGGGCGATCACGACGTATCAGGGCAACGGGGGGACGATTCGCAGCTCGAGCCAGCCGGTCACGCCGGCCGGCCACGGCGACTTCGCGCTGAACGGCGTGTTCGGCTGGAAGATGTTCCGCGCGTTGTTCGAGATCCGCGATGGCACGAGCAACACGCTGGCGGTGGGAGAGTTCGTGCAGCGAGACTTTCAGGGGGGGCAGTTCCAGATTGCGCCGGGCAACACCCGGGCCTGGATCATGGGCGGCACCCGGACGCCCGCCAACGGCTCTTACTCTTGCAAGGTCATGCAGCACCCGCCCAACGTGCAGGTCGACCGCACCGCCGACGGCGTGGATTTCAACCACTTGCCCATGGGGAGCTTTCACCCCGGGGGCCTGAGCTTCGTGATGTGCGACGGAAGCGTGCAGTTCATCTCGGATTCGATCGACTTCGAACAGTTTCGGGACCTGGCCACCGTCAACGGCAACGAGCCCACACAGCTTCCCCGCTAGATCGAACCGCCGACATCATGCGAAATCTCGTCATCGGGCTGATTCTGGCGTTTCTGGCGGCAAGCTCGGGCTGCGGTGGGGGGCCTCAGCTCGCGCCGGTCAAGGGCCGGGTCCTCTACAACGAAAAACCCCTGCCGTTCGGCAGCGTCATGTTCCAGCCCGCCAGCGGCCAGCCGGCCCGGGCAACCATCCGGACCGACGGCTCCTTCGTGCTGGGCACGTTCGGCGCGGCCGACGGCGCCACGGTGGGACCCAACCGCGTCAGGGTAACCTGCTTCGAGGCGCAAAACCCGGAAGCGGCAAACGGCGGTTCGGGCGGCGAAATGCCCTTGGGCAAATCGCTCATCCCCAAGCAGTACACCCAGTACGACACCAGCGGGCTTAAGGTCGACGTCCCGCCGGAAGGAAACGACACGGTCGAGCTGCGCCTGACCGGGCCCGAGCTTCCAAACTAGCAGGCACGCGGCGCGTGCCAAAGGGGACTGCCAATGGCCCACGACGCTCCCGAACGACTGGCCGCCGCGGCCGAGGAGTTCGACCGGCACGGAGGGCGCCAGGACGGTGCCCGGGTGGCGGAGAGCCTGGCCTACGGGCTGACGCTCTTGTCCGAGTCGCTCTTTCGCCGCATCCACCAGGACGTGGAGAAGGCCGTCGGGCTGGACTCGATGCTCATGCCCGTCTCCGAGGCCAAGGCCCAGCAGCGGACCATCGAAGCGATCGAGGTCTTCCAGACGGCCGAGTCGGCCGCCGCGGCCGGGGAGTTCGGCTACCTAAGCGGCGCCGGCGAGTGGTACCTGCGGTGGCTCGCCCGGCTGCGACTGGGCAAGCAGGCATCGGAGCCAGCGGTCGACGCGCGGCTACTCGGCTACCGGTCGCAGACGTCCGAGCAACGGCGCCTGGCCTTCACCGACGCCCTGAGCCGCACGCTGGCCGAATCGCGCCAGGCCCCGCTGGTGCTCTTCAGGCTCTACCCCCTGGCCGTGCAAGTGGCCACGGCCCTGGCGTTCGACGACCGCGAGAAGGCCGCGGAGGTTCGCCGGGGGCAGGTCACCGTCCATCCGCCCATTGCCGATTGCACCCGGTGCCGCGGCAAGCTCTTGGACAATGGCGAGCAGTGCCCAGGCTGCGGAAACCCGCTCTGGAAATACCAGTGGCTCGTGGCGGCCTACTGACCGAGCTCAGCACCCCAGCACCTTCGCCGTGGCCAGCCAGCGGAGCTCGCCGCTGCCGGTCTCCGGGAGACCGTCGAAGCGCACGGCCGCCACGGCCCCCTTGGCAAAGCGGATCCATGCCTCCTCGCCGCCGACCAGCACGGCACACAGCCGGTCGACGTCCGGGGCGTGGCCGACCCAGCCGATCTGGTCGTGATCCTCGGCCCGGGCCGCGGTCCACGCGACCAGCGCGTCCAGATCGCTGCCCGGCTCCAGGGCCGCAAGCTCGACCACCTTCGGCCGGCTCGGCAGCCCTTCGGCCAGGATCTCGGCCGTCTGGCGGCAGCGCACCAGCGGGCTGGTGGCCAAAACGCCGGGCGCCACGCCCCGCTCGGCCAGCTTGCCCACCATCGCGGCGAACCGCTTGCGCCCGGCGCCGGTCAGGGGGCGCTGCCCGTCGTCGGGCCACCGCGCGGCGTCGCGCTCCTCGGCCCAGGCATGGCGGATGATGTACAGGTCCATGGCCCTCCTCCCACTTCGAGGCCCTTCCGGTCTTTGCCGCGGGGCAGCAGGCGACTTTCTGTCCGATCGCCACGTCGGGTATTATAGGCGCCCATGAGCACCGGGCCCAGTGACGACCGAACCGAACGCTGGCAGCGGTTTACGATCCTCGACCTGCTGCTGTTCCAGATCGGGCTCGGGCTGGGGTTCTTTTTGGTCCACGTAGCGGAGGTTCTGCTGAGCGAGCGTCTCCAGGACGTGCCCATGTCGACAGTGCTGACCGGCGTGTTGGAGCAGTCGGTCGCCGGCGTCACCGCGGGCGCCTCGATCGCGGGTCTGCTGGTGCTCATCGTGCAATGGGCCCTGCGCGGACGCCGGCAAGCGCTCAGTGCCGGTGAATGGATCTGGGGCAGCCCGGCGGTTGAACTCGTGCTCTTCGTTGTCATGGGTATGGGCAGCGCGGTCGCCGCGCCGCTGAAGATCCTGTGTGTGATTCTTGGGATCATCCTGCCGGCGCTGTGTCTGCTCCTCGCGGTGGGCATCTTCGTCTGCGAGTTCGGCGGTGAGTCACGCGACGTGCCCTGTCCCTGGGCAGATCGCGCCGGAGCCGCCGTGGGCCTCCTCGGCCACCTCGCGCTGATCGTGCTGGCTGCCAGCGTGGGGCTCCGCGGATAGTCCCGCTACCGCGCTCGCCACAGCACCGTCTCGGCGATCTTCAATTCGCCCAGCTTGTGGGCAATGTCGCGCCGAAACCGCTTGGCGTCCCGGGGGTAGCCGGCCGTGGGCTTCAGGCCCGGCACGTGCCGGCGCCAATAGGCGTTGAACGCCCGCATGGCCAGCTCGCGCAGGTACTTCGACTGCATCGAGGCCAGGGCCGTGGGCAGGTGCGACTCGCCGCGGCTCTGGAAGCGGAACTCGACCCGCCGCTCGGCCGGCCCGAAACGGTACACGCTCTGTGCCCGGCCCTCGCCGTAGATTTCCACCAGGGCGTCGGGAAAGTGCTCAGCCAGGGCGCCGGCGTAGCGGTTGCGCCCGCCGTGCTTGTCGCAGACCACGGCGATCGGGCCGCCATGGAGCGAACGGATCAGCCCGGCCGCCAGGTCGAGCGTCTGGTGCGTCAGCGCCGCCCCCTTGGTGCCGAAGCGTTCCACCAGTCCGTTGAACCCCTCGGGAAAGACCGCCCGGCTGGCCAGCCCGACCAGCCGGACCCCCCCCGCGCCCAGGCACTCGCGCAGGCGCTCGGCCGCTGCGGCTAGCTCGCCGGGCTCCGCATCGACCGGCAGCGGCGAGTCGTAGCCCGCGTACCAGGGCACGTCGCCCAGCGCCTCGGCCGACTCGGGTGCGTGAAGGCGCCACGCCTCGCGCCACGTGCCGGGCACCCGGCCGAGCTGTGCCCACGCGGCCCAGAGCGTGCGCTCGAGCTGCTTAAGGCCCCCGCCCGGCACGTAGACCCGCTTCGAGTCGGCAATCACACACCGCCCGTCACCCCCCGCGCGCAGCTCCCGCAGCCCGGCCGCCACGCCCCCTTCGAGCCGCCCGTACAAATCCTCACTGCGCACGCCCTCGCCCACCTGCCACACGCTGCCCGAGATCACCAGCGGCCCCAGGTTCGGCCCGTACCCGGCTTCGTCCGTGCCGATGAGATAAGCCATGGCGTCGTTCCGTCGAAGTCCGCTGCCCGCAACGCGGCCCAGCCTACCACCCCCGGCCGCCCCCGGCCAGCACCACGCACGCCGTGCCCCCGTGCTCGGGCCGAAAACGTGTGTCGGCCAAAGCCCCCCGTCCAACCACTCGCACCTTCCGACCCGCTTCCCGCGGCCTTCTTGGGCCATCTTCGGCAAGATAGGTAATTTCGTGTCATAACCCCTTGCGGCGCCGATACTTCGGAACAGGCACTAAACCGCTGATCTTTATGTAACAAGGGCTCCTCTAGGGTATTGTCCATCGGCCACTCTTGCGCAGCCCCCTCTACTGAGGGGCCTCTCGAAACGCTCTTGGACACCGGCCCCGCGCAACGCATTCCCCCGCAACCCTTTAGGTCCCCCCCACCCCACTTGACCCCGCCCCGCCCGCGTTGTTGGACATACCCGCCCTCTCCGCCCGTCAAGTCTCGCCCGGCCTCCCGCGGGGTTTCCGCCCCTGCCGGCTCGCCCGGCAGAACCGGGAGTTTGTTTCGGCCACGGCGTGTTCGTTTAACCGCAAGCCGAAGGCGTGCGCGGACCGACGGCCTGACTTGGCCACGGGGGCGAAGTCGAGCGGCATCGCTCCACGGCCACCGCATGCCCGACTCCGGACGCCCGCGCCCGCCTTCGGCTTGCGGTTAAACGAGCGAGAGCCCCCGCGATCACGTCCCCGAGCGGACGCCCATCGGCCCTTCCGCCGCCCCCAGTTCCCGCAGCCCTTCCCCCCGCCCGCTTCGAGCCGGCCCCGGCCGGCACCAGCCCGCGTCCCACACCCCCAGGCAGACACTTGCGCCCGGTTCGGTCCGCTGCTTGACGTTCCAGTCCGGGCGGGATAGCCTACACGGTCAAGTAGCGTGAACGTGGTCGACCGGCGCGGCACGCCGGAGAGCACGGCCCGTTCGCCGGGCGATGCCCACGCTGCCTGACCCATGGGCGCAACGGACACCTTTTCACCTCAGCACCCCTGCGACAGGAAAAGAGGAGGGCGAAGAAATGAGGAATCGGTTCTTTCCGATCGTATTCGCGGCGGTGAGTTTGCCGTTGGCAAGTGGCAGTCTCGCCGTGGCGGAGGACATCGACGTGCAGGGTCTGGTTGCAGAGACCCAGAAGGTGTCCGAGAAGCTCGACGACATGACGCTCGTTTGGTGGCTGCCCGAGGAGTTCTGGGCGGCAAGCTTCGCCCAAACACCCCAGGTCACGGCAACCCAGGCGGAGCAGTTCCTGAAGATCGTCCGCCCCTATACGATGGTCGCCGTGGTGACCGGCGACATGGGTCCCTTCGGCGGGGTCACCTACAAGTCGGAGAGCTACGTTCGTGCCAACGTGCGGATCGTCGACTCGCAGAACAAATCCTACGCGCCGCTGAGCGAAGAGCAGATCAGCCCGGACGTGAAGAACTTCCTCGAAATGATGAAGCCGGTGATGGCCAACCTGCTGGGCCCCATGGGAAAGAACATGCACTTCCTCGTCTTTCCCGGCAAGACCGCGGCCGGCGCGCAGATCGCATCCGCCAAGGGCAAAGGACACCTCCAAATCAGGGTCGGGCGAAGGGAGTTCAAGTGGCGTCTTCCCCTTGACTCCGTGCTCGCGCCGAAGAGGTGCCCCGGCTGCAAAGAAAAGTGCAAGGGATCCTGGAACTTCTGCCCCTGGTGCGGGCAGAAGCTCGGCGAGAAGTAGGCCGTCTGCGTGAAGGAGATCCCTCGTGATCCGCACTCGAATGCCGCACATTGCCTCGTTCGCGGCGGCCTTGCTCGTGCTAAGCGCCGCGATTCCTGCCGCTGGGCAGGTCGCCGATGTGAACGAACAAACCTCGGTCGGCAACAAGCCCGAGCGGGTCGAGTGGTTTGGAGGGTTGGGGTTCGGGTTGTTCGTGCACTGGAGTGTGGACAGCCAGCTCGGGTCGGTGATCAGTCATTCGTTGGTGGGGGCGGACGAGGAGTATTGTCGGCGGTATTTCGAGGAGCTGCCGAAGACGTTCAACCCCAAGCGGTTCGACCCGGACGATTGGGCCGATCTGGCCAAGCTGGCGGGCACCCGGTACGTGGTGTTTACGGCCAAGCACCACTCGGGCTTCTGCATGTTCGAGACGAAGACGACCGACTTCGACATTTTGCACACGCCCTACGGGCGCGACGTGCTGGCCGAGCTGGTCCCGGCGCTTCGCAAGCGGGGGATCGCGGTGGGGTTGTACTTCTCGCCGGACGATTTTTGGTTTCTGTGGAAGCAGGGGACCACGATCGGGCGGCGGCGCCCGGGCGTGACGCCGCAGGAGAACCCGGAGCTGATGAAATACGACCGGGCCCAGATCCGCGAGTTGCTCACCAACTACGGGCCGATCGACATCATGTTCATCGACGGGCCGGCCGAGGGGCTCAGGGAGCTGTGCTGGGAATTGCAGCCGAACGTGGTGGTCACGCGCGGGGCCATGAAGACGCCCGAGCAGTACGTGCCCGGCGTGGCGGTGCGCGAGCCGTGGGAGACCTGCATGACCATGGGCACCCAGTGGCAGTTCAAGCCGACCAACGAGTCGTACAAGTCGGGCGGCGAGCTGATCGAGCGGCTCATCGAGACCCGGGCCAAGGGGGGCAACTTCCTGCTGAACATCGGGCCGGAGCCGGACGGCACGATTCCCTTAGAGCAACAGCGGCGCCTGCGCGAGATCGGGCTGTGGACGTTCATCAACCGCGAGGCGATCGACGACGTCGAGCCGTGGGTGGTGACCAACGAGGAGAACGTCTGGTTCACCAAGCGGCGCGGGAAGAACGTGGTCTACGCGATCGTCACCCGGCCCGAGTGGCCCTACGGCGAGCGGCGGGAGATCACGCTCCGTTCGGTGGCGCTGGCCGGCCCGGACGGGAAGGTCGGCGTGCTGGGCCAGTCGAGCAAGGTGCTCGAATACAACCCGAAGGCCGACCCGAGCACGACCTGGCGTCCAACGGACGAGGGGCTGGTCGTCTCGGCGATGCGGGCTCAGCGGATCTACAATGATCGGAAGTGGCCTAATCCCGTGGTTCTGAAGATCGAGGGGGCCAGGCCGCTGGAGGTGCCCGCGGGTGTGACCACGGGCAAGGCGGAGGTGGCCCCGGGCCGGGTGACGCTGCACGGGGAGCTTTCGTTTCGGGGCGACAAGCAGCTCGAGGTCGAAGTGGGTTTTCAACTCCGCCGGCGCCACGACCCCACGCAGCCGCTGTCCACGGCCGACCCGTGGAAAACCGTCGCTCTGCAAAAGATGTTGGGCAAGGGGGGCTTCGTCGTCGAGGTCTCCAAGCCCGAGTCCGGGGCCTACGAGTACCGGGCGATGGTCAAACACCCCAAGGTGACGCTGTTTGGAGACGTGAAGCAGTTTACCGCGCGGTGAGGCGTATGCTGCTGCGAAGCGGTCAGACCTCGAGGCCGACCATCGGGATCCTTGTCGCTGCCCGCCGCCCTCTCTCGGATCGGTCGCCGGCGTCTAGTGCCCGGCCATCCCCCTCCATCGGAGGGTGTTGTGGTAGCTCCTGATGTCCCGATTTCCCTTGAATTCTTCACTGGGGCAACTACAATGCTGGCTACTCCATTTGGCGTCATCGCCGGGCGTATACTGGCCCCTAACCACCACCCTTGGCTTCGCAATCGGAGGCAACAGGAATGAGAGGGCTACCTATTGGTTTTGCTATCCCACTACTGCTCGCTGGGGGAACCACATTTGGGCAAACCTACCTTGAGTCGGTTGACATTCCGTCTGATGGAGCCACAGTGAGTACGGTCAATACGCTTACAGGCGGGTGGCTGTACGATGTTATCGTGTCTGGAGTATTCCGCTACGACGTGGGAGAACCAGGTGAATTCTCTGACGCCCAATACACGGAGGACGACAACGACCAGTGGACGTTGCGAATCAACAGGGTGGAGTTCGATGGTGTGGCACTCAACGCTGATATACTAGACCTACCCACCCACACTTACACATATCACTGGGTCGGTACTGGCTCGGATTTGGATTTCCGAATCTGGGATGAACCTGCTCCCGAAGCCTACTATGACAACGAGGGCTCGCTTCTTGCCGACGTATACTTTATTGCGACACCCGAACCCTCCACTTTCGCGTTGCTCGGAATGGCAGGTCTCGGCTTGCTGTGGTACCGTAGGCGCTACTCGGCGCGCGAATCTTGAAATTTACAGAGTCCCATCGCTCAATTCGGTGGGGTGGGTAGGTCTGTCGCCCGAGTAGGTTTGTCGCTCGGGCACCCGAGGTGGATTTCCCGCACTTTACGCCCATCCTTACCGATCTTGGAGGAACTTTGGACTCGCGTGTGAGGAATGGCCCTGACCGGGCAATTAGCGGAAGAAGGTCATGTACGTTCCGACCCTGAGAAACGGGAGGTAGAGAAATGAGACGTGTTGCGATGGTGTGCTGGACCGTACGGTTGTCCCTTTCGCTGGCTGCCGATGCACAGACCATTGTGGACAACTTCGACAGTGAGAACGGGGGTGCAGGCGTTTGTTGACTACTACGGCTTCCAGAATTGTTGCGGTGACTGCCGGCACCGTCGATTTACTTGGTAATGGGTTTTACGACTACTACCCAGGCAACGGCTTGTACATTGATCTCAACGGCACTTCGTCTACCTCCGGCACCCTGACGAGCAAGGCGCTCTTTGATCCGGGAACATATGACCTTACATTCGTCATTGGTAACAACGGAGCCACCGGCCCTGCCAACTCCGTTTCGGTCAGCTTGGGTGACTACAGCGAGGATTTTTCGCGAGTGGGCTACCCGCCGCTGGAGACTGTCGAACGATCCGTTACCGTCACGTCTGCATCCCGGCTCGTTTTCGCGACTCCACCAACCGATAGTGACCAACATGGAATTATCATCGATGGGGTGTCTGTCACCCTAGTCCCCGAACCTTGCACCCTCGCCCTGCTTTGCATTGCAGCCCTCGGGTTGTTGTGGTATCGTAGGCGTTAGCTTGCCCGCAAATCTTGAATCTCTCAGAACCCCATCGGTTAATCCCGCTGGGGTTCTTTTTCTTTTGCGGGTCCTGTCTTGCTCGGGTCCAGCGGGATATCGAACGTGTTGCTGCCAGGCTGGACGGTGAACTCCAGGCCCGAGGTCTGGAAGCTGCCGTACTTCGGGTCGATCCGCGGCGGCAGGGGGTTTTCCGGGTCGTCGCCTTCGGGCTCGGTGACTGCCACGCGATAGTTGCCGGCCGGGGCGCCGTCGCCCGGCTCGACCGTGCCCAGGCGGTAGTTGCCGCCGGAGTCGGTGGTGCCCGTGGCGGTGATCGGCGGCTCTTTGCACTGGAAGACCACGCTTAGGCCCTCCAGCGGTGTGCTGTCTTCGAGCGTGACCTTGCCGGAGACGCTGTGGGTGGTGTACTTGCCCCCGCAACCGGCGAGGATCGGCAGCAGAAGCAGGAGGACCAAGGGCGGAGATCGGTGAGACATCGGCATAGGTTACTGGAGTTGGATGATCTCACTGCCGGCGCGGGTTATCTGGCTTCCGAGCACGTGGGTGTCGGTCTCGACGGCGAGCGAGTCGACGTGTCCGTCGCAGTAGACGAACTGGCAGATGCCCGGGTGGTCGCTTCCCAGCCCGCCCACGTCGCGCGAGCGGCGGATGGGGTAGACGGTCCAGCCGGCGTATTGGGGGTCGTCGGGCGGGCCGCCGTAGGTGCCGGGGTTGTGGTCGCCGTTGTATGCCTGCACGCTTTGCGCGCTTCGGTAGGTCCACCCGCCGGCCAGGAGCGTGTTGCTGGTGCCGTCGGTGATCGACCGGAACTGGGTGTTGGACTTCCAGTCGCCCAGCCTGAGCGGCACGCTTCGGTAATTCGGCAGGGGGTGTCCGTAGATCAGGGCGCCCTCGTGTTCGACTCCCTCCCAGCCGACGCGGGGCTTCAGCCCGGTGGTGGCGGCGTAGTCGGTCACCGCCCCGGAGAACTCCCCGCCGCCGTGTCGGCCGTGTCCGTTGTCCGCCACGCGCGCAACGCGGTATTCGGCCTCCGTGCGCCGGCGCGAAGGGCAGAGGTACGCATCGACGGAGGTGTTTCGCACCTCTTCGGTCTGGTCGTAGAAGCAGGCCGGCAGGTCCCAGCGGTCGTAGAGGGTCTGCTGCTCGATGTAGGGCATGATGAGCACCAGCCAGGTGGCCTTGTGGTCGCATATCCGGCTGGGGGGCAGGAACTTGCGCGAGCCGTGGAAGTTGTGGACCGCCAGCCCGATCTGCTTCAGATTGTTGGCGCACTGGGCCCGGCGCCCGGCCTCGCGCGCCGCCTGCACGGCGGGCAAGAGCAAGGCGATGAGAATGCCGATGATGGCGATCACCACCAGCAGCTCGACGAGCGTAAAGCCGGCCCGGTCGTTCCTTGCCACGGTGATACCTCCTACGCAGGGGGCGAAGGTCCAACCGCCATTCTAGCGAAACCGCCAACGAAAAGGGACCTGGTTCATTTTGTGCGAAGCACCCTTCGGGCCGTTCCGGCAAAATAAACCAGGTCCCTTTTCGTTGCTCTTGCACGGCGGATGTCGGGGAGGTAGAGTAGCCGCCGGGCTACCGTACCACTTCAAGAAAAGGGGACCGCCATGGGACGAATCACTCGCCGGAAGTTCGTCAAGAGAAGCGCGCTGGCCGTGGGCGCCGCGGCGGCGCTGGCGCCGCACTCACGCGTGCTGGGGGCCAACGACGATCTGCGCGTGGCCACGGTCGGCTTTCACGGCCAGGGAGGGCTGCACATTCGGCTGCTGCGCGGGCTGCCCGGGGTGCGCGTGGTGGCGGTTTGCGACGCCGACCAGAACGTGCTCGACCGGGGGCTCAAACAGGCCAAAGAACGCAACGAGAAGGTCGACACGTACCTCGACGTGCGCAAGCTGCTCGAGGACAAGGGCATCGACGCGGTGACCACCGCCACGCCCGACCACTGGCACGCGCTGGTCACCATCTGGGCCTGCCAGGCGGGCAAGGATGTCTACTGCGAGAAGCCGCTCTGCCACAACCTCTGGGAGGGCCGCAAGATGGTCGAGGCGGCCAGAAAATACCAACGCATCGTGCAGTTCGGCAACCAGGAGCACGGGCACCACACCGGCGAGATGCGGCTGGAGATGGAGAACCTGGGCAAGATCCTGGTGGCCTACACGTCGCTGAACCGCATGCGCCGGAGCATCGGCAAGGTGAGCGAGGCCCAGCCGGTGCCCGAGTCGATCGACTACAACCTCTGGTGCGGCCCGGCGCCCATGGAGCCCCTGATGCGGCGCAACCTCCATTACGACTGGCATTGGGTCTGGCCGACCGGCACCGGGGAGATCGGCAACAACGGGATCTACCCGCTCGACGCGCTACGCCTGCGCCTGGGCCAGAATACGTTGCCGAAGCGGGTGATGAGCCTGGGGGGCCGGTTCCTGTTTGGCGACGACGGCGAAACGCCCAACACGCAGATCGCGCTGTTTCAGTACGAGCCGGGCCCGATGGTCATCTTCGAGCTTCGGAACTTCCCCTCGGAGCGAGGTCCCAAGACGGCCCCCACCAAGATCAAGTGCGAGAAGGGCGAGTCGGGGCTGCCGGGTCTCAGCGGGCCGTCGGGCGACCGGGGAGGATTCAGCGGACACCAGGGACACCTGTTCAACTTCGTCTCGGCCGTGCGGAGCCGCAACCCGAAGGACCTCCGGGCCGACGTCCTCGAAGGGCACCTCTCCAGCGCGCTGGTGCACATGGCCAACGTCTCCTACCGGGTGGGCACGCCGCACTCGGCCGACGAGGCCCGCGAAGCCGTCAAAGACCGCGGCAGCGAGGCGGCCGAGACCTTCGACGGGTTCCGGGAGCACCTTGAAGCGAACGGGGTCGACTTCTCGAAGACCGAGGTGGTGCTCGGCCCCTGGCTGGAGATGGACGCCCAGAAGGAGCAGTTCGTGGGCGGCTCGGAGGTCGTCGATCGTGCGAACCGACTGGTGCGCCGAGACTACCGCGAGCCGTTCGAGGTGCCGGAGCGAGTTTGAGACCTAGCGGCTGTCGGAGAGGCGTTTGTAGTGACCCGATTCATCGGGTCTCCCTGCGAAAACGCCTCGTTTGGCTGCCTCATGACCGCATGAATGCGGTCACTACGAACTTCTCGGGTCGGCACTACGACTTGGAAGCGAACCGGAACAGGTCGCGTATCTCGGCGGAAACTTCGTCTGCCGAGCCGGCGTAGAGCTCGATTTCCTTGTGCAGCAGGCGCCGAAACGCCCGCAGCGTGGTGACGATCCGGTTGGAAGCTTGCTTTTCGGTCAAGCCGGCCTCCTCGGCCAGTTCGCGCAGGGGAGGCTGCGACGTGCCGCGCAGGGCGGGCTCGAAGACGCGCTTGTGGAAGAGCCGGCAGTGGAGCTGCTTGCCGGCCGCCTCGTACTCCTGCTCGAGGATGGCCCACACCCGCATCAGCAGCTCGTACACCCAGGAGCGGAGGAAGACGCCCTCGGCGGTTTCGCTGCGCGACGGCTCGAAGGCGGGCCGATCCTCGGTGGCCAACTGCTGGATCGAAATGATGCCCTCGGCCGGGGCCTGGCGCCGCTCGCGGCGTCCCACGTCCCTAAGGAAGTTGTTCAGGCACTTAAGCAGAAAGGTGCGGAAACGGCCGCGCGTCGGATCGGCCCGGGCGAATAGCTCGTGGGCGAGCGAGTAGGCGAAGAAGTCCTGGGTGAGGTCCAAGGCATTGCTGCGGTGGCCGCTGTGCCGGATGTAGGCGTAGACGGGTCTCCAATAACGGGCGATCAGACAGTTGAGCACCTCACGCTGCTCGGAGGTCATGGGCCCGCGAATCTTCCCCAGCGTGGTCCAATGCGTCGTGGGAAAGCTCTCCAGGTAGCTGGTCTCGGCGAAGTCGTCGCCCAATGCCATGTCCTTTCTCCTGCGGCCGCCGGCAACTCCGATCACCGCGCCGACTCAACCTTTGAGCCCGGGATCGGCCGAGGCGGCCCATCCGCGCGCACTCCAACCTCGTGCAGACGCCGGGACGTAGCATACCATTGTAGCGCCGCCGGTCAATCCCCGGCGGAAAAAGGGACCTGGTTTGTTTTGCGGCAAAGCAAACCAGGTCCCTTTTCCCGCCGTTTCCGCCGATTCCGGGGAATCCGCGGCCACGGCGCGCAGCTTTCGGGCCATTTCGGCGTAAGTACACGGTAGAAGAGGCACATGTCGAGGCAGCTCCTCTGCCGGCAGCCGGCCAGGCCGCAGGCCCGCCTCCCCTGACTTGCTCTCTTGCGGCCTGGTCCGGCGCCGGCACGAAACGCGGCTGCACGATCCTGCGACTCCTCTCGAGGCCGGCGGGGCGGGCTTATTCGGAACGCGAATGCCGGTGAGGGGCAAGAAAGGGAAGAGGGAAACCTGGGAAGAAGGGGAAGAATGAACCGAGGCAAGCCCGCCCAGACTCCAGCGGCCAGCCACAGCGATTCAGCTTCTCTCGATCCTTCCTTTCCTTTTCTCCTCCTTTTTCCCTTTTCCCACGCTCGTGGTGACGAAGGAGGTCCCCGTCCCGACATAGCGCGAGATTACAGGAGGGCATCAACTCGCAGCGGACATGGGCAGTCCCGGAAGCACCAACGACGGCTCGGGCCAGATAGACGTCGAGGGCGCAACAAGGTCGAGGAGACATCTGGGAGAGCCAAGTGATGGGAAGCTATTGGCGAGAGAGTAAGAAGCGCTATGCCTACCACGAGGCCGGACACACGGTGATGGCGTATCTTGCCGGCGACGTGGTGCTCTCGGCGAGCATCGTGCCCGATGAAGACGACCACTCCAAAGGGAGGATCGTGCTCCGCGGAGGCTCGCCTCCGCCCGACAGGCAGCGGAACCTCGAACGGCTGATGGTCTACTACGCCGGGGAAGCGGCCGAGGCGATCGCCTTTGGCGAGCCCACCTTCGCCCATTCCCAGGACGACCTGAAGCAGGCGTGCGATCTGAGCGACGAATCGGGGCTGGAGCTGTCGGCCGACGATTGCGTCAAACTCTACAAGCAGACCGAGAGAAGACTGCGCCGCCACTGGCGAAAGGTGCAGGGCGTCGCCACCGCGCTTCAACGGCGCGGCTGCGTCGACTGGGACGGGATTCTGCGCATCGTCGCGCCCCACCCGAATGCACCAGGCAAACGGCGCGGGTGCAACGGCCGGTGTACCGGGAAGGACCCTCGCCGCCGCGAGCTGGAGCAGGGCCGGCCCCGGGCCGTCGCCGCCGTAAGCCCGGAACCGTGAGCCGACGGAACCCGTCACGGTAACGCCATGAAGCGAAAAGGTTCCCTGCTGCTGGCCGGCGAAGCAGGCCACGTCCTCCGGGCCGTGGCCGACTGGCTCACCGAGCAGGGCTACCAGACCGACGTGGCCGCCGGCTGCGCCGAGGCGATCGAGGCCATCGACCGCAAGAAGTACGACCTGGTCCTGGCCGATACCCGGCTCGCCAACGGCAAGCTGTCCGACATCCTGGCCTATTGCCGCGGGCACCACCCCGAGACCGGCGTGGTGATGATCCTCGGCCGCTCGGAGTTGGAATTCTCCGGCGAGACGATATTCGCCGGGAGCTTTGTCCTGCTCAAGAAACCAACGAACAACGGGAGCAGCCGATGATCGCCCAGCGGACTCAACGCCGAAACAGGCTCCACGAAGCCACCACCCCCCAAGCCTCCCGATCGGAAACATGGCAGGAAGCCGAGCCGCTGGTCGGCCGGCATCGGAAAATGCAGGAAGTCGACGCGATCGTCGAGCGCGTGGCCGACTCCCGGGCCACGGTCTTGATTACGGGTGAGACGGGCACGGGCAAGTCGCTGCTGGCCCGGACCATCCACCGCCGGAGCATCCGGCGCTTCGGGCCGTTTGTGGAGGTGGCCTGCGGGGCCCTGCCCGAGCTGCTCCTGGAAAGCGAGCTGTTCGGCCACGTGGCTGGGGCGTTTACCGGGGCCGCCCGCGAGCGCATCGGCCGCTTCATGCAGGCCGACGGCGGCACCATCTTCCTCGACGAAATCGCCGCGGCCAGCCCGAACATGCAGGTCAAGCTCCTCCGCGTGCTCCAGGACATGGCCTTCGAGCAGGTGGGCGGGGCCGAGACGTTTCGGGTCGATGCGCGGGTGATCCTGGCCACCAACGAAGACCTGGCGCGGGCGGTCGACGACGGCCGCTTCCGCCGCGACCTGTTCTACCGGGTCAACGTGATCAACGTCCAGCTTCCGCCGCTGCGCGAGCGGATCGGCGACGTCCCCTTTCTGGCTGAGCACTTCTTCAACCAGGTCCGCGACGACGCCTGCCGAACCGTGCGCGGGATCAGCCACGAGGCCATGGCGGCGCTCGAAGGCTATGCCTGGCCCGGCAACGTGCGCGAGCTGCGCAACGTGATCGAGCGGGCCGTGCTGCTGGGCGGCAACGAGCTGATCTCGATGGAAGACCTCCCGGCCGAGGTGACTTCCCGCGCCCCCGCGGATTCCGAGCCGGAGGCCGGGCGCACGCTCAAGGAAGCCCTGACCGCCCCCGAGCGCCAGATCATCCTCGAAGCCCTCGAAGGGCGCAACTGGAACCGCCACGCCACGGCCGAGGTGCTGGGCATCAACCGCGCCACGCTCTACAAGAAGATGAAGCAGCTCGGGCTTCGCAAGCCGCAGACCGTGGCGACTTGACCGGCGGGCGCCGGACCGTTATCGTGTGCGCCAGCGATCTGTCACAACGAAAAAGGGACCTGGTCTATTTTGTGCGAAGCACCCTCCGGGCCGTTCCGGCAAGATAAACCAGGTCCCTTTTTCGTCCGTCCCCGCGCGGAGTCCCCCGAACCATGAAGGCCATCCTTTTCGAGCAACCGAGGAAGATCCGACTGATCGACGACGCCCCGCCGCCCGAGCCCGGCGAGGGGGAGGTGCTGGTGCGCTGCGACTTCGTGGCCCTGTGCGGCACGAACATGGGGCCGTACTTGGGCGACGGGCGCTGGGGCCAGATCGAGTGGCCGCCTCCGCCGGGCTGGCTGGGCCACGAGAACATCGGCCGGATCGTCGAGTCGCGATGCGACGATTGGCCGGTGGGCACGCCGGTGCTGGCCCATCCCGAGGACTACAACGGCTTTGCCGAGCTGATCGCGTCGAAGCCGGCGGGCCTGGCCCGGCTGCCCGACGGGCTGGACGACTACGCCGCGATGGTCGTAGCCCAGCCGCTGGCCACGGTCCTCAGGGCGATGGAGCGGGTCCACCTCGGCGAGATCGTCAACCGCCGCACGGCGGTGGTCGGCCAGGGGCCCATGGGCCTGATCTTCACCCACCTGCTGGGCCGCATGGGCGCCACCCAGGTGATCGCCATCGACAAGGTGGCCTGGCGCCTGAAGTGGGCCGAGCGGTTCGGGGCCACGCAAGTCATCGACGCCGGCAAGGTCGACCCCATCGAGGCCGTCAAGGAGCTGACCGGCGGCGAGCTGGTCGATCTGTGCGTTGAGGCCGTGGGCCATCCCGATTCCCTGATGACCGCGGCCATGCTGCCGAAGCGGATGGGCACGCTGTACGTCTTCGGCGTGCCGCATCACGACGTGCAAGAGTTCCCCTGGTGGCACACGGTGGGAAACGAGACCAAGATCCTTGCGCGCATGGGCCCGGAGTGCATGGAGTGCTTCCAGACCGCCGTGGACATGATCGTTCAGGGCCGGGTCGATCTGACCGACATGGTCACGCCGCGCCTGCCCTGGGAGCGAGCGGCCGAAGCCTTCGAGATGTACGCCAACCCCGCCGAGCACGAGGGGTCGCTGAAGCTGACGCTGGTGCTGTGACGGATTCACCCCGGGCTGTAAGACGGATTGCCTAATCCGTCCCGGGGCGACACAGGCGGATTGGGCAGTCCCTTCCCAAGAAAGCGGACGGATTGGGCAATCCGTCCTACGCATCCGCGGTTTCCCGCAGCACCAGATCGTACACCCAGTGGTCCTCTTCGTCCCGCTCCCGGTCCAGCCTGAAGGCGCAGCCGAAGACGCGGGAGGGCTGGAAGCCGTCGGCGTCAGTGTCGACGGGTTGGAAGGCGGTCTCGGCCGGCGTGTGGACTTGGAAGAGCAACTCCTCGCCGCGCGCGTCGGCCAGCCAGAACTCGCCCACCCCCGCGCGGAAGTAGGCCGGCGGCAGGCGCCGCAAGTCCTTGACCACGGACGTGTCGCTCACGATCTCCACGATCAGGTCGGGCGCCCCTTCGACTTCGACGTACCGGCCCGGCTCGCCGCCGGCTTTGGGGACCAGCCGGACACGGCCGCTGCGGAGCGAGTCCCGGGAGATGAACACGACGTCGGGCTCCGCCGACACGTCGCCTTCCACGGAAGAAATCCGCGTGCGGTCGGACAGCAGATGGCCGAGCTGGAATCGCTTGACGCGATCCAACAACACGCGAATGATTTCCGTTTTCAACGTCCCGTGAGTGAAGATATCTTCCGGCGACATATCGACCTCGATTCGACCGGCGATGTAGTCGATCCGCCCCCGCTCGGGGAAGTCGTGGGACCGGGCCCAGCCGCGGAAATCGGCCAGCGAGCGGAGATCCATCGGGACCTCGATCAGTTCCTCGAAAGCCACGGTGGTCGCCATATCGACTTCCTTCCCAGCGGGCTGCGCTCAGCCATCGAGCGTGAAGCACGGTCCCTCACATCAACGATTCTACCGCGCCGCAATTCGCCGGGCAATCGCGGCCGGCATCCTCCCCCGAGACCCCGTGGACCCCGCCGGCAGCCCGTGGTAGAATGCGATCGACGTTGGCCGGGCGGTTCCGCCCCCGGTGGACGAGGCGTTTTGAGCTTTCGATAACCCACAAGGAGTTGCGTCGATGTCAGCGGTTGCCGAACGTAAAGAATTCCAGGCCACCGGCAAGATGAAGTCGGTGATGGGCCAATACTTCGTCGAGCTTACCGAAGGGCCCAAGCACGGTAAGAAGACCGCCTGGTGCACGAGCGTCGGGCCGGCCGAATTGCTCCGGGCACTGGGCTTCAACGTCCACTTTCCCGAGAACCACGGGGCCATGCTCGGCTCGACGCGCATGGCCACGGACCTGATCCCCCTGGCCAACGCCCGGGGGTTCTCGCCCGATATATGCTCGTATCTCACGGCCGACGTCGGCTCGTACATCAAGGGCGAAACCCCCTTCCAGAAGATGAAGCTACCCGGGCCGCCCAAGGCCGACGTGCTGGTGTTCAACACCAACCAGTGCCGCGACGTGAAGGACTGGTTCCAGTTCTACGCCCGGGAGTGGGACGTTCCTTGCGTCGGGGTGCACACGCCCCGGGCGATCGGCGAGCTGGGCGAGTCGATGATCGACGACGTGGCCCGGCAGATGGAGGGCCTGGTCGAGCCGCTCGAACAGGTCGCCGGGCAGAAGCTCGACCCGGAGCGGCTCCGCGAGGTGATCGCGCTGTCGAAGCAGTGCACCGACCTGTGGAAGGCGTCGCTCGAGACGGCGGCCGCCGTGCCCTCGCCGCTGACGTTCTTCGACGCCTGCATCCAGATGGGCCCGGCCGTGGTGCTCCGCGGCACGCAGTCGGCGATCGACTACTACAACGCGCTCCTGCCGGAGCTTGAGCAACGGGTGGCCGACGGCGTGGCGGCCGTCGAGGGGGAGCAGCACCGCATCTACTGGGAGGGGATGCCGATCTGGGGCAAGCTCCGCCCGCTCTCCGAGCAGTTCATGGCCCTGAAGACGTGCGTGGTGGCTTCGACCTACTGCAATAGCTGGATCTTCGACGCCCTGGACCCGGCCGACCCCTTCCGGAGCATGGCCCGGGCCTACACGAGCATCTTCATCTGCCGCAGCGACGACCTCAAGGAGCGTTACATCGCCGAGATGGTCGAGAAGTACCAGGTCGACGGCATCCTCTACCACGACGCCAAGACCTGCCCGAACAACTCGAACTGCCGCTACGAGATGCCCCAGCGCCTGCAGAGGCAGCTCGATAAGCCGTACCTGATCGTCAACGGGGATTTAAACGACCTGCGCCTCTACTCCGAGGAGCAGACGCGGACGAATATCGAGGCGTTTGTCGAACAGTTGGCGGAAGGGTAGCCCAACCCCGAACTACGAAGGCCGCCCAAGTAGTTTGGCAGGACATGTGGCGCGCGATTGTGCTATGTCGCGAATAGAGGGACCTTTCTATGCGTTTGACGGGACTTCGGGTTCAGAACTTCCGGTCCATCGTCGATTCGGGGGAGATGCGGATTGAGCCTTTTCAGGCGTTTGTGGGAGAGAACAATTCGGGAAAGTCAAATCTACTCCGCGCTGTCCAGGTGATGCTGACTTCCGGAGCAGCAGGTGTATCGGAGACGAGCTTTTTCGACCCAGAAACCCCTATTAGAATCAGTGCCACTTTCGGGGCACTCGAACCATCCGAACGGAGACGATTGCGCCCATATCTCCTCGGAGACAAGTTGATTCTAGAGAAAGTCATCTATCCCGCCGATCAAGCCGGGTCCGGGAAAGGTTCGGCCAGTGCGCAATATCACGGCTATGTCGCGAAGCCGAAGGAATGGTGGCTTTCGACAGATGGCGTCCTGGAACATGAGGATACGCAACGGCCGCAATGGGAGAGGATCGCCAAGGAGCACGACATTCTGGATTATGTTCGCGACCGCAAGACAGACCGAGTCACGAAGCAAAGCTATGAAGCGGGCTTGCGTCAACTGATTATCGAGCGAGAGGACATCGAGTTCGAGGAGCCCACATTGGGCGAGACACAAGCGCTTGGGTTACAGCCGGCTTTGCTCAAGGAACTGCCGCTCTTTCGACTGCTACCCGCAGTCACCGACTATTCGAATGAGACGGACAGACGTTCTTCCCAGACGAATTTCCGACTGCTGATGGGGGTTCTCGCGGACAGGATAATAA
>Ga0180437_10003915_pt1 | contig 21674 bp, 34 predicted proteins | sample SS_ome_4_FD_132410 | JGI IMG/M metagenome (GOLD analysis project Ga0180437, IMG submission 132410) | Hypersaline lake sediment archaeal communities from the Salton Sea, California, USA - SS_3_D_1 metaG | ecosystem: Environmental > Aquatic > Non-marine Saline and Alkaline > Hypersaline >...
AACAGAAACCCTAAGCATAGTCAAACCATGTTATCAAAAATTATGGTGATAACATGGCTAAAAACAAATACAAACATTTCAATCCGAAAACATACAAGATTGAGAGTAAGATTGCAACGGTGAGGACATCTCATCACTGCAAATACAACATAAACTATCACATCATCTGGATACCAAAGTATCGTAAGGATGTTTTAGTAGGAAAGGTGGCAGAAGTGCTAAGAACAATAATAAACGGTCAATGTCAGGAACTTGGAATAGATAATCTTGCATTAGAAATAATGCCAGACCATCTACATTTATTTGTAGGTTGTAAGCCTACAATCACACCATGCAAAGTAGTTAATAAGCTGAAAGGCAATACCTCAATACAGCTTAGAAGATGCTTTCCTGACGTAAGATACTTAGGCTATAAACAGCACTTCGGCAAAGGATTTAAGGCTCTCTGGGCAAGAGGTTATTACTGCGGTTCAGCAGGTCATGTATCTCAAGAGCAAGTTAAAAGATACATCTTAGAACAGCAAGGTAAAGATGTCTTTGAATACGACATCTTCAACTGCCCAAAAGAGTTGAAAGGACAACTAAAAATAGGTGATTTCAGTGCATAAAATAGTGAAAATCACTTGGATTGACCCTCAGTTTTTAGAAATGCGAGGACTATCTTATATTGATGATTTAGAAGGATTAGGACTACAAAATTGTTCTATTGTTGGTCATCTTGTTAAAGAAACAAAAGACATATACTTTATAGCTAAAGAACTATGGGATAATGGAGCTTTCAAATATGTTCATATGATTCCTAAAAAGATTGTTGAAAAGTATGAGGTTTTACAATGCTCAAGAAAACAAAAATAAAGGTATCCATATTTTTTATTGTATGTTTATTAATACCAACAGCAGTATATTTTGATTATCTTTACTTCGGGTATAAATCGCCAATAGGATACATTATTACTTGCCTATTTGAGATTATGATATTTTTTAGTGGTGTTGCTGTTGGCGAATGGGTTGAAAATGCTTATGGTGATAAAGAGTGAAACAAGTAAAGACATTTAGAGAATTACAAAAAGAGTTGAATAGATTATACAATAAATTAAGACCTAAACATTATGATTCAAGATGGACAGAGAATCCTGAGATTAGAAAACAAATTGATGAGTTACTTGATAAGAAGTATATGGAGGTTAAAGATGTCAAATATTAAACATATTTTTATTGATATGCAAAACCTTACAGATGACCAACAATTAAAGCTATGGTCTAACTTATGGAAGTTTGCTGATAAAGAACTTCCAACTGAAACTAATCTTATGTGTTTTGTAGTATCGAAGAACAAACCAGAGGTTGCTATAAGTAGCCTCTCGCAGAAAAACAAGAAGGAGGCACGGCGTTCCTCCCACACCTAAAGGTGATGGGTATCCCGCCTAAAATTTTATGAGAGTTTATGTATTGGGTGACACATAATGGTCTTTATCAGATTCAACACAGAACAGTACGAGTTTTACTATTATAAGTACCGAACAATGGAACTGCCTTATAAGAAGGTATCAGTACATGAAATAATAAATGTATTAAAACAGATAGAAAATGACAACGAAAAAGATACTTGAAAAGGAACTAGCAAAAGTCGATCAACGCAGACATGACATAATCAGGGAACTTGACAGTTTACACCAGAAAAAAGAACATTATACCCAACTGTTAAAAAGTCCGAAATTAATGAAAATGTCTAAGATTGAGATCCAAAAACAGATACGACAGGCAACATTATAGTCCTAACGGACAGGGATTTCTAGGTTCCTCCTAGTTCTCTCTTAAGTCTAGCCAAGAGTGGGGTTTTTAACTCCATTCTTAATTTAATCTTTGTGCTAAATGATTTTAAAAACGAAGGTTTTATATAGTAATTCAATATTATTTAAAATGTTTAACATAAAAAAGGTGGTAACATGATCGAAGAAATTAAAAAATACATAGAATCAATAAAAGAACAACACGAAAAAATATAAAGCAATAAAAGAAAAAAGAAGATTAGAAGGAGAAATGGCATAATGAACCAAATAACCAGATCAAACGGACTTAAGTACACATTGAAAGAGAACAAAGATAGATTCTTGTACCCTAAAGAATACTTTAAAGTGTTTGATGCTATGAAATCTAAGCAGCAACATACAACCAAAGTATTGATTAATACTGGTGCAAGGATAAACGAAGCTAGACATATTGAACCGACAGATATAGATTATGAAAGAAAGGTTATAATACTTAGAGTGACCAAAACAAAGGCAAAGAAGGGCGAAAAGAAAGGCAAACCAAGATGGATACCAATTAGTACCCAGTTTTCTAAGTACCTTAAAAAGTGGTTTAGATTGCATAATAAGATACAGATATTATCAACTCCTGCATATAACATAGGATTAAAGAAAGCAACAACAATAGCAGGTATAAAAAACCCTACAGATTTCTCAGCACACAATATGAGAAAGACGTTTGAAAACTATTTACTAGCTTTAGGTGTAGATGGTCTTAAGGTTTGCGCTCATGTAGGGCATGATCCTGCAACTGCTGTGAATAGTTACATAACTGCTGATTTGTTTAATTACGAAGATAAGATGGCTATGAGAGATATTATAGGTGATTTGTATGTGCAAAACAATAATAGGTGATTGATATGTTAAAAAAAATATTTAATTTTATTTACGGATTTGCAAAAACAATAATAATATGCCAAATAGGAATTATGCCAATTTTAGTTTATGTTATATTATCTATATTATTAGCAAAAGAAAATGCCTTAACAGAAGAATTAATATTATGTATAAAAATATTATTAAAGTCATATATATATGGGATTATTATCGTAGTGTTATACAATATCTTAAACATTGACTTAAAAGATTTTAAAAACAACAAGAAAAGTAAGGATTCCAATAGTATTTAAAATCCTTTACGAAAAAGATTAAAAATGATTACTTCAACTAGATCATGGGTAATATTGTTAAGTGTTACTATAATTGGTTTGATAATAACCTATTATTTATCAAAGAAAAAAGGTTTTCCAAATGCCAATTAATATAACTAATAATAGTTTTGGTTTTGTTATTGGATATTATAGTAAAAATAACTGTTGGATATATGAATATATAAAAATTAATAAAATATTGTTTATTTTGATTATTATTGTAATATTTTATTTATTAATAAAATTTATATTTAATTATATTAATAATAATTATTTGAAATTACATTTATAATTAAAATTTAAGTTCTGCTTTTTTATACTTCCTTAGACAAGATTGGCATTCATAGATCGAAACATATTTACTATTATTTTCATAACCTATAAAGATAACACGTTTACCGCATCCTTTAGGACACCAATGAAAAGCTTTTGAACCCATTTTAATCTTGTTTATTTGTTATTTCCATAAAACGTTTAATATCACCTTTACAACCTAAAAGATATAATGGTAATATTATAAGATATGGAAAAGGTGAAGTATTAAACTTTACTGCAACAACTATAGGGAGAATACCTAACAATATACCCATAACATTTATACGTGCGTAATCTGTTTCAGTTATGTGGTTATAATCACTTTCTATTCCTGCTTTAAAACCTTCACCTTTGACATACCTAATCTTAATATCTCTATTAAGCTTGAATTTAAAGTATAGCATATGACCTAACTCATGCCATAATATAGAAGTTACGTATATTATATCTATAGCTAAAAATAGAAAAAGGTAATCTTTCCAATAAATCAGGTCATTAAATATTACATAACTCATTTTTGGTTTTCTATTATCCTATCTATCCTTTCTTTACATATCGGACATAATTCATTCATGGTCAATTCCATGTTATCTACTACACCTTCAGTACCAACATTCTTAAAATCCTTTCTTGCAGCAAATACTTTATATTTACATGAACGACATAATATATTATAGATTTTAGTCCATAATCTGATATGCTTACTTGTTTCCACTATCTTTTTTTTTTCTATCATTTTCTTTTTCAGGTATATCAAACGCACCTAGATGATATAACAAGGTATTAAACACAGATATTAGTTGTGCTTTCTTTGCATCACTTAAACTATATATTGAAGATTCATCAATAGTAGTTTCAAGTCCATTCTTTGTAGTTTTCACTTTAACTATTTCTATAGGTTTTTCTTTCTTGTTTCCGAAATCCATTTTATCTTAACCTCTCTAATATTGTTTTAAACTGATATTCTGATCTATATATAATAGCCATAAGCATAGCAAAGAAACAGGCAATAATACTCATAGTCCATCTAGTCCAGAAGAATACAATAAGTGCCATCATAGCACCAGTAAAGCACATTACAGCAAAGTAGTGATAATATTTAGTTTTCATTTTACAATAAACTTTCTAACCTCATCACCATTTCCATTCATGCAATAACATATTTCATCATATACATCATAGTAATAAAAGTAACCATCATTATCACATGATATGCCACAATCATTTTCTTTACGTTGTACTGATGATCCAATATTAAAAATCCATATAACAAATATTGATTGTAAAACTAATAATACAATTAATATAATGGCTACTCTTTTCCATACGTTTGGTTTTTTTTCTTCCATCTTATTTTCACCTTAGTGTTTTTCATTTCACCTTTATCCCACAACTCTTTATCTAAAGGTTTTTTCCAGATCATAGATTCTATAGTTCTCAAACCTGTAACATAGTATTCACGTTTCTTTATGACTTTGTAAGTTGTAATTATAATAAGGAATCCTACAAAACCAAGCATTCCGTATCTGCCATAGTTATCTAATAGTAATGCTAGTAATAGTGTTACTATGATAATTTTGGCAAATTTGTATATTCGTTTTGTTTTGCTCTTTCCCATTGTTTTTTTCCCCATTCTAAAAATTTACTAACTGAATTCTCATAATATAATTTTTTACCTAAAGGAGTAACATAATAGTCTTTATCTAGTTCTAAAATTTCATTTTCTATCATAGATTTACTATACCTCATTATAGTTCCTTTACTGACACCAATTTTTCTACCAATAGCAGCACCAGTCAATCCTTTTTTATTACTACCATATATTTCACTAAATTCATTTACATCTTCTATAGTTCTATCAACTGCCATATTATTATATTCATCCCACAATTTACCATTATATTCCCAGAACCAACCCCTAAAAAACGCAAATTTCTTAGCGTGTTTCCTTAGTGTCTTATGGGTTAGATTACCATGCTTTTCATATAATTTTAAAAGTCCATCTTTAGTATAATAATAGTATAAACGTGGTTTTTTAACATCCTTAGTAAATATATATATCAGACCTTTTATTCTTTCTTTTATCAATCTTAAATCAATCATATCTGCTGAAGGGTTGTTCCACCAATGCAATATATTTAGTTTTCTTATCTTAAAATATAATTTAATAAGTTGTCTATTAAATTTGGTCATGGATTCCCTTCTATCAACATTAGCTTCATCAAAACATAAAAATCTAGGTAATGGTTCTTTAACTATCTTTTTCATCATATCTGCAAAATCTTGCTGCCTAATAGTAAAATATTTAAAATCTGCTTTTTCTTTAAGGTATAAAGTCATAGCATGAAATGATAAGTTTGTTTTACCTGTACCTGTTTCACCTACACACATAATCAAAAAGTCATCATTTTTTTCTTCTATTTTCTTAGCAGCATCTTTCATAACATATTCAAAACCTCTATCATACAACCTGCCTTTTTCATATCTTATTATTTTACAAGTCATAGTCCACTCTCCTTTTCAAACTGCCTATCAAATTCTTCCATATCTAAGAAAGTATCATCATCATCATCAGCTAAAGGTAGTAATAAGTATTTACTATAATTCATCAATTTTTCATTAAGATCATTTAATTCATTTTCAAGTTTAATAGAACTTATCCTTTTGTTTTTATATAAACTTAAAAGATGCTTTCCATTATTTATTCTTTCTTTTAAATCATGCAGATGTGTACCTTTGATAAAACCGTTTATCCAATTCATTACACACCTTGCAACCTTTAACCACATATCATAATCATTATTAATAGCTGAAAAGTGTAACTGTTGCATCAGATCGTTTAATGTTTTTTGATAATGTAATCTACCATCATAAGATGGTTTCTTTACAGTATCACTCTCAGCAGTCTCATTTCTCATTTTTACGCGTGTGTATATGATTTTGGGGGCTTTTAAGGTCAAAGGGTGTTTAGGTATTTACACATTTTTACTATCTTTTAAAGATATTACCCATAGCATTTCCTTTAGTATGGATGTTTTGTGTTTCCATTGATCTAATAGTTTCACTATAAGATTTCCTTTCTTCGTTACCTATCAACCTTGACATAAAAGGTATAATTATCATCATAACAAAATCAACAAAAGGTTCAATTTCAGAATCATCCATATCCCAATCTACACAATTAGTAACTATCATAGTTAATAACCCAACATTATATTCATAGATATATTCTTCATACTTTTCTGAAAACCCATGCTTATCTATAGGGAAATTACCTTGTACAACTTGTGCATTAATAGTCCCACTTATCCAGTTTAAGACTGTGCCTATCCCTTCATTGTTCATTTTAGGGTTACTGAACTTGATAACTTCTTGACCATCATCACCTTCTTTTGTTTCGTATTGGATAATCTTGTAACCTCTCAAATAAGTTTCAATACGTTCAATTATATCTGAAGCATCTAACCTTATCCTGATAACGTTATAATCATCGTTTACTCTAGATTGTAAACCTACTGCACCTTGATATTCATTATTTTCCATTTTTCAATTCCGATATTTCTTGCTGTTGTTCTAATTGTACATTATGTATTGTTTGGATACCTTGACTTATCTTATCCCAATTCTTTTGTTCTTCTAATAAATTATCATGCCTAATCTTTTCATAAGATTGGATAGAGTTAGATATTTGTGTAGCACCTTCTGTATATGTTGTTATTATATCAGGTGCCATTATTATCAACATAAGTATTATTAATAAACCTGCACCACCCATAACGTATGATCCTATGTTTTGTTTCCAATCAGTACGTTTCCTTATTTCTGCTTTCTTGATACCATTAACTAAAGCTATACGTTGATTAGTAGAAAATGGTTTTAATGGCTTGATAATATTATTTTCTTCTCTCCATTTTTTTAATATCATATTTTTTCTTTTTTCATATTCCAACTTTTGAACTTCTTTACTTTGTATTGCTTTTATATCATCAGGTATATTTTCAATTTCATCTAAAACTTCTTGAGGAATATCATTTATCTTAGCAGTATCCTGGATAAATATATATTCACCGTTATCTGTCCTGTAAGCTTCAACCCACTTCTTACCACGTTTAGTTAGTTCAATAGATTCAGGTGGTGGTGTCGGCATAAGTTTCTTTATCTTATCTTTTTCTTTTTTAAGTTTCCACCACACAGTTTTATTAGAATCAGTTATGATACACGCTTTATCTCTAATAATAAATTTCCTGTTATTAGCTAGTTCTCTAATAATAACAGTATGCTTATATTTGAATACTTCAAAGTATATCCATATAGCAAACACCACTAGCATTGTTATTATAATAGTCAAATAAATAGCTACTTCAAGTCCGATCATTATCTTCAACCTCACTTTTATATTCTTTTATAAATTTAAGAAACACATCTTGTATTTTATCATTAAGGGTTAATTTTGATTTAAAGTTAAACCAATCTTTTTCATCAATATCATGTATGGTATATGATAGCATAAGTTCTTAAATAACCATAGGTTCTATTTATACTTTTTGGTTCTTAAAGAACTGGATAAATATCCCATTATATATTTAAACCTGTATATTACAAAGGTTGTTATTAACTATAAAAGGTGATATAATGGAAAAGAAAGTATGTGAATTTGAGATCAGAGATATGCTACCTATTGGGCTAACATTTGTAGTTCTAGGTATCGGGCTAACATATGGGCTAAATGTAATGAGTGACGTTCAAGATGATATGACTGCTGATACAGCAGAATACAACGCATCTGGTGATGCGATTTCGGGAGTTGCTAAGATTCCAGAAAAGATGCCACTTATTGCTACTGTAGTTGTTGCTGCAATAATCATAGGAATACTTGTAAGGTATCTGTTAGTACGGTTTACATAAGGTGATTCAAACGAAACGCAAAGTTTGTGAATTTGAAATAAGGGATATGCTTCCGATAGGATTGACATTCGTTGTACTTGGAATTGGTTTGGCGTATGGTCTTAACGTTATGAGCGACGTTCAAGATGATATGACAGTAAACAGTTCTGAGTATAATGCTTCTGGTGATGCAATTTCGGGAGTTGCAAAGATTCCAGAAAAGATGCCATTGATAGCAACAGTTGTAGTTGCAGCTATTATAATTGGTATTCTTGTAAGGTATCTGTTAGTACGGTTTACATAAGTAAACCATCTTTTTCTTTTTTTATTTTCGTTAAATTTATATAGTTGAAGTTTTATAAATTTTATAATGGGCTAAATGTCCTATTAAAAAATGGTTGATGATACTGAATCTGCAAAAGAATATACAAGGTCAAAAATAGGTGGAGTTACCCCTAAACGTTCTCAACTTTCAGGATATAAAGAACGTGCAGCAAGACGAGGAAAACCATTACCAACAGATAAGATTACAGGATCAAGAGTTATTTCTGACCAGAACAAAAGGATAACAACATATCAAAGTGGCAGAGTTGTTGTTACTGATTTAAAGACTGGTCAAAGTAAAGATTATACAACTAAAGCTGGAACTAAACCTCAAGATATATCCATACCTGAAGAGAACATTATGTCTTATTCTCAACAACAACAATTACAACAGTTACAAGAACAAAAGAAGGTAGCTGAAGAACGTGCAGCAGAAAGGTTCGAACAACAGCAAAAACAAAGACTTACAACTAAACAGATAGTTGAAAGAAGGCAACAACAGATAAGTCAAGCTGAAAGACAGATAAGTGCATCTACTGGAAAATCTATTAGGGGAGATATTGGAATACCTGGTGAAGTGTATGCACCAAGACAAGCAATAGAAGTTAAAGGAGGTTATATCAGTCCTGCACAACAAAAATCAGTTCAAGCTGATAAAGTATATGTTGCACCATACAAACCATTTTATGAAGGGCAAGTAAGTAAACCACCTCAAATAGATTATTTTAGAACTTACCAAAAATATGTAAGTCCATTTGTTAAACCAACAAAAAAACCAGAAGTTAAAAAAGAATATCGTGGTATCTCTGGATTTTTTAAGCAGGTAGGTTCTCCATCAGAACAGAAAAAAGCAATACAATCTACTAAAAGTTATTTAAGCAAAGGAATAAAGACAGGCAAAGGTATTATAACTTCTATCGGTCTAACTAAATTTAATAAACCTATTGTTGAAAAATCCATAAAAGGTTATGAAAAGTTTGATACAAAATTAAGTGAAAAAGCAAAAAGATTAATTCCATCAAAAACAATTGAATCTTTAACACAAACATCAAAAGGTATAGAATCATTTTATTTATCAAAAACAGAAGGTATAAGTAAACCTGAAGGTAGGTTTTTGAGTACTAAAGAAGGAATAGTATTTGTTAAAGATGAACAAAAACAACCTAAAGGAATAAAAGGTTTTGTAAGTAAAGTAACATCACCAGAATTTGGTGCTAAAACATTATCTGCACCTACAGAATTTAGTGCAGGATTCTTAACAGGATTAAGAGAAAAGCCAACTAAAACAATAGCGACAACTGCAATATATGCTATAGGTGTACCTCCATTATTAAAAGCTACAGGTAAAGTTGCTGCACCTTTAATAAAGACTACAGCAGGTAAAGCAGTAACTAGTATTGCTAAAGTAGCAATACCTACAGCTTATGCAAGTTCTATATATTATAGATCAGCAAGAACAGAAAGACCAGTATTCACTTTTGGAAAGATTGCATCTACAGAAGTTGCACCAATGGTAGTTGGTGGAACAATGGGTGCTTATGTATATACTAGAGTAAGTGGCTATTTAAGAACAAGAGGAAGAACAAAAATACCTAAAGAAAGATTAATACAACCTGAAGTCTTATCAGGTAAAAGAAGATTTCCAGAAGCAGGTGGTAGTGTTCAATCAGCATATAAAAGAGCAAAGATCCAAAAGTCAGTATTTGAACAAGGTAAGTATAGTATAGATGAACTTCAAGGAGGGTTTCATGCAACACCTGAAATTTACACATTAGTTGAAGCAGATAAACCTTTACATATAGCACCATCTATAAGTAAAAATTTTTGGGGAACTGAATCTGGAACTATAAGATTGTATGGTGGAGATTTATTTAATACTTATTCCACACCAAGTACATTTTATATATCAGGTCAAAAATATAAAGTAAATGTTGGATATGAAATTAAGAGACAATTCTATAAATGGTCAGAACCTACAAAACCAGGAATAGCTTATTTGCCTGGGACTAAAGCAGAAGCTCAGGGAGTTTTTGAAACAGGGACACAGTTTAAATTAATAGGTAAAGAATATTACACAACATATAAAGGTATAAGAATACCTATAGATCAATATAAAGTATTACCTTCTGGTGATATTAAAGGCATAGTTTCATCAGGAAAAACATCTAAATCATCTGTATATTCATATAAAGCACCTAGTCCAAGTTATTCAGTAACGCCTGGTTCATTATCTTTTTCTATAATAAACAATAAACAATACAAAGCAAGTACAAGTTCAGATAAATATTTTAAACCACAAATTTATAAGATATATAGCGAACCTAAAAAAATAGATTATAGGCCATATCAATCATCTTATAATTCTGTTTCATCTTCATTCAATAGTTTAAGTAGTTCTTTGAAATCGAGTAATGTAAAAAGTTCATCTATAAAATTATCAGAATCATTAACATCTGTAAGTTCTAGTTATAAAGCATCATCATCAAAATTAGGCAGTAGTCTTTCAAGTTTATCGTCATTAAGTATAACTAATTATAGATCATATCCAAAAGTTTCAAATGAAAGTTATGTTAGAGAATCTAGATCAAAATCAAGAGTTAGTATAAGTTATTATCCACAAAGTACAAGAAGATATATACCACCATCAACAATACCTAAATATAAAAAATCTAGACCTGAATCAAAATCTTTATCAAAAACCTTCGACGTATTCCTTAAACGTGGCGGAGAGTTTAAACCTATAGCTTCTGGTCTGACTAAAGGCAAAGGTCTAAAGATCGGTGTAACTTCAACTAAATCAGGACTTGGTGCAACTTTCAAGTTAGTGGAAACAGGTAAGTTCACTAAAGAAAAAGATATATTTTTCAAACCTAGTAAAGAGTTTAGATCATTCAAGATTGTTAAAGGTAGGCGTATTGAAACACCTTTACAATTCATTCAACGTAGAGAATTCAGGTTGAGTAGTGCTGGTGAAAGAAAAGAAATAAAGTTAGCTAGGTTACGATGAAAACTTTAGAACACAGAGGAAAAGAGTATCAAGTAAAACGTAGTAATCGTAAAGGTAAATCCCATATGATAATTTATAAAGATAAAGAAATCCATTTCGGTGCAAAAGGTATGCGAGATTATCCTGGTACTAAACGTGGCGACAATTATTGTGCAAGGAGTTCAGGTATAAAAGGTGTGAATGATCCTAACAGTCCCAACTATTGGTCACGTAAAATGTGGAAATGTAAAGGTAAAAAAAGTGTCAGAACTAAATAAACCTGATGATGAAAAGTTTTGGTGGGAGTTTTCTTTAGTTCCAGGCATATTTGAAAATAAGGAGTGGTTGGAATGAAAAAGACTTTATTATTTATTCTTATGTTCGCATTATTGGTGAATGGTGCGTATGGGTCAATAAATTTTACTGAAGATTTATTTGGATGTTATTCATTTGATACAGATATTACTGATGATTATAGTAATAGGGATTTTACAAATAATGGTAGTATTTTAAATGATACTGTTTATAAACTTGGTGTTGGTTCTAGGGAATTTAATGAAACTAAATATGATTATATATATAATGCTGATATGAGTGGAATACAACAACCATTTACTATTAATGCATGGGTAAAACCTAAAACACAGTCTGGGAATAACCCAATATTTTCATTAGATAAAGGTAGTTTATGGCCATATTATGTTCAGCAATTTGGCGGGCAATACCAATTAGCCAGACAAGATAATATTGTTACTGAAACAGGAGATAATGCAACAACTGATTCATTTAAAATGCTTACCGCTGTGTTTGTAAATGATACATTAGGATATTTATATATTAATGGTCAATTAGCAATTAATAGCACAACAGAAAAAACATTTTCAACAGCATGGAATAAATTAACAGTAGGTGCATTATCGACAGCATTAACTACTTCAAATTTTGATGGATTTGTTGATGAACTATCTGTATGGAATAGAAGTTTAGATATAAATAATATAACTGAATTATATAATTCTTCCAATGGTATGACATGTAATGCTATTATTTCGAGTGGAACTTCCATTATTGATTCTACAAACCCAGAAATAAGTATCATATTCCCATTAAATACGACCTATTCAGATACATCTATAAATTTTAATGTTACAGCGAATGAAGATTTATCTAAATGTTTGGTTTCATTAGATAATTTTGTGACAAATAATACTATGATTTATGATGGTGGTGGATATTTTAATTTTACAAATAATAGTATGAATGAAGGAAGTTATACTGCTAAATTTTGGTGTAATGATACATCAGGTAATATTAATAATACTGAATTAGTATCATTTACTATTAATACATCATTTCAATATTCTACTTCAAATGTCTTATATAACATAACTTTTGATGATTATTATTATAATAGATCAGATAATATTAATACTACAGATTACAGTATATTTGATCATGTTTTGAATGAATCAAATAGTTATAAAATGATTTATGGTGATGCTTGTAAATGGTACGGTTGCGGTTTATTTAATGAATCAACATATCAATATTTGAGATCATACAATAATAATGGTAATATATCTAGTGATGGATTTGGATTTGAATTTTGGTTATACCCAATACAAACACCTGATTCAGGAAATAGAGCAACTGGTCATTTTTGGATTAAAGGATTAGTAAATTTTCCTTGGAATGATTTGATTATGTCTGGAGAAAATAATGAGGGTTGGGCTGTATATATAACAAATCAAACAGGAGAAACTGATAGAAGATTTTATGCTTATGATTCAAATTCTCAGGGTGGAATGTGGCATCATTATGCTTTTTATTATAATAATTCAGATTGTAGCTGGAATTTTTATTTAGATGGCAATAAAGTAAATAGAACAGGTTGTTTAGGAAATGTTCCTTCAATAGTTAATAATATTACTGAAGTAGGTTCATCTAGATATTATCAAGGTAATAATTCTATTATGGATGAGTTCATTTTTTATAATTCTACTGAAGGATTAAGTGATCAATATTTTATAGATAGTTATAATTCAAAAAGATTAGGAACACCTCCGAATCTAGATTTATATATTTATAATATAACGTATGAATTACCTTATAATTGGTCAGATGAAAATAATAGTTTAATTATTGATGGTGTAATGCAACTAAATATAACATTTAAAAACCAAGGAGTGAATGATTCAAATTCGTCACATTATATTATAAATATTGATAATATAAATATTTGTGAAGGTGATTTGATTTTATCTAAGCAAAATGAAACTATAATTAATTGTTCATGGGAAAAACAATATGGTTTTCATAAAGGTTATGTTATTATTGATTCAAACAATAATAATTCTGAATCTAATGAAATTAATAATAATCAAACAATATTAATTCCATTTTTAGACCATCCTTGGTTTCAGTTTAATATGACAGAATGGCAAGATAGTTATAATATTATTAATGATTATGAAGTTTCAAAAGATGATTATACTTGGAGTTTGTCTGGTGGGTGTAGTGTTTTTAATGATGCCTATACTGGCGAGAATGTTGATCCTTATGGAAAATATGCAAGAACGTGTGCTTTTCAATGCTTTGTTAATAATTATACAGGTGATGGTTGCAATCAAGCATTCAGACATCTTGAAGGATGGAGTAATAGAAGTATTACAACTTATAATAATGTCCAAGCGGTGCATGAGGCAGGTCATTTAGGTATAGCATATGATATAATGTTTCGTAATATGACACAAGAACAAGCTGAAACATGGGCTTCTCGTTATCAACAAATATGTCAGCAGATAACTAATTTAGATAATGTAAGACCTGATTTAGATAATGATGATGGAATAAATGGTGGAAATGGTCAAGGTTTTAGTAGTGGATTTGCTACTTTATGTTATACAATGATAGGTGCTGATAAAAATAATCCTACATTAATCCAACGTTTAGAACAACAATATTGGGGGTCCAATATCCCTGAAGAATATGCAGATAGAGAAGAATCATTCATTAGAGGGTATAAGAATCAATCAACTGCTAATTATCAAGAAGGTAATGCTTATTTTTGGTATGCTATGTATCATCATTTAGATAATTCTATATTTCATAAAAAATATAAATTATTTAATATAAGTAAATATCAAAATGCTTATAACAGTATCGCATTAGAGATACTTTTAACTTCATTAGATTTTAATTACAATGGAAATGATTTAAGAAATGATCGTGACCAATATCAGAGATTTATACAAAGAGGAGATAGTAGGAGCTATGCACACCCAGCAGATGGAAGTATTTTGAATAGGGCTGTATTTACCATTGCAGGTTTAGTATCTAATGATACAAATCTTAAAAAAGGCATTGTTTGGTTAAGAAATATGAGTAATTATGTTGGAGACGCTGACATTATAGATGGTTTTGCAGATGCTTATTTATATCCAATGCTTTTATCTGAAATAAATGAGGATATTGTAAATAATGTAACTTCTATTTTAGATAAAGATTATTACGATAATTCTAATGATATTTTTACAATAAGGTCAGGTTACACATATCAAAATGATACAATAATTCAGATTGATGGTGGTGAAGAGCGTGGTGGTGGACATTCACAAGCACAAGGTTACTATTTATATGCTTTAGGTGAACCTTTTATTGATTATGAACAAGTACCTTATCAAGATGATGTTAGAGGAGAAACTTATAAAAATGGAATAAGTTTGCAGAATGATACCCAAACACATGAAGGAGATTTGAGTTTTTATAATGCAGATTGTGGGAAAGCTGATATAAATCAATATTATGGTATGCTTGATTGTGACTCTGTTACTTATTCTCAGGATTATCCTGATTATAGAAAATTTCCTTTAGAATATGGTGGTGATATTGAGAATTATATTTCAACTAAAGATGCAGAATTTGCAGGTTCATTTGTATGGAGACCTTATGTAAATGCAAATCCAGTCCATGAATATTTTATTAAGTATGGTGATATATTAGTAAAAAGAACTAATGTATCAAATAATTTACAAGGTGAAGGAATATATCATAACTTTATTTGGATAAATAATGAATTTGATGTGACTATTAATGGTAATACATTTATAGAAAATAGATCACGTAATGGAATTAATCGTTTATTAAGAACTGATTTAATTTATGATAGTTCTTCTTCATTAGCTTTAGGTGGGGGTGAAACAAATTTATCTATATGTTATGGTAAAACTGATTGTTCAGGGAGTTATAGAGGTAATTCAAATTATTCAAGAAGATATTATCATACAACTGATAACAATATTGATTTCATAATATCACATCATTGGTATTATGAAGGACAGAACAAAACTATTACTGCTGCATCTAACGGTCTTACTCAAGAAAATAGAACAGTTATATTTGATATGGATCAAGATAATGTAATCAATGAAGGTAATTATAATGTATCAGGATGGGGTTTAGCTTATGATGGAATAGCTAAAGAAGTAGGTGCTTTCAATACAACATACATCAATATCTCAGGATTTAATCTGTTCTCTGCAAATGATACAATGCAAGTATTTATCAAAAGAGACCTAACCCAAGATAAGATAATCCTTACTGCAAATACGATGAAAAGGCGTGTAGGTATTGATTATCCAACGACTGTAAGGGTTTCAATAAATACAACAGAACTTACAAACGATTCAGTTATTAATGTAACTAAAAACGATGAAGAAAATATCTCAATAGTAAGCCAATCTACTGGATTTGTTACTTTTGACCTTACACCAGGACAAAATAGTGATTACTATACAATTACTGGAATATCTGAATCTGGTGCAAGTCCATCATCAACAACAACCACTACAAGTACCACAACCTCATCAACTACCACAACTACGAGTGCTATGACAACAACCCAATATAATGATGAACAAGCACAATCAGATTCAATATTATCTTTAAGTAATTTTAGTACAAGGTTAGGTATAGTAGCTACAATATTAATAGCTGGATTGATTATATATATACTTTTCAAATCATTTAATAATGACGGTATTGAATTTGATATAGAAGAATTTGCAAGACTTGCTATTATAATAGTTATCATCGGTGTGTTTTTGATGGTATGTATGGAGATATTAGCATCTTTAATATAAAATGAAAAATGAAATGGAAACTAATAATACTAATGTTGTTGTTGTCAACAACAGTAAACGCATTGGAAGAATGCAAAAGTGTAATGGAACCTTCAGACGTTCCATGCCTTATTACGAGTTTGTGGAATTATACACCACCATGCAACCAGTACAATGCAACAGTCTGGTACGAGACAGGATCAAACATTATAAACTATACTTTCAGCGATTATGGAAGTTCAGGTTTATGCAACTTTACATGGAATATAACAGAACTTGGGAGTTATATATATCAGGTATCAAACGGAGATTCAGGTACAATACATATAGGTGCAGATAATTTGATGTTGGGTTTAACTATCGGGGTAGGGATAATTATTGCTTTACTTTTAGTTATAGCTTTTAATTTAGGTGAAGATATGACGTGGATAAAGATATACCTTATATTTTCAAGTTTGTTTATAGCTTCAATTATTATCCCTGCAACTTTTATTATACATGACACTAGCGTTATCTTTCATAAAGCTTATCAATGGTTTTTAAGGATAACTTTTGGGTTTGTTTTCATATATCTTACTATAAAGTTCTTTACTTGGATGGGGTTGATTGTTCCTAACGAAGGTGGCAAACAATGAAAAGTTTTGATAGATTATGGGTAGATAAAAACACTAAAGATCGGTTAAAGATAGATGCAGCAAAGATGGGTTTAAGTTTGAAAGAGTATTTGAAAAGATTAAGTTATAGTAAACCAGACAAAAGGTATGATGATGAATTTTCGTTCCCATAAAAAAGGAAACATTGTAATTGAAGCTATAGTGATTATATTAGTTATATTTATATTCACTTTAATTTCTATGCAAGGTTACAAGATATTAAACGATATTAGTTCTGATATTACAACTGATACTGACTTATCTAACGAAAGTATAGATGCATTTAATGAAATAAATGACAGGTATGCACCAACCTTTAACGGTTTAATTGTCTTTGTTTTGATAGGGTTTTGGGCGTTTATATTGGTTGCAGCTTTTATGTCAGATATACATCCTGTAATGTTTATATTTACAATGCTTTTACTTATATTTGTTATAATAGCTTCAATGATGTTAGGTAACACTTACGAAGAATTTATGGGTGATGCTGAATATTCAGGTGTAACTTCACAGTTTGCTTTAGCTGACTTTATAATGACACATATGCTTAAAATAAATATAGCTATATGTATGAGTGCATTGCTTATAGCTTTTGCTAAGAACAGGTTAGATTGACATGAAATTTACAAAAAACTATAAAGATTTATTATTATATACAAGTGTATTATTTGGATTTATCGGCATGTATATTACATTTATAATGGCTTATTTTAGTGACGGGAAAAATATAACTATTTATATAAACAAATTTGGAGAGGCAAATATTGAATTATTTATATTTACTATTATTTTCATTTTAGGAATTAAGTTATATATTAATAAAATTAAAGAGGTTGCAAATGAAATTAGTAATTAACCTCTTTTTTATATCATTACTTTTAATTGTTTCAGTTGGTGCTGTAAATATTAATACTTTTAATAACTCTTTCTCTAGTGAAAATTTAACTATTACAGAAACACAAAATGTAACAAGATATTTAGAAATACAATTATTTAGTAATATAAAAGATGCATCAATTAATATTAAAAATACTAATTTTACACAATATTTAACTTTTAATGAAACTGCTGACGAGTATGGTAATAATTCACAATGGACTAATTTTTTTGATGAATCAGATCATATAAAAAATGTAAATGATACTGATTATGGAACATATGGAACAGGAACTGGCGAAGGTTATTTGTATAGTAATATTTCAAAAAATAATGAAGATTTATTTGGTTTTGTTGTTGGATATAAATATTACTCGGGATATAAAAATGTTAGTGTTCCATCAGATTGTTATGGGTATTATACAGATAAAGTATCATTTAGATTTACTTCATTTAATCGTGGATTACCAACAAGAGAAGGTAGTGAAATACATTGTTATAATGGTGGTTGGAAACAAATATTTTATTTTTCTTCATCAACATCTTTAACTAGAGAGCAAATTTTTGAAGAATATTATTATCAAAATAGATCAGGCATAAACAAATTATACATTAATTCTGATATATATTTTAATCAAACAGGGGATAATAATTCGATAAAAACAATAAATAACACCAATACACTAAATAATATATTACCTAGTTGTTCTTGTGAAGGTTGCCATGTAAAAGAATATAAATGTTTAATTCCTTATAATTTTTATAGTCAAACAAATGGAACAATAGAATATTCTGGTATTGATATACAATTTCAATACAAATTAAATATAACTTTTCTTGAAGAACAAGATAATACTATTGTTGATGATACCACTATATCGGTTGAATTTGTAAGTGATACTGAATCTATTAATACCTCAACTGACAATGGGAATGTTAGTGTTTACCTTAATGATGATTATTATACTATAAGATATTACGATTCAGATTATAGTATAAGAGAATATGTAGTCAACCTTGACGAAATAAATTTATCTCAACCTTTATACCTTTATATGTTAAACCAAGGTAACGACACTGACGTTACTGCAACTGTATATAATGAGTTAGGTAATATCCAGGAAGGAGTATATATCTATACACAACGTTATGATGTAACCACAAATTCATATAATACGATTAGTGTAGATGTAACTAACTTTGAAGGTGTAGCCAATCTTAACATAGAACTGTACAATGAAAAGTATCAGTTTTTGTTATATTATCCTTACGGAACTTTACGTGAACAAACATTACCTGCGTACATATATGCTGATACAATAGATTTTCAGATAAATACTGGTTCAGAAGTTGCAGAAGATTTCTATAATCAGGAAGATATAGTTTGTATTAAATCTTTTGTCAATGATAGTACGGCTGGAACGTTTACGTTTACTTATAATGATCCTAACTTAAATTCACAAACATATACATTATCAGTTTATGATATATCTGCTAGAAACGAATTGTTGGTTAATGGAAGCGTTAGTAATTCTAACTCTTATGGTGGAACTTTGAGTATAGGTTTTAACCATGAAGATAATAAGATATATCATGCGAGGTTAGTTAATGATAACGGTCTGGTTTGCAGTTTACAATGGAACTCCAGAGAAACTAACGTATTCGATAATAGTAAATGGGGATTGTTTTTAACTTTATTTTTAACTATGATATTTGTTTTTATAACAAAACGTACATTGTTTGGGATAATACTAGTCCCTTTACCTTTAATATTGGTTGCTTATACAGGTATGATTAATATACCTATAGCTTGGGGAATAATGGTAGAAATAATTGCTTTAGTTATAGCATTTGCTGTGAGGAAAATATAATGGCTACACCCAAAATGACAGGATTTATAATTTCACTTTTGCTTATTTCGCTAATTGCATTTACGTTTACTTCATTTATAGGTGGAGTTACACAAAATTATCAAGATGTATCTAACATAACTTACGATAATTCAAGTTTACAGAATTATGAAAGACTTAACAATCTAAGCCAAGAAGTAAAAAACATTAAAGATGAAGCTAACAAAAACGTTGATCCTAACCCATTTGACGTTATTGGTGGATATTTGAAAAGTGGGTATAGTGCGATTAAAGTAAGTTTTGTAAGTTTTGACGTATTTAACGATATGGCACAACAATCTATAGTAGATTCTGATTTAGTTGAAGATGAAACCTTTGAAGGTTTCCAGAACAATCTAAGGAATGTATTAATATCTATAGTTATCGTAATGATATTTGTAGGTATATTGATTTCAATATTAGTTAAAAAGGATGTAATATAAAATGACATACAACATGACACCAATATATGATGGAAACACCACTTTAGAAATAATAGACGGATTTGTTAAAGTTGCAGGTGGTACAGGACTCTTTAACATGTTGATATTGTTTATTTATATTGCCATATTGATAGTATATGGCAGAGAAAACTTGGGTAGGGTATCAATAGCTGCATCATTCATAACTGGTGTTATTTCGGTCTTATTTTACGCTTTAGGGTGGTTGAACCAAAGCATCCTTATATTACCGATAATATTATTAATGATAAGTTTATTGATATACAAATTTACGGAGTGATATATATGAAATCAAAGAAATATTTGAAAGATGGATTGGCTTTAGCTGGAACTGGTATTGGACTAAGCGTGGCTAGTGGATTAGATCCTACAGGTTCTACTGGTAAGATAGCAAGTGCATTACCAACAGTAGGTGGTATCTATTCGACTAAAATTGTTTTAGATTCATTAGATATGCTTTCAGCTAAAAGCAAAAAGAAAAAATACTTTTAAGGTGGTACAATGATAAAAAATAAACAGAAACTAGATTTTAATGTAGATATGAAAGAAGCAAAAGATGATATGTATGATTATAAAAAATCTAAGTTTTGCTTAAAACCAAAAAAATGAAAAAGAAAGGATATAAAAAGAAGAAAAAGAAATAAGAGGTTAGTATGAAAAAGTATTACCTTTTACTTATGATTATGATAGTTTTATCTACATCTGTTTATTCTGATACATCGTTTAATTTCTTAACTAAAGGTTGGGCTGACACCTTATACTGTTCATTAAATGGTGACTGTAACATATCATCTTTATCTGTCGGCAACTTGACAGTTTACGATCAGTTCTTGAATGTCTCGGTAGTGGACTATAACGTGACTGGCAATATGTCTATCGAGGGGTGTGTGGTATTTCCTTTGACTGGGTTTTATCTCTGTGGCGATTATAACTATTTAGGCAACGTCACAGCAGAATCTTATAACAATTTAAGCTGGACTTCAAGTGAAGGTCAGGAAGGTGTGCATGATTGGGTATTCATTTCACCTGATGAATCGGAATTGTACGATCTAAGATTGACGGTGAATGATTCTGTTTATATCAACGGAAGTTTGATTATGGAAGGTAATGTTTTTCCTTCAGTTGATGACTTTACTTTTAATTCGGGAAACATATTTTTTTATGATATTGATGGAGAATATCATCATCTTAACGCTGATGCTGAAAC
>Ga0180437_10003917_pt1 | contig 21662 bp, 20 predicted proteins | sample SS_ome_4_FD_132410 | JGI IMG/M metagenome (GOLD analysis project Ga0180437, IMG submission 132410) | Hypersaline lake sediment archaeal communities from the Salton Sea, California, USA - SS_3_D_1 metaG | ecosystem: Environmental > Aquatic > Non-marine Saline and Alkaline > Hypersaline >...
ACACCGGAGACGAGCAGCAGTACACTCGTTATTACCAGCCATCGGATAGTCATCCGGGATCTCCTTTCTTTCGCAGTCACACTGACGCGCGACTGGATCTAAGGGTTACTCGCATGGACGGTACCAGTAGGGCACGGTCACATTTGCCCTGCAGAGTTCCAGAGTATTGCAGAAGCACGAACCGTACACAGAGCCATAAGGGCCAGCACAGATACGACAACGGCAAAGGTGAGACGACCGCTGGCTGTCATCGCAGATCTCCTCCTTTCCTGGCAGGGCGCTCAGAGGAGGTCGCCGAGACCTCTCGACGCAGGAGCGCCCTGGCGCGAGCGCTAGCTTCACGGCAATGCAGAGCGATGGGCTCAGGTACGTCTTCAGTCTCCATGAGGCCCTTGTACTCGGCCAATGCTTCCTCAACGAGCCCCATCGAAAGCAGGCAGTCGGCTGCGGAAACCAGCGCATCAAGCGCGGTAGTCCGATAGGGCGTCGTGTGCGCGAGCTCCACATACCGGCTGCGGGCCTCCGCGTGGTTGCCAGCGTCCTGTAGCCACTCGCACAGCTCGTCAACTGCGGCACTGTGATACGGCAGCCGCTGGGAATCCACAGCCAACATCAGGCAGCGAAGTGCCTCCTCAGACTCCCCGACGGCCGCTCTTGTGTGCGCGACTCGGTAGAGCAGCCCAGCGAGATTCGCTGACACCTCCTCAGCCACCTTAGCTCGAGGTGCGCGGAGCAGCAATCCCTGCCATTCCCTCTCGGCCAGGCTGGCAATGCCCTGGTGCGCGTACAGCTTGCCAATGGCGAACCTGGCAGCGAACGCCGCCTCTGTGCCGGGATGCTGCTCCAGAATGGCACGGAAGCGTGCCCTGACCGCATGATACCGAGGCCTCGACTCTGCGAGGGCAGTTTCGAGCATTGCTCGGCAGGCGCCGACTGCGGTGTATGACTCTGGAGCCGAACTCACGATCTCATGGCAAGCACTTGTGGCGTTCGCCGGCTCGCCGCGCCGCCGGTACAGCCGCGTCAGGTACAGAACGGTTCTGGAGGAGTCGGGCTCGTTAGGATACTTGCGGATGAGTTGCCAATAGCACTGTACGGCCTGGTCGAACCGGTGAGCGATCTCGTGGCTGCGGGCAATCAGGAACCGGGCGCGGGCAACGGCCGCCGGGTCGCTGGCGCCGGCCGCGATCTGTTCGAGGCGAGCAACCTCCGCCGCGTGAGCGGACTCCATTTGCCCCACGCGGGTCAGGGAGCCCGCGTCTTCAAGATGTTCAGCCGCGCTGCGGGCGGCCGCGAGGTCGCCCTCTGCGATGTGCGACTCGACAATGAACGCGGCAGCTTCGGCGCGGAGGCCGGGGTCGTCGCTTGAGTCAAGGAGGGTCTGGGCGAGCTGGCGGGTTACCGCGTAGTCCCCCCGGCCGAAGGCTTCGGCGATTTCCTCAACCCTCGGGTCCATGACCTCCGGATGGGCCGGGACGCCCTGCTCGGTCCGGAACCAGTAGTGGTGCAGGGGCTGGTCCGGAGAGGGGTACCACTGGCCGTCGGCGGTGTAGGCGGCGAGGGCGGGGATGGGGATGAGGAGAAGGGCGGCGAGCACAGCGACGCCGGCGATGGCAGGCGCCAAGTGCCCCTCGCCTGCGCTCCGGACAGATCTGCCGAACGGGGCACGCCCGGCCGGGAGCAGGGGGCAGGAGGCAAGCTCCTGCGCAATCCTGCGGAGACTAGTAGAGAGGGATAATGCCGTCATCGGGATCGTACCAGGGCGCGTCATAGGTGGGGCCCCAGGGCATGTAGCCGCGGAGCTTTCCGCGATTGGGGTCGCGCCAGCTCGGCGACAGCTCGATGATGCGCTCGGAGTTGAACCACTTCGCGTGGCCGTCGAGGAAGCCAAGGTTGCTGCCGCCGGAGTGGCGGGCGTATGGCTTGCGCAGCTCCGGGTTGCGTTTCATGTCCGCGGTGGCGCCGCATTGGCGCGTCCAGGGGCAGCTCTCCCAGTCGGCCTGCCAGTGTGCGGAGTCATGCCCAAGATCGCTGGCGCACTCCAGATGGCAGAGGTCGGGATACGCGAGGGTGCCTGTGCAGAAGGCGTCCAGTGCGCCGCCGCCGTCGGCCACGACGACGAACCAGGCGGGATCTCTAATGTCTGCCACGTACGGCGTCCTTTCCACCGCGATCTCGTTCGTAGCAATCGACCAAAGGAACATCCCCTTGGACGCCTGCAGGCCCCGCTCGGCCCGAGGAACGGCCATGCGGTGCTGGGTGAGCGTGTCGGTGACCTCGCCGCCCCAGCCAGCCGGGAAGCTCAGCGTGCGCGGGCAGACGTACGGGACGGTGAGCCTGCCCCATTCCCCCTCATGGGCCTGCAGATGGGCGAGCCAGTCACGCTCGGCGTTGATGAAAGACGCGCCGCCCTCCAGGCGAGCGTCGGGGCAGCGCCAGACTTCCCTGGTCAGCAGGTAGGAGTCGAGCACCACGGGCCAGCGCAGATAGGGATTAGACTGCTTGGCCCTGTGGCAGTTCGGGAATTGATCGGGGTCCCACTGATCCCTGCCGCCGCCGCCGGGGTGGGTGTTGAAGTAAGCGAGGACGTCGGGATTGTGCTCGACGGGCGGCAGCCGGCCATCGCTGTCGGCCAGGTACATGCGGAGGGCCTCAGCGATCGTCTTGATATTGGCCAGGCAGACCGCCTGTCGGGCGCGCTCGCGGGAGGTTGCGAACAGAGGAAGGAGCATGGCCGAGAGGATAGCGGTGATGGCCAGCAGGACGAGCAGCTCAGTGAGTGTCAGCGCCGAGCATCTGCGGTTGGGCAATAGAAGCCCCCTCTTCCACGTTGTTGGCCGCCCGCACGACAGCGGCCTCGCGCTTTCCGCGCCTGCTCAACGGGAGGAAGGTGCTCGGCAATGGTAGGCAGTCAACCACACCTTAGCACAAGGCGGGGGAATGTCAAGGCGCGTTCGCTCGTTCTGTGAACGTCAGTCAGAGGGCCGCAGCAGGGCGACGAGCTTTGGAATGCGGGAGCGGCTCCGGCCCCGCTCCGCAACGAACGGTGCTCAGGCGAGACTGCATGATTGGACTACTTCGATTGATGCGCCTAATTCCCCGGCTCGACCAGCGACTGTTATACGGGGCCTTGCGGCCCCGGTGCCGCCGGGGATTGCCCCTCCTTCCTTAGGGTGCCTGGTCTATCTCTTCGGGCCATGCACTTCCACCTTCGCCTGCGTACATTGCGATCACTGACTCAAGCATCTCCGTCACCTCATGCTCGCCGCCGAGGACTTCAGTACCGATGAACACGACCGGCATCTCGTTGTCTGTATCGTGGTACTCCCTCTCAAGGTCAGTCAACTTCCGCCAATTCGCCATGTTCTCGACGTCGAAGTATCTTATCTGTGCCCTGCAGCCGAGCTTGGCGGCGATCGCCTGTATGTTGTCGTTGCTAACGACTTCACAGTGAGTGCAGCCTTCCGATGTGAACACGTAGCCACGGACTACCGGGCTCTGCGCAATGCCATCACGTGTGGGTTCACTCGACGGTCGCTCCGCCGTTCTTTCTTCTCGATCCTCGACCAGCGCGTGTAGCGGCACCGCTACGGTCGGCTGCAGAGGGCTGTCGGTATGGAAGTGCACTTCACCTTTGATCAACCCGGCTGGTGCGGTGTCTTTGAGGCTGACAGTGGCAACGTATTCTCTTCCGACAGCCTTCGGCGAGATCTCGACCGAGAAGAGGTCGGACGATGTGCAGACACTCTCTATCGCGAATACCCTCGGTGTGCAGGCGCGGAGGGTCACGGACTTGCTGAGGATCTGACCTTCTTGCGCGAAGCCCAGGAATAGTGCCTCGGGGGATACCTCGATATCCCCCTTGACCATCGCCACCACCGGAATCTGCAGCCTCGGCTCTTTCGGATGATTGGAGACGATTGTGACGCTACCCTCGAACGCTCCCAGCGGTAGGCCCGGCCTCAGCGTGACAAGCACGGGGAAGACGCTCTCGTTTATCTCTATCTCCGGTTTAGCCTCACCCGCCAGGCAGACATCGAGCAGCTTGGAATCCGATAGCACTTCACTGATATCGAGCGATGCATCGCCTGGGTCCTTCACGAATATCTCGCGTGTGGCCCCGAGGCTCGCGTCGACCTCTCCAAAGTGAATCCGACGACTCGAAACGAGCAAGTTTGAGGGTTTGGCCAGCGCACCAATCTCCACAACCGCCAGGGGAGATACCGGATCGTTCGACTCAATGAACAGGCGATGTACCTGGCCGCCTCTCATGCCCGTGCTGTCATATGTCACCGCGATGCTTCCTCGGCCCCCAGGTTGCACGTTCTTCTCGATGCGTTCTAGCTCCAGGCAAGTACAGGAGGGGCGCACCTGCGAAATGACCAACTCCTTTTTCCCGACGTTCCGGAACTCAACGAGCGCGTCAACCTTGGAGCCCTCATCCACACTCCCCAAATCGTAGGAGAAAGCGTCCACGCGCAGGTCCGGTATCTCGTCATCTACTGCCGGCAGGTTGATCGGGTCCTTCGAGATCAGCAGCGCGAAGCCAGAGAAGTAGTTGCGAAAATCCTCAATGCTCAGTTGCTGATCACCTTCTTCAGCCGATGGATCGGTCACCTCGATACCGGTTGACCCCCGCACGGCCACCACGAAGTGATTGCCCCAGAGATGACAGATTGCCATGACGCCCGAGGCGGCGAGTTCGTCTACGCTCAGCTTGACCCCTACTGCCTGGAGACCCTTGAGCTTAGCTGCCTTCTGGAGCCCGCTCATAGTGGTCCCGGTCTCGGTGGCCTCGGCAAGCTGTGTTAGTTCGTCGAGGTCCGCCACAACGCCGAGCTTGGAGGACACCAGCAGCAGGCTTTTGGGCCCGCAGAGAGGATCGCGTCCGGTGTGGGGGCCGCAGCAGTCAGAGAGCGATGCCGGCGCTGCCAGCATCGTCAGCAGTACCACCCAATGGAACATCAGACGGGTATGGTTCAACGGGTATTCCTCCTACACTTCTTGTCTTCGGATCCTACCCGCGCCAAATTGGCGCGAGGCGCGCGAACACTTCTCACGCGCCCCACCCCGTCTTGCTGTCGTGGTGAAACTTGGTCCCGGCTACGGCACTGTGTATTCCGCGTCAATCAACTCGTTATAGACCTTCGTCCCTGAGGGCAGTTTGATGGTCAGCATCTCGTCGGTGACCGGCGCGTTGAGTTGGTAGTCGTCGGAATATACGACTGTTGACCGAGCGCTGAGGTACGGCTCACCCGTACTGGGGCTCATCGTGTATTGATCCTGTCGCCAAGATGATATCCTCCACAGGCCGTCTCCGCAGGGGACTGTGTCGATATCAAACCTGGTCATGAGAACCGACTCCTCAGATGGCGCTACACGCACGTGGCTCTCAAAGCGCACAAGGCTGAACCCCCGGGTTGGGTCAATCCAGTACTTGTACGTGCGCGTATACGCCCCTGTATCCAGGACGCGCTCCTTTGTTACCTCAACAACCACGCACTCCTCGCCATTCACTGTCTCACGACCCAGCACGTGTGGCGGGCTTGCCCATTCTGACCACGCTTCGGGATCGAACACACTGGCTGGTATGGCGTGGCCCGGAGCATGAGTGATAGTAAGCACGCTCTCAAGGAGCCTCGCAAACCCCGAGGACCGATCTGCCACAAAAGCTGTCTTCTTCTCGGGTTCGCAGTAGGTTACTACCTCCCCGTCTGAGCCAAGGCTCCATCCGCTAACACTGCTGGCAATCCTTCCGCCTGCGTTCAGATCGGGAGCCTCCCATTCATCCGCGATGGTTCGCGTTTCAAGCAGAACCCTGACTCTATCTCCTCGCTGCACCAACTGATATGTAGCCTCCGTCTCGCGTCTCGCTCCGTTCTCCTGCCACATTGTGTCGTGGACGGTAATGACACCTACCCCTGACTGGATAGCAGATGCGGCCGCTTCGCAGCCAGTCCGGACCGCATCCACGAGCACCTGCGCCTCTGCCTCTTCCACGGGTTGAAACGTGTCGCCGGCCGAGAGGAAGATGCTCGCAGCGACCGCTATCCCAACGGCCATAAACAGGCAGACAACGGGTCGACCGGTTCCCATAGCCTCCTCCTTTCTTGCTCGCCGATTCGGCAACAGACTCTCATCCAGCACCGCGGTGGGTAGACTGTCAGACGCTCATCGCAACTTCTAGACGCCTCTACGGGCACGGGTAGTACTGACCCTGGCTGCCATGTTGACCTGAGGGATTAATCAGGCAGTAATCTTCATGCAGACTATGATAACAAAAGCATACCCACCAAGTACCGCAGTCTTCGAGGCTGTCTCTTGTGCACGCGTTTCCCGGGCCTGTCAAACTAGCGCAGTTCACTACGTCCTCGGGGGTCTGCTCGTAGGGGTTACATGGGCCATACTCTGGCCACTCACACAAGCCTCCGCAGGCCATGGTGTAGCCACACACGTGAGATATGCAGTAATACTGGGTACACCCTCCCTTTATTGCCCCCATCTCTTCGGCGGTGAGCAGCGGAGATGCCACTGCTGCGCTTGCCCCCAGGCCGGCCAGGAGCGCTGCGATGAGACACACTACTTTCAGCGTACTTGTCATCCTCCTTCTCCCTCATCTGAACTATGCCATATCCTAACCACAGCGAATGGCAAAACTTAAGACGCTTCTCTCTCCAATCACCTCCTCCTTCTCCTTCAGCAGTTCGGATCTCTGGCTGAGGACGTCGGAGCCAGACTCTGTATGTGCCCCGTAACCTAACGCTCTCCCTGGATAGTGCGAATATGGTCCTCGCATTGCGGGACGAACCCAGACTCCGGGAACTTGTCCTTCAGTGTGACGAAAGCCTCCAGCGCATCTGCGTAGTATCCCGCCTCCATCTTGCTTCGGCCCAACTGTAAGAGGGCGAACTCCTCGGCCGGACTCCCGGCCACTGCGAGCCGCGCGAAGAGCTCGGCGGCATCTTGCCATTGCCCCAGCTTCTGGTAGGCCTCGCCTAGAGAGAAGACAGCGTGGCGCCGCTTCGAGGCAACGAAGGGATGAGTGTCGTCGAGCCATCGGCCGGACGCGGTCTTGACTCCAACCAGGTCCAGGTTCGGCAGCAGCTCTTCGAGCCATCGGACGGCCCGCGCGTAGTCTCCCTCGAAGAAAGCGCGACTGCCCATCTCGTATCGAACCTCTGCCAACCTGATGCGCGCCTCGCCGGCCACCGGGCACTCGGGCCGCTCGGCCACCAGCGCCGCCCATTCCTCTTCCGCCTCTTCGGTTAGCCCCTCAGTAGCATAGAGTTCGCCGATGCGGAGCCTGGCCGTATCCCCGGCTCTTGTCCGGGAGTGCGCTTCCGCGATGGCCCGAAGAGACTCTCTCGCCCCTTGATAAGAAGCCTTTGCGTGCGTGATGCTAAGTTGGAAGATGGTCTCGCAAGCGCGGACCGCAAGATCGCCGTCGGGCGCCAGATCCACTGCCATCCTACAGGCAGTCCGAGCGTCGTCCGGCTCCCCGTAGAGATAGTGCATGCGTGCGATCTCCCAGATAGCCCGGCCCGCCTCGGCATGCTTCGGATGACGCCAACAGACCTTCCAGTAAGACGTCTGAGCAACATCGAGGAGCCCGAGCTGCTGGTGAACGTGCCCCGTGAGCAGTTGGGCCCGCGCCGCCTTCGACGGGTCATCTGTCTTGGCCACGATCTGCTGTAGGCGCGCGACTGCGCGGTTGTAGTCGGCCTTGAGGCTGTTGATGCGGTCGAGCGCGTCCCAATCCTCATGCCGCTCCGCCGCCGCGCGGGCGGCCGCGAAGTCGCCCTCTGCCAGGTAGCACTCGACGATGTAGCCGACCGCCTGAGAGCGCACCTCGCCATCCTCGGTCCCCGCAACCAGATTCTCCGCAAGAGCCCGCGAGCGAGCGTAATCGCCCGTCCCAAAGGCCTGAGCGACCTCCTTGATACCCGGGGCGCTCTCCCCGGACTCCGCGACCGGCTCCGGAGCGCGGAACCAGTACAGCAAAGCCGGGTTGTCCGGGCCGCGCTTGGGTACGTCGCCGAATGCGGCGCCCGAAAGCAGCAGCACCGCCAGCACGCCGCCCATCCGCGACAACCCCCGGCTCACTGAGCGCAGCCAGACACCGATCCTGCCGCGCGGTGCCCGACGCTGCTCCACCCTCGACCTGTGCCTCATCATCGCCTTTCCGTTCGCTGCAATCATCGCCTAGTACAGGGGCCGAATACCATCGGCTGGGTCATACCACTCTGCGTCCCAAGTGGGGCCCCGCGGCTCGAAGCCGCGAAGACGGCCGCGGTTTGGGTCTCCCTGACTTGGGGCCTCCGCGATCACTTCCTCTGAGTGCATCCACCGCGCGTGCCCATCGAGGAAACCGATGTTCACCCCGCCGAAGTGACGTGAGTATGGCCTCCGCAGCTCAGGATTGACCTTGAGCGCGCCGATTGCGCCGCACCCCCGGCTCCACGGGCAATGCTCCCAGTCCGCCTCCCAGTACCCGGGGCCTGCGCATTCAAGGCCACACAGATCGGGATAGGCCAGTGTGCCTGTGCAGAAATCGTAAATGGTGGCCCCTGCATCCGCACAAAGAACGAACCACTTGGGGTCCTCGACTGCGTTGTGCAGCGGCTCCGACGCTTGGCCCTCCGTGATACCGATGGACTGGACAAACATGCCGGGCGAAGCGCCCTTCCTTTTGCTCGATGTCGGCACGGCAACCCGCCCCTGTGAGAGGGAATCCGTTACCTCCCCACCCCAGCCGCGGGGCCAACTGCCCTGACCCGGGCACAGGTGCGGCTCCGATCGCATTCCCCATTTGCCCTGGTACCGCTGGAGATGCTCGACCCAGCCCGCGGGTCCGTTGACGAACGCGGCGCCCCCCTGTAGCCGCGCGCTCGGACAGCGCCACACATCTCGTGTTACCAGATAGGGATCGAGGACGACCGGCCGCCTGAGATACGGGTTGGCAAGACGCGCCCGGTTACAGAAGGGGGATGCGCCTGGGTCATCGGGATTCCACATATCGTCGTCCCCGCCGCCCGGGCGCGTGTTGAAATAGGCAACCACCTGTGGATCAGATTCGCGGGGCGGAAACTTCCGATCATGGTCCGTCATGTACATCCTGAAGGCCCGGCAGATGCTCTTGATGTTTGCGAGGCACACCGCCTGCCGGGCGCGCTCGCGGGAGGTCGCGAACAGAGGAAGAAGCATGGCCGAGAGAATGGCGGTGAGGGCCAGCAGGACGAGCAACTCAGTGAGTGTCAGCGCCGAGCATCTGCGGTTCGACAATGCGACCCCCTCCTCCGCGTTGCTGTCTGCCCACGCGGCAACGGCCGCGCGCTGCGCGCCTGCTCAACGGGAGGAAGATGCTCGGCAGCGACAAGCAGCTAGCTTCAGGTTACCACAAGCGGGGGGAGGTGTCAAGAGGTTAGTGTCCTGCCCGTGTTAGCTCTTGCCGGGTGACTGTGAGGCCGACCAGATACGTTTCTGAGGAGCAGGAAACCCGGTGTCGGGGTCGTAACAATGGCCGGCGGAAGCCGTCAAGCGAGGCCGGCCCTGCGGTTATGGCTCGGCGAGGACACGCACAGGAGGGTGACTCGATGGCACTGCGCAGAGGGACTCTGATCGCACTGGCGGCCGTTGCCGCAGTCGCAGCCGCAGCGCTGCTGGGATGTGGTGGCCCGAGCGGGACGCCTCCGAGCTTCGTCGCGCAGTGGGACGCAGGCGCCGCCCGCGTGGGCAAGATAGACCATCCCGAGGGCCTGGGTATCGGCAAGCTGGGCGAGCTGCTGGTCGTGGACACGTGGAACGATCGCGTCCTGCGGGCCGACGGAGAGGGCAATGTCTCCGGCGCCATCGGCGAATACGGCAGCGACCCCGGGAAGCTCCAGTGCCCACGCTCCGTGGCGACCGATAGGCGCGGCAACATCTATGTCGTGGACACGTGGAACCATCGCGTGCAGAAGTTCTCCAAGGACGGCAAGTTCTCCATGACGTTCGGGGGCGAGGGCGGGCCGTGGGGCTACGACGAGGCGGACGGCAAGTTCCTCTACCCGTACGGAGTTGCAATTGACTCCGACGGCTACATCTACGTCTCCGACTTCAACAACAACCGCATCGAGAAGTTCAACCCGCTTGGAAAATTCGTGATGAAGTGGGGGACCGAGGGCCGCCAGGACGGGCAGTTCCGACACCCGGCCGGCCTTGCCATCGACAGTGAGGACCGGCTCTACGTCGCCGATCTGGGCAACAATCGGATTCAGCGGTTCACGACGGAGGGCGACTTCGACGGCAAGTGGGGCGAAGAGGGAACCGACCCCGGTCAGTTCGACCGCCCCTACGATGTGTGTGTCGACGCAGAAGACAGCTTCTACGTCGTCGATTTCGGGAACCACCGCATCCAGAAGTTCTCTCCCGGCGGCAAGCTGCTCTGGGTCTATGGGGAGCGCGGCCGCGACGACGGTCAGCTCGAGTGCCCCATCAGCGTCGCCGTGGATGAGGACGGGGCCCTCTACGTATCCGACTGGGGAAACAACCGGATCCAGAAGCTCGCGGTACCCTCCTCCTAGCGCCGGCGTGCTCGCCGTCGGCTTGTGCTCGCGAGGGAGCCTGAGACGGGCGTCGATCAGCACTTCGCTTGCCGCCTGTGAGGAAAGCTAATGCTGCCTTCTGAGAAGGCTGAGCTGTGGGTGCGGCGGCTGGGCTACGCCGCGCTCATTCTTGTTGCGGCCTTCATCCTCATATGGATGGTCAGGTTCATCGCTGGGATCGCCAGAGACGCGCTCGAGCAGCGGGACGTGCCGACCGAAGGCCGCGCGCCCGTGGTGGAGACTCGTGAAGTCTAGTCTGCCTCCCCTGCAGCGCTCTCCTCGGTAGGTGATGGGCGTCCCCATTCGCAAGCGCCTGCGCCGGGCCGCTCCCGCGCTCTACGTTCTCGCGACCACCTGGCTGTGGAGCCTCATCCCCCTCGCGGTCAAGGTGGCCTATCGCAGCTTCAACTTCGGCTTCATCACCTTCTCCCGTCTCGCCCTCGGCACTCTCGTCTTCGCCGCGCTGGAGCTCGCGGCGCGGCGGCGGATGGGCAGGCCCGTTCCCGCGGAGCGGCATGCGCTCCCGGGGCCGCGGCGCATCGGCGTGGGGGTCTGGGTCGCAATCGCAGGCGTCGGGATCGCGGGCGATCTGCTGCTGTACACACTGGGACTGCGCTACACGACGGCATCCGCGGCGACGCTGATCGTGAGCGCCGACGGCATCATCCTCGCCCTGCTCGGTGTGCTGGTGCTGCGCGAGCGCCTCTCCTGGCTGAAAGGCGCCGCCGGCGGGGCGGCGCTGGCCGGGCTCGTTCTCGTCGGCTGGAACGGCCGGGACCTCAGCGCTCTCCTGCGCTCCGAGTACCTCCTCGGCAACCTCTTCGTGCTGTCCGCCGCGTGCTGCTGGGCCGTCTATGGGCTTGGGCAGCGGGTGCTCGCCAGTACCCCGGGCGCGCGTCTCTTCTCCATCTTCCTCGTCGGCAGCGCGCTCGCTGGTCTGGTGCTCCTCGCGCAGCCGGTCGCTCACAGCCCGATCCAGTGGGGCGCGGTGCTTTCCCTGGCCTATCTCGGGCTGGGCGCAACCGGCCTCGCCTACGTCCTGCTCGTGAAGGGAATGGAGCGTCTCGAGGCGGCCACAGTGGGGCTGATAGCCTCCACGCTGCCGCTGTTTACGATGGTGGAGGCGCATCTGCTGATGGGGGAACAGATTACCTCCTACCTGCTGGGGGGCGCGGCGCTCATCATCGCGGGAGTCTCGCTGGTCATGCGCCACCAGCAGGTTTATGGCGAGGTCTAGCTGCGGCCCTCCGCGGCGTAAGCCTCGCCCACCGGCGCTTCCACTTGATTTGCAATCCGGTTGAGGGCCGCCCTCCCGCCGCGGCCGGCGAGGCGCGCTTCCGGCGTCAGGATGAGGCGGTGCGCGACGGCGGGCCCGAGCATCGCCTTCGCGTGCTCTGGAAGCACGAAGCTCAGCCCTTCGAAGGCCGCCTGCGCCTGCGCGCACCGCAGCACCGCCAGCGACCCGCGGGGGCTCGCACCCAGCGCTACGTCGGGGTGCGCTCGGGTTGCCTGCACCAGCCTCACAATGTAGTCCCGCACCTTCTGGTGGACGAAGATCTCCCGCACCTGCCGCTGTGCCGCGAGCAGCTCCTCCGTGGTTACGACTTGCTGGATCTCCTCCACCGGATGGCTGAGCTGGAGCCGCAGCAGGATCTCGCTCTCCGACTCGGCCGAGGGATACCCGATCGTCATGCGCAGGACGAACCGGTCGAGCTGCGCCTCCGGAAGCGGAAAAGTCCCTTCGTATTCAATCGGGTTTTGGGTCGCGATGACGCAGAACGGCCGAGCCAGCTGCCGGGTGACCCCGTCCACCGTTACCTGTCGCTCGGCCATCGCCTCCAGCAGCGCAGACTGAGTGCGAGGCGGCGCCCGGTTGATCTCGTCGGCGAGCACGATGTTGGACATCACCGGCCCGGGACTGAACTCGAACTCCCCGGTCTTCTGGTTGAACACCGACAGTCCGGTGATGTCGCTCGGCAGCAAATCGGGAGTACACTGGATGCGTCGGAATGTGGCTCCGATCGAGCGCGCGAGACACCGCGCCATCATCGTCTTTGCCACCCCCGGCACGTCCTCGATCAGCAGGTGACCATCGGCGAACAGTGCGATGACCGCAAGACGTATCGCCTCTTCTTTCCCGACGATGACCCGCTGGATGTTCGTCGCCAGACGCTTCGCGACATCGGCGGAAGTCGGCATGGCGCGCGGCGCTCCCCGTAGTTGACTTGCCGGCCGGCGGCCCGTCCCAGGGTCCGCCGCTGGTGCAGATTCGACGGCGCGCGGGCGACTCCTGTCGAGGTGCGGCGTAGCCCCGGCAGCTCTCCACCGCCGACGAGCCGTCCCCCGCAGCTCCGGCATCGCTGCGAGTTGACAGACGCCGAGCCATCGCCTTGACAGGCAGCACCTCCGGTCTATAATCCCCTCGGACCACCGCACCGCGTAAGGGGTGATGAACGTGGAACTCATGGAAGTCATCCGGCGCAGGAGAAGCATCCGCAAGTACCGGCCGGACCCGGTTCCCCAGGCCAAGGTCGATCACATCCTGGAGGCGGCTCGCCTCGCGCCTTCGTGGGCGAACGGTCAGTGCTGGACCTTCATCGTCGTCAGTGACCCCAAGGTGAAGCGGGCCCTCGCGGAGGCAGGCAACGAGTGGATGGAGCATGCCCCTTGCATTGTCGCAGCGTGCGCCGAGCCCGGTCGGAGCGGCGAGAAGAAGGATCAGGACTACTACCTGCTCGACGTCGGCATTGCCATGGAGCACCTGATCCTGGCCGCAGAAGACCAGGGCCTGGCCACCTGCTGGATCGGCTGGTTCGACGAGCAGAGGGCGAAAAGGGCCCTCGGCGTGCCCGACGAGATCCGCCTCGTTGCCCTGACACCACTCGGCTATCCGGACGAGCAACCTGCCGCCCGGCCGCGCAAGTCGCTGGGCGAGATCTGCCGCAGAGACCGCTGGGAATAGTCAGCGCTCGCGACCAGCGCGTCTACGACCCGGCCCGGTTTCCCCGGCGGCTGCGCCCGGCAGTGGGCGCCTCTGGTCTGCTCAACGTCCGCTTCGCCCAGGGCGAGCGTTTACTTTCGCCCTCAGTGGGTAGAAGGTCGTTGGAGAAGGGCAGACCCGATCTGAGCACGAGGCCGGCATTGACGGGAGAGACAGCAACCAGGTGCGACTACTGCGGCTGGGCCGTCGATGTCGGGGAATCGGTCTGTCCTGGATGTGGGCGTACGGCCCGCTCAAAGGCGATGGGGCGAGACTCAGAGGGCGAGATCTACCTGATGCTGGTGACCGCCAACGTCCTGCGGCTGCGGCGGCAGTATGCCCTGGCCCAGGCGAAGTGCAGCGACGTGCTCGAGCGGGACCCCGACAACGCCGCCGCCTACTCCGTATTGGGCAGCATAGCGCGCGACCAGGGCAAGCTCCGCGATGCAATCGAGTGGTACAAGATGGCCCTTGCTCGCAATCCTCGAAGCGCCGCCGATCGCAGGGCGACTGAGGAGCTCATCGACGAGGTCTTCTCCGGCGGAGGGAAACGGGTCGGGCGCCGAGCCATCGAAGCGGTGACTCGCGCGGTGGACTCGGCGACCGAGCAAGTGAAGGCCGTGCGCGCCCTCTCTCCGATGTCGCTTCTCCTGTGGGCAGTCCTGAGCGTCTTGATCGTGATCACGGCGTTCGCCGTCGTCCTGGGTCGGGGAACCCAAGGCGACCGACTGCTCGCTGGCAAGGACTCGCCCTCCGGCGCCTTCGTCCCCGCGCCGGCCGAGCAGGTACGCGCGCCGCTCGAGCCGGCCGCCGCCCCCTCCGCGGCGCCCCGGTTCGAGGACAACGTCGAAGCCGTTGAGAAAGAGCTTCTGCAGCACCTGCGCGAGAGAGCGCGCGCCCTCGACCCGAACTGCCGCGTGCAGTCCGTGGCCATCGACCCGCGAGACGGTGTGCTGTCGCTTCAACTCTCCATGCCGCGTCTCTGGTCTCGCGAAAGTGCGCGCACCAGCATGCGGCGCATCAGCGTTGCACTGGCCGCAGCGGCGGTGGGCTCGGAAGACAGACTCTCCGCCGTCCGTGTGCGCTGCTACATGCGACAGACGGGCATGGCGGACCGCGTGGGCATGGTCGCGGAGGGAACTGCGGAGGATCTGGCGAAGGCCGCAACGGGACCGGAAGCGCGGGCGCCAGGAGCCCTGAGGTCCGTCTGGTGGCATCCGGAGCTGCGCGCAGAGGTGGAGCCGACGCCGGCCCCGGGAGCTGAATGATGTCAGAAGTGCGAATAAGGGTCTGGCGCGTGGGCCAGAACTCGGACTCCGAGTACCTGCTGGTGCTGCGGGACGACGGAAACCACCTGCTTCCCATGCGCATCGGCCCCTGTGAGGCCGCCGCCATCTGGAGCGTGCTCCGCCCCGACCGGGCCAGTGCCGGCTCGCCCGTGACCCACGACCTGCTGCGCGATCTCATCGATCGGCTTGGCGGTCGATTGGTAAAGGTCGTCATCGACGACCTCTGGAACAAGGTGTACTACGCAAAGCTCCACATTCAGCTCGACGGCAAGGTCGTCACCGTAGACGCCCGCCCGAGCGACGCGGTGGCGGTTGCCCTCCGCGCCGAGGCCTCTCTGTTCGCCACCGAGCCCGTCATGATGTCGGCGCTCACCCCCGACGAGCCCGAGGGGGGCGAGCCCGGGCCCGGCCCGGAGCGTGTTTGACAAGCGCCCGAAGCGCCCGCGACTTGTTGCCCCGGCAGGTGTCCAACCCAGTGGAGGGGGGCCGAACTGAGCGGTAGGTGGATGCCAATGCGCCGACGGCACCTGTCGGAGGCCGAGCTAACCGAGTGCATCGACGGAGAGCTGCGCCCTCGCAAGGCGGCTGCCGCAGAGGAGCACCTCCGCCGCTGCAACACGTGCGCCTCCGCCGCGGCCGCACTCCGAGGCGCAGCGGCCGCCGTTGGCTCGCTGAAGACCCTGGCCGTCCCCGCCGACCTCCGCGCTCGTGTTGCCCAGCGGCTGGCCCGTGACCTCGCGGACGAGATCACCTGCCGACAGGCGGCACCCCTCATCCACCAGCACATCGACCGATACCTCTCGCCCGAGGCTGAGTTGCAGCTCCAGGGCCACTTGGAGTCGTGTGCTCGCTGTCGGGCCGAGCTGGCTGCCCTCTCTTCGGCGGCTCATCTGGTGCGGTCGCTGCCGACTGTCCAGGGCCCCGTGCGCATCCGCGAAGCAGTCATCGACGCACAGCGCGTTCGTCGCGTACTCCTCCCCTGGAACATCCGGTGGCGCCCCGCTGCCGCCGCCGCCGTCGCCCTTGCCGCTGCGGCTGCTCTCGTGCTCCTGTGGCCGGCTGGCCGCCAGGTCCCGTCCCCGGCGCCGCACCTTGTGGGCGAGCGCGAGGCCGCGCCGTCTTCAAGGTCCACCGAGGTCGCATCCCTGGTCGAGACTCCGGTCGCAGAGCAGCCGGCCGCTCCCGTCGCGGACGATGTCGGGACGGCCGCCCCAGAGCCCGCCCCGCAGGGGCCCGCCGAGAGACCGGCACCACCTTCGGAGACTGCGGTCGCCGCGGCGGGTGCCGTGAAGGGGCCGGCCCCGGCCCGCACGACCCCCGCGTCGCCGGAGCCCGAGATCGAACTGCCGTCTGCCTTGCAGGCTCTTCGCACGGTGGCCGCCAACGCATCGCATGACCTGGAGGGGCGGCGGGCGCTCGAGCTGGCGGGAGAGCGTTTTGCCACAATTCACTCCGAGTCGCTGTGGGCGCGTCTGCCGAGCGCCCCTGCGCTCAGGACTGAAAGCGATGGCCCCGCGGGAGCCGAGCCTCGAGTCGCTCCGGCCGGAGCGGACGAGAGCCCCGAGGAGATCGGCGGTCTCGAGGGCACGCCGTCTCCTGCCCCCGAGGTCCGGCGACTGGTTGGGGTGAGCGCCCCGCTCGTCTAGCCCAGCCTCTCACGGCGATCAGCCGGCCGGCCACACCACCCATTCCGCTGCAGGCCCTCATGCTCGCGCGGTCCGCCGGCCGGCGCGGCATAGGCGCGGCCGCGGGCCGCGCCCCCCGAGGCGGGCCGCGCGATCGCTTCTCGACAGGCTGGAGAGGGTCCTGCGGCTGCTGTGCCTCCGGCCACCGCGCTCACATCGACCGCCGAAATGTGGAATAGAGCGCGGTGGTGTGGCAGTCACTGGCAGTACCTGGCTGTCTCTCCGCACTCATACCAGTGGAGTCAGCCGATGCGCCATGGCACTAACGTCAGGGGAATGCTGAATCCCACTCGCGCGCCGCGCGAGACGATCGCGGCGGGCCTGCGCTGTCTCATACTGATCACCGTCTTCGTAATGGCGCGGCTCCAGCCGGACGCGCGAACTACGGCCTTCGACCTCGTGGTGGGCATCGGCGCCGCCTACGTGCTCATCACGACATTCATCCCGTGGAGCCGCTATGACGCCCGCCGCGCCACCCTCGTCATGCTGGCGGTGGACGTTGTCCTCATCACCGCCCTCATCCAGACCCAGACCGGCGTCCGCAGTGAGTACTATCTCCTCTACTATCTGCCCATTCTCCACGCCAGCGTCCGGCTCAACTTCCGGGATGCTGCCGGCACCTGCGTCTTCGCGGCCGCCAGCTACCTGCTCGTCGGCATGCTCGAGAAGCCCGATGCAGCCGTCACGACCACGGTCATCTCGCGAGTATTGACCTTCTCGCTGTCGGCGGCCCTGCTGGCAGCCTTCTTCCTGGTGCTCTCGCACGAGCGCAAAGACTACGAGCGCCTCACCAATCACTACCGAGACGCCATGCGCGCGAAGAGCGAGTTCCTCTCCCGCGTTTCCCATGAGTTCAGGACCCCGCTGACCGCCATCGTCGGGTTCAGCCAGCTCCTCTACGAGCACGAGAAGGATCTCGATCCCTCCCGCCAGCACGAATACCTCAGCGTGGTACGCGAGCAGGCGCAGCAGCTCGCACGCATGATCGAGGACATGCTCGACATCACGCGGATCGACGATGGCAGGCTCGAACTCCAGCGGGAGGCGGCGAAGCTCTCCGACCTGATCGAGGCGGCGATGATGTTTCTCGACAGCCCGAACGACCGCGAGCGCCTTCGCGTCACCATGCAGCCCGGCACTCCCTTCGTCTGGGTAGACCGCAGTGAGCTGGAGCAGGTTCTCTCTCGCGTCATCCACAACGCGCTGGCGCTCGCCGAGGAGCAGAAACCGATTTCGCTCTCGGCCGGCATGGTCGACGAAGATCCGGACATGGTGCGGGTCAGCGTTCAGGCCCCCGGGATGAACGTCGACGAAGAGGATCTGTCGCCGGTCTTCGGTCCATCCGCGGCCGTGTTGAGTGAGCGGCCTTCCAGCGGCCGCGCGCTCGGGCTCGCCGTCGCACGCGCGCTCGTCGAGCTCCACGGCGGCCGCATCTGGCTGGATGACACAGAGGGAACCGGCGCGGCAATCAACTTCACACTGCCGAAATACACGGCAAAAGACGCATCGCCCGAGGTCATTGTGAGCGACGAAAACTCGGGTGAAGGAGCGGAGGCATATGGCGAAGGCGAGAGTGATGATAGTGGACGACGATCCGTCCGCGCGGAAACTGGTGCGCGACAGCCTGAGCCTCTCAGGTGACAGCTACGACATCTTCGAGGCCGATGACGGCCGCTCCGCTCTCGATCTCATCCGCGCGGTCCGCCCGGACGTTGTGCTCCTCGACATCACCATGCCCGAGGTGGGGGGCATACCCGTCTGCTCCGAGATCAAGAGCGACCCACTTCTGACGGATACCGAGATCATCATCGTCAGCGCGCGCACCGAGAGCGATTTCATCGCCGAGAGCCTCAATGCCGGCGCGAGCACCTATGTCACGAAACCTTTCCAGCCCGCCGATCTGGTGCGCAGGGTGAGGCAGGCCCTCGCGAAGACCCCAGAGACGCCGGAGGAAGCCGTTCACGCCTGAGCGGTGGCGTTGACAGCGCGCGGACTGTCACCTACAATCAGGCGGCGCCGCGGGGATGCCCGCGGCGCAAACTTCGACGCCGGGAGGGCCCTGTTGCCCGACGTTCATTCCGAGATCACCGTCAAGGCGCCGCCCGCTCGCGTCTACTCCCTCGCGAAGGAGGTGGAGCGCCTCCCCGAGTACCTTCCCAACCTCGAAAAGGTCGTCGTGCGGAGCCGGCAGGGCAATCGCACGGTCAGCGAATGGGTGGGACTGGTTCCCGAATTCAAGCGAAAGCTCAAGTGGGTGGAAGAGGATGTCTGGGACGACGACGCACTCGTCTGCACGTTCCGCGCCACCTCCGGCGACTGGACGAAGTACCAGGGAGCCTGGAGCTTTCACGCACAGGGCGAGGACACCCTGGTGAAGCTGGACATCGGCTACGAATACAACGTGCCCCTCGTCGGGCCGCTGATCAAGAAGCTGCTGCACAAGCTCGTGGCGCGCAACGCCGACGAGACGCTGGAAGGGCTGCGCCGTCGCGTGGCGGAGGCGGGCTGACATGCCGCGGCGCAAAGAGGTCGTCATCGTCGGCGCCGGCCCGGCCGGCATCTTCGCCGCGCTCGCACTGTCCGATCTGCCTGGCGTCAGGGTACGCATCTTCGACAAGGGGCCGGACATCGACGCGCGACTGGCCAACTGCCACGGCCGCGGCAAAGCGCGCGATCCCAAATGGCTCCTCTGCGGCTGGGGCGGAGCAGGGGCCTTCTCTGACGGCAAGCTCACCCTCTCCCCCGACATCGGCGGCCAGCTCAACACCTACCTCAGCCCACAGGACACCACCGGGCTGCTCCGCGAGGTCGATCAGATGTGGCTCCGCTTCGGCGCTCCCGAGCAGGTATACGGCGGCGACGAAGACGCGATGGCCGAGCTGCGGCGCCGCGCCACCCGCGCCGACCTCGAGTTCATCGGCACCCGCATCCGACACCTGGGCACCGACCGGTGTCCGCTCGTGCTCCGGGAGATGCGCAATGCGCTCGGCAAGAACGTCGAGGTGCGCGCCGAGGAGGCCGTCGCTCGGATACGTGTCCGCAAGGGAGCGGTCTCGGCTGTCGAGACGGCCGACGGCACGCGCTGCCGGGCCGACTACGTCATCGCCGCCCCCGGCCGCGAGGGCTCGCAATGGTTCATGGAAGAGGCCCAGCGGCTCGGGCTCGGCAGGGCCGACAACCCCGTCGACGTCGGCGTCAGGGTAGAGGTCGCGGCCGAGGTGATGTCGGATGTCACAGACACCGCCTACGAATCGAAGCTCCGCTTCTATTCGAAGCAGTTCGATGACCGCGTGCGCACCTTCTGCATGTGCCCCTACGGCGAGGTCGTCAGCGAGCACACCGAAGGCGTCATCACCGTGAACGGCCACAGCTACGCAGGCCGACAGACCTCCAACACCAACTTCGCCCTCCTCGTCAGCACACGCTTCACCCGGCCATTCCAGGACCCCATCGCCTACGGTCGCTATCTCGCGCGCCTGGCCAATCTCATCAGCGATGGTGTGATCTGCCAGCGCCTGGGCGACCTCCGCTTGGGCCGCCGCTCGACCGAGGAGCGCATCGCGCGCGGCCTCGTGCCTCCCACGCTGGCCGACGCCACCCCGGGGGACCTGAGCTTCGTGCTGCCGCACCGCTATCTCTCCAGCATCTTGGAGGCGCTGGAGGCCTTGGACCGGTTCGCTCCCGGCATCGGCTCGCGCCACACCCTCCTCTACGGCATCGAGGTGAAGTTCTACTCCGCGCGCCCGCGCCTCACGAAGCAGCTCGAAACCGAGGTCGCGAACCTCTTCGCAGTAGGGGACGGCGCCGGAGTGACGCGAGGCCTCGTACAGGCCTCGGCCAGCGGCGTGCTCGTCGGGCGCGAAGTGCAGCGGCGCCTGGCCAAGGCGAGCGCCTAAGAGATTCTAACAGAACCTCTCCACCTCGCTATTGGCGTTCGGCAGGAGCCCCTAGGCCCGGCCGAGCTGGGCCGGGGTCGCGGCCCGAAGGGCCTAGCCACTTGCCTCCTGCCCCATCCCCCACCCGGCATGCCAGTATTGTTAGAGTCTCTAAGGCGAACGCTCAGACGCGCCTTCGCCGTCCCCCGCCGCCTCCGCCTCCTCCGCCGGCACCTCGGGCGGCGCCGGCAGGACGATTCCCCCTCGGCTGGTCAGGATGCGGGTCAAGCGCTGTGCCAGGAGCGCATTCGGGCTCCGCTTGTGCGCGACCGCGTAGACGCGGATCGGCAGCTCATCCTCGGCGCTCATGCGGACTGCGATCTTCACCGACCCGGGTGCAATCTCGCTGTCCGTCGCCAGACGCAGGCACGGGTCATACACGATTGCGGCGTCCGCCTCGCCCTCAGCGACGAGCCTGAGCGCCGCGAGCGGGGTCTCCCCAAGCAACAGCTTCCCTTGTATCTCAGGCCATAGCCCGGCCCGCTCCAGCATGTGCTTCCCGCTCGTCCCCGGAGAGCTGATCCCGGGCGTTGACATCGTGATCGTTCTCACCTTGGATGATGTCAGATCCTCCGGGCTCGTGATGGCGGTTGGCCGGTCGCCCGGCACCGCGACGGCCAGCTCGAGGCTGCCAATGACCTTTCGGCTGCCGCGGTCCAGGAAGCCCTCTCGCTCGAGCATCCCGATCTCGGACTCACCCGGGCAGATCAGCAGATCCGGCACTGCCCCCTCTTCGATGCGGCCCACGAAGCTCAAGGGCTCGTCGCTCTCGATGCTCAGCGACTTGCCCTTGTTCTCCGCCTCGAACTGCCCGCGCGCCGCCTCGATCGTTGGCACCAGGCCGCAGGCGACGTAGGCGACCAACACGTTGGGATCTCGGTCGAGTCGGCTGTGCGACGGCCCGGTCCCTCGCCCACACCCGCTCGCCGTCGCCAGCCCACAGCTCACGATGAGAAATGCTCGCCATGCGAGCCTGGCGCTCGCGCCTCTTGTTGCGATCATGCGATGAAGCCCTGTTATTATCTTCGTCCGCAGCGGAGTACCCTCAAGTGGGCGGCGGGAACACGAAGGCTCTCATCTCCCGGAGCACTGCCAGGTCACACGACCCATGTCGGGGCGGGCAGATTTGAACTGCCGACCTCGCGGTCCCGAACCGCGCGCTCTAGCCAAACTGAGCTACGCCCCGGCGT
>Ga0180437_10003919_pt1 | contig 21659 bp, 15 predicted proteins | sample SS_ome_4_FD_132410 | JGI IMG/M metagenome (GOLD analysis project Ga0180437, IMG submission 132410) | Hypersaline lake sediment archaeal communities from the Salton Sea, California, USA - SS_3_D_1 metaG | ecosystem: Environmental > Aquatic > Non-marine Saline and Alkaline > Hypersaline >...
ATTGAAACCATTCGGGAATCAGAATATAAGAAAAAATATGCCAGGGAGGAAAAAAGAATCGAATTAAGTCATGTAGAAGGTTTTAGTGAAGGCATCATCAAGAAATTATTAAATAGTGGACTCGAGACAATTGATGATGTGCGTGATGCTGGCGTGGATGGTCTATTAAAAGTTCCAGGAATCGGCCAGAAAACGGCAGAAAGAATTATGGAATTAATTGAAAGTGTTAAAGAATTTTAAGGAGTGTGTTGTCGATTGGGTACAAAACGTAGAATATATCAAGTAGCCAAAGAATTCGATGTTTCAAATGATACGCTCATTCAGTTTTTAATCAAACTCAATTTCGATATTCGAAATCACATGAGCCCGGTTTCTGGCGAAATGTACGAAGAGATTAAAAAGAAATATGGGCAATCAGGTGGGGCTGATAATTCAGATTATGAATTTCGGCGCCGTTTGAAACAAAAGAAGGCTCAAGAAGCTGCTAAGCAGGTAGAAGCTCAACGGGAATTGGAGGAACGCCTGAAAGCAGCTACCCAATTCATGGCTGATCGCTCAAGTATTCGAATAAAGCGCGATACTGCAGCTCCTACGGCCCATGAATCAGTTGAAGCTTATATTGAAACGGCCAAAAAAACCAGAATCACGCCTTCGAAAACGGAATCTGAAAAATTACATGACGAAGAGGAAGGAGCTTCAAAAAAAACAACCAGCCGTTCACAAGATGAAACTTCAGCCGCTGAACCCGAACAACCAGCAGATGTCGCGAAGACGGCTGAACAAAGAGCAGACAAATATAAATCGGCTGCCGAAAAAGCGGCATTGAAAAAAGATCAGATATCTGAAACAATTTCTGATGATACTGATAGTAAAGCAAAAACAGGAGCAACCCCGGGGAGAAGTCGAAAATCCAGTGAATTCATTGAGGAAAAATCACAAGTTGATGAAAAAGCCGACTCAGAACGCTTGAAAACTGCTGAAAAAATTTCTGGACAGAAAGATCGAACAAAATCGACAGGCCAAAGGAGTTTTGATAAAAAAACCGGCTCAGATGCTGAAATCAAAAAAAGAAGGCCACCCTTTGACCGACGAAATAAACCCTTTCAGCAAACAACCCCCACGAGAAAGTCGGATAAAGAACCGGTAGCAGGTGTTCAGGCTAAGGGACCACAAACTTCGGTTGCTAAAGAGGAAGGCGATGCCGAACCCAAAAAGAAGCGGCGACGCCGACGCCGGAAAAGAAAAGTAGAACACGATGTCGAAGCGCGGGCACCGTTTACCGAGCCGGAGACTAAAGAAGAAGTCGCTGATGAAAGTGAATTCTCCATTCGCGATCGAAAGAAAAGAAAAAAAACCGTCAAAAAACGACGTGAAGATGAAGCGGAAGGACGTGACCGCCAGAAAAAGAAACGCAAAAAAAAGAAACCACAAATAAGTGAAGCCGAAGTTGAAAAGAGCATTCGACAAACCTTCGCGATTATGGAAGAAAGCGCCCGGGGGCGTAAAAAACGAAAACGGTTACGGGATAAAGACGTCCTCGAAGGAGAAGAAGTATTAGAAAACCTGATTCGAGTGAATGAATTCATTTCTGTCACTGAATTAGCTGAGGCTATTGAAATCGAGCCGAAAGATGTCATTAAAAAATGTCTCGAAATGGGCCTGCTGGTGTCGATAAACCAGCGGCTGGATAAGGATGTTATTGAAATGGTCGCCGATGAATTCGGTTTTGAAGTGGAAATTCTGCCAGAATACGGACAGGATCTACTGGAAGAACTCGAAGAAGGCGAGGATGAGGACGGTGAAGTCCTCTCTCGGCCGCCGGTGGTCACGATTATGGGACACGTCGATCACGGAAAAACATCCCTGCTAGATTATATTCGCGAGAGCAATATTATTGCGGGTGAAGCCGGTGGCATAACCCAGCATATTGGGGCTTACGAAGTTCGGGTGAATGGAAAAGCAATTACTTTTCTGGACACACCCGGTCATGAGGCGTTTACTGCCATGCGGGCGCGGGGTGTGCAGACAACGGACATTGTTGTGCTCATCGTTGCGGCCGATGATGCCGTGATGCCGCAAACAATTGAGGCAATCAACCATGCCCAGGCCGCATCGGTTCCGATTATCGTGGCTATCAACAAGATTGATAAAGCCAACGCCAATATCGAATTGATTAAAAAACAATTAGCCGAAAATAATGTGCTCATTGAAGAATGGGGTGGCAAATATCAATGTGCGGAAATTTCCGCAAAAACCGGTGAAGGAGTAGCGAAGCTGCTGGAAATGATATTGGTTGAATCCGAAATGCTGGAATTAAAAGCCAATTATGATCGATTAGCCAGTGGCGTGATTCTAGAGAGTCGTCTTGATAAAGGAAAGGGTGTTGTGGCCACGGTATTGGTGCAAAAAGGAACCCTGAATGTTGGCGATGCCTTTATCGTTGGCCAATATTTCGGAAAAGTTCGTTCGCTCTTTAATGAACGAAACCAACGGGTTGAAGAAGCCGCGCCTTCCATTCCGGTCCAGGTCGTTGGATTTTCCGGACTACCAGCGGCGGGAGATCAATTTATTGTTCTCCGGAGCGAACGGGATACGCGTGAAATCAGCCTGAGGCGCCAACAGATAAAACGCGAACAGGAAATGCGACGCACGCGCCATCTTTCACTCGATGAAATTTCGCGACGAATTAAACAGGGTGCCGTCAAAGAGCTCAAGATTATTGTGAAGGCAGATGTTGATGGTTCAGTTGAAGCCTTGAGTGACGCCCTGGTTAAGCATTCGAATGCAGAAGTTGCTGTGAAGGTGATTCACAAAGGCGTTGGTGCCATTTCCGAATCCGACGTTTTACTGGCCTCCGCTTCGGAAGCAGTTGTCCTTGGATTTCATGTCCGCCCCACCCTGAAGGCTCGGGAAATTGCGAAACGTGAAAATGTCGAGATTCGACAATATACTGTTATTTATGATGCGATTGCCGAAGTGAAAAAAGCACTGGAGGGCTTGCTGGAACCAGAGACCACCGAGGATGTTCATGGTATGGTGGAAGTTCGCCAGATCTTTAAAATTCCAAAAGTGGGCGTGATTGCTGGCTGCCATGTGATTTCTGGACGGATTGCCCGGAATGATAAAGCAAAACTCTACCGCAATGATAAATTAATCTATGATGGACGAATCACTTCGCTCCGACGATTTAAAGAAGATATAAAAGAAGTGACGGCTGGTTTTGAATGTGGGATTGGTTTCGATGGCTTTCACGACATTCATGTCAATGATATCATTGAGCCTTACCATGTTTCACAAACCAAACGAACGTTGACCTCAGTTTAAAAGCGCAATACTATGCTGGTTGGTGTCAGTGAGATCGAGCTTTTTGTACCCAATAGTGGCTCCCTCAAAGAAAAACGATTCATTTTAGAAAGCCTGAAAAAAAGGATTCGGCAACGTTTTAATGTGTCGATTTCTGAGGTGGGGGATACAGAAAAATGGCAACGGATCACGTTAGGCGTGGCAATGGTCTCGAATGAACAGCGATTCATTGATAAAGTGGTTTCCCAGATTATTAATTTTATTGAAAATGATGGTAGGGCTGAGATTATTACTTATTCGAATAATATTTATTAGGTATAAAATGCAACCCAAACGTTCTTTAAAAGTAGCTGAATTACTGCGACACGAATTGTCAAATGTCATTTTTGAAGAGGTCAAAGACCCCGGCATTCGATTATGCACCATTACCCGGGTCGTCGTCTCGCCCGATTTAAAAATTGCAAAGGTCTATTTAAGTGTACTCGGAAGCGCGGAGGAACGAAATGCCGTAATGCAGGCCTTAAATCGGGCGAAAGCCTTTATTCGATATGCCACGGGCCATCGCGCCACCTTAAGGTATGTTCCGGAATTACAATTCTATTATGATGATACACTTGATTATGTAGCAAATATAGAAAAAGTTTTAAGTGAAATTAAATCCAACACCCCGGATGCACCCAATTCTAATATTTGAATTAAATTGGGCGGGGTGTTAATCGCTTATGATGACTATTCATCGTTTCATCGAACAAGGCATTTTAAATATTAATAAACCCGAAGACTGGACCTCGTACGATGTCGTCCGGAAAATAAAAAAATTAACCCGGATTCAAAAAGTTGGCCATGCCGGAACGCTCGATCCTTTTGCTACCGGTGTTTTGTTACTCGCCTTAGAGAAAGCCACCAAACAAATCTCGGCTTTAATGGATTTAGAGAAAGAATATATCGGCCGGATCGAACTGGGAGTTGTCACGGATTCTTTAGATGTAACTGGTAAAGTTTTACAAACCTACCCAACGTACAAACTTACTCCCACTGCCATTGAAAAAACGTGCAAGGCATTTATCGGTGAGATTGAACAGGTGCCACCCGCCTATTCGGCAGTGAAGATTAACGGTGTGCGGGCATACCAACTCGCCCGGGCAGGCAAAGCAGTTCCGTTAAAACCCCGACGAATTAAGATCCTTGAATTAGCTATTTTAGATATTCAAATCCCTTTCGTAACAATCAAAGTCGTCTGTTCAAAGGGAACTTATATTCGTGCATTAGCACGTGACATCGGTGAAAAGCTTAATACGGGTGGATATTTGAAATCACTGGTGCGGACTCGAATTGGTCAATATCGAATTGAAGACGCCTTAACCATCGAACAGATTGAAAGGATGGCAAGGTTTTGATAGTTTGCGTGTTACAATCAGATGGAAATTCATCGTGATTTAAAAACAGTTAAACATACTTCCAATGCCGCGATTAGTGTGGGTATGTTTGACGGCGTTCATATAGGACATCAAGCGTTAATTAATAAAGTTAAAACCCGGGCAGAAGCTTTTAACGGCCTTGGTACCGTGATTACTTTTGTGCCACATCCGCAATTTGTCCTGAATAAAAATCAAGCGACGCCGATTAAATTGCTTTCAACCATTGAGGAAAAAATTGAAACGCTGGCGCAGCTTGGTTTACAGCGGCTGATAATTATTCCCTTTACCGAGGCTTTCTCAAAAATAAGCCCGGAAAAATTTATTGAAGACGTGCTTGTTAATGCGATTGGTTTTCGACAAATTATCGTCGGCCATGATCATCGCTTCGGGAAAGGTAAAGATGGCGGCCTTGATCTGTTAGAGAATCTGGCACTGAAACACCATTATTCGGTGGAGTTGGCCGACGTGGTCGCGGTGGAAGGAGAGGTGGTCAGCAGTACCACGCTCCGTCAGTTAATTGCCAGTGGTAATTTGACTAAAGCCAATAAATTTTTAGGTCGACATTATATTCTTACGGGGACACTCGGAACGGAGCGCCCGGATAAACGATGGCCCCTTAATAAAATTTGTAATATCAATCAACACAAGTTAATTCCGCCGCCTGGAATTTTTACCGTCCGGGCCCGAATTAATGCCCAAATTTATCACGGTATTTTATTGATTCGAAAAAACGCCTCAGCGTCGGTTTCCGGGCAAAAGTCTCTCGAAGTTTATCTTCCCAAGTTTGAACAAAGTCAACATGGGGAAACGATAAAAATTGAATTAATAAGACGAGTGGAAGGAGAGCTAAAGGACGATGCTTTCGAATCTTTGAAGCCGTATTTTAATTTAGTATTGGAAAAATAAGATTCATCTTTATTTAATAGTTTTAAATTTACCTTTCGATTATTTTGACTGCTGACTATTATTTGATGGTATTTTTGCCTGAGAGTTACTTCTAAAGGAGGATAAATGGCTTTAACAAAAGAAGAAAAAGTAGTATTAATTAAAGAGTACGGTCAAAACGAAAATGATACCGGGCAAACGGAAGTACAGGTCGCTTTTTTAACCGAGCGTATTAAAAAGCTGACCAATCATCTTGTCGAAAATCCGAAAGATCATCATTCACGACGCGGCCTGCTGAAGATGGTGGGCAAACGGCGCCAATTACTGGATTATCTAACCCGGAAGGACATTGAACGCTACCGTGCGATCATTAAAAAATTAGGCATTCGCCGTTAAGTGACGCGGCTGTGTTGGAATTAATATCTAGGGATTGGGAATAAGTAAAATGTATTCCGGATAGTTTTAAGGTGAACCAATACCGTGAAAATTCAGGTTAAAAAGGACCGGCTATTTTTTTCTCACGAACCTTATGAAGAATTGAAACAGGTAGCTCTCAATTAGATCGAGCAGGAGTAAGGCGTTCCGACAAATTGTCCCGATACCCCTTTACTCTTTCACTCCAGTCAGTCTTACCTCGATGTTTTACCTGATTTTAACTCAATATTCATGTTTTTTATCAAACCATTCAAAATAGAAAAATTCACAACACGGCATTTTCCAAAACGCTATTTGTACCGTGTTGCAACCGGATTAAGTTTTAAACTTTTAGTTGCTCAGCAGGAGAGTTGAGTTTGATTGATTTCAGGAGTAATTGATGATTTTAATTGATATAATATGTAGAATTTGGAGGAATAATGGTCTATCGAAAAGAAATAATGCTTGGTGGTCGTAAGCTTATTTTAGAGACAGGTAAACTCGCCAGGCAGGCTGATGGCGCTTGCTGGGTTCAATATGAGGAGACAGTGATTCATGCCACCGCGGTTACGGATAAAAAGCCAAACGAAAATATCGATTTCTTCCCGCTTTCAGTGGAATATCGACAGATGGCTTACGCGGCCGGGAAGATTCCGGGCGGCTTTTTTAAACGTGAAGGCAAACCGAGCGAAAAAGAAATATTAAGCTCGCGGATTATTGATCGACCATTGCGCCCACTTTTCCCCGAAGGCTTTCGCAATGAAGTACAAATTATTGTTAACGTTTTATCCGCCGATAGATTAAATGACTCGGATGTTTTAGGTGTCATTGGTGCCTCGACCGCTCTGTGTATTTCACCAATTCCGTTTAATGGACCCATTGGTGCGGTCCGGGTGGGACGGCTGGATGGCGAATTTGTGGTTAATCCGACTTTTATTCAGTTGGAAAGTAGTGACCTGAATCTGATTATTGCCGCTTCTGAAGACTCGATTATTATGGTCGAGGGGGAAGCCAATGAAATTTCTGAGGCCGAGCTGTTAGCGGCTTTAGAATTTGGATTTCAGGAAATTCTCCCCCTCATTCAATTACAAAAAGAATTGATGGCTGAATGTGGCAAAGAAAAAATGACTTTCGAAATACCAGCTCCGCCTGAAGGTTTAGAAGCAGAGGTCATTCAACTGACGGAAAATAAAATTATTGAAGCCCTTTCAATCACTGAGAAAAAGGAACGGAGTGAAACTTTAGCCAACATTGTTGAGGAAACCCAGGAAGCCCTGGCAGAAAAATATCCGGAAAGTGAAGTTTTTATTTCCGATGTGATTGCCACGGTTTATAAAAAACATTTTCGTCAAAATGTGATTGAAAAAAAGATTCGGGTCGATGGGCGCACTCTGGACGAAATTCGCCCCATTACCTGCGAAACGGCTCTTTTACCGCGTACGCACGGGTCGGCACTGTTTACCCGGGGACAAACCCAGGCCCTGGCTGTGGCTACCCTGGGCTCGAAAATGGATGAACAAAAAATTGATGGTCTCGAAGGTGAATTCTGGAAAAGCTATATGTTGCACTATAATTTTCCACCCTACAGTGTGGGTGAAGTGAAACCATTGCGCGGTCCCAGCCGACGCGATATCGGGCATGGAAATCTGGCTGAACGGGCACTCAAGCCAGTCATGCCAGCGGATTCAGTCTTCCCCTACACCGTAAGAATTGTCTCCGATATTATGGAATCAAATGGTTCTTCCTCAATGGCGACGGTATGCGCCGGTTCTTTGGCGCTCATGGATGCCGGCGTCCCCATTAAAGAAGCGGTAGCCGGTATTGCAATGGGACTCGTGAAAGAAGAAGAGGATGTTCGAATTCTCTCAGATATTCTCGGTGACGAAGACCATGTGGGAGATATGGATTTCAAAGTCGCCGGGACAAAAAGTGGCATTACGGCGTTTCAAATGGATATTAAAATTTCTGGCATTTCGATGGAGATTATGCAGCAGGCATTGGAGCAAGCCCATCGCGGTCGCCTTTATATTTTAGATATTATGAATGCAACCATGCCCCAGGCTCAAAGCGAAATCTCCCGCTACGCCCCACGAATCATTACCCTGAAAGTTAATACCGATAGTATTGGTGCCATTATTGGTCCGGGTGGTAAAACAATCCGCGAAATCATCGAACGCTCCGGGGCGAGTATTGATATTGACGATGACGGAACGGTGACGATTGCAGCGGTCGAGCCTGAATCCGCTAAAATTGCAGAGGAAATGATCGAGGGCCTGGTGGCTGAGCCAGAAATCGGCAAGATTTACAATGGGAAAGTCAAACGAATTGTGTCATTTGGCGCGTTTGTGGAAATAATTCCCGGGAAAGAAGGACTGTTACACATCTCTGAGATTGATCATCATCGAATCAATCGGGTTGAAGATGTGCTTAAGGTGGGCGATGAAGTTAAAGTTAAACTTATCCGCATTGAACAGGGGAAATTGGATTTAAGCCGCAAAGCAGTGCTGGAACGAAATACAGAGGATTTAAATCGCAGGTAATCTATGAACGACAGGAAATACGTCGAGGATTATTCAAAAACAATTCTTGATAATGGCCTCCGCGTGCTTTCAGAATATATGCCACATCTCCGATCGGTTTCCATCGGGGTCTGGGTAATGGTGGGGTCACGGGATGAGACCGCTCTCCAAAATGGGATTACGCATCTGATCGAACATCTGGTTTTTAAAGGGACCTCGAAGCGAACGGCGAGCGAAATCGCAATGAGTCTTGAAGGGGTGGGGGGGCATCTGGATGCCTTCACCGGCAAGGAAGTAACCTGCTTTAGCGCCCATATTCTGGATCAACATCTCGAACTCGCGATTGATGTCATCAGTGATTTGCTCCAGAACCCCTCGTTCCCCGAGGATGAATTTGAAAAAGAGAAAGAAGTCGTTCTGCGGGAAATTCATCACACCTTAGAAACGCCGGACGATCTGATTTTTGACCATTTTTTTCATGACATTTTCCCCACCCACTCACTCGGTTATCAAATTGCCGGGACTCTGGAAACCGTACAGAAAATGACGTTGTCGGAAATCCGTCAATTCATGCGCGAGCGTTTTACTCCTGATCGAATCGTTATTTCAGCGGCCGGAAACGTTAAACATACAGATTTGGTTGAACTTGTCAAAAAATATTTCCAATTTAGCGCCTTGACAAGCACGCGTACCCTGAATCAACCGACCTGGCCCAATCGTTCGCGTCATGATTATTACGCAAATGCTGCGCAGACTCATATTTGTTTCGGCAGTCCGGGGTACGCTTACGCTAATCCCAAAAAATATCCGTTACTGCTGCTTAATACTTACCTGGGCAATGGAATGAGTTCCCGCCTCTTTCAGATTGTCCGGGAAAAATATGGTCTGGCTTATTCCATTTATACCTTCCCGGACTTTTATACCGATACCGGGTTGTTGGGCGTTTATGTCGCGACCCATCCGGGGAAAGCCGAAGAGGTCATCGAAATCATTCAAAATGAGTTACACCAGCTAGCGCGTAATTCTGTCCATAAAAGTGAACTGGATCGGTTAAAATCCCAATTAAAAGGTAATCTCATGTTGAGTTTGGAACGGGCCACCAGTCGCATGGGTCGTTTAGCCAATATGGAGATTTATTTAAAAGATTACGTTTCACTCGATCAGATTATTCAAAATATTGATGCCTGCTCTGCTGCCAGTCTTCAGGCAATTGCCGAAGAATTATTTTCACCTCAAGAATTTATTATCACTATTTTAGCGCCACAAGCCTCTGAAATGAAATTTGAGTAAATGCAAATCCCGATTTTGGTTTATCATAAAATAGACCCGCGATTTGAGTGGGGAATTACGCGGGTGGTTCCGCACCAATTTGAACAACAAATACGGTGGCTTTACGAGCAGGATTTTCAAACGATTTCTTTTAATCAGCTCTTTCAATATTCGGTATTACCCCAGCAGCAGAAATTGCTTATCATTACGTTTGATGATGCCTATCAATCAATATTTCAATATGCCTTTCCGATCATGTGTCGGTACGGTTTTACCGCGACCGTATTTGTGATCAGTCAATTTGTGGGCAAAGCTAATTGGTGGGATGTCAATTTAGGGGGACGGATTTTTCGCCATTTGCACCGGAATGAAATCAAACAATTGATTGAAGCCGGTTGGGAAGTGGGTTCGCACGGGGCGACTCATTCGGACCTGCGGTTGTGCTCAGCAAAGACGCTGGTGCAGGAATTGGTGACGTCAAAAGCGCAGATCGAAGCCTGGACTGGTCAATCCGTTGAAGTCTTGTCTTATCCTTTTGGGCGGTATAATACCCGTGTGATTCATCAGGCTCAAAGGGTGGGTTATCGCGGGGCCTGTACCATGCGTTTCGGTTGGGCCAGCGCGGTCAGCCCGGCGTTTCTTCTCCCCCGTCAAAGTGTTTACTGGTGGGATAGTCTGGTGAATTTTGCGGCGAAAATTGAACCCACATTTCATTCCTATATGGAACAGGTTAAGCAACAATGTGTTTCTTTCTGCTCGCTCGGAACGGTTGTCATGAAAACAATTTGTCCAAAAAAACGCTTGCAATTTTAATGAAATATTGTTATATATAAAGCACTTAAAATTTAGCTAAAAGCGATGAAAGAGCGCCCAATACGAAAACTCTATTATTCGATTAGCGAAGTGAGTCAAATAACCTCACTGAAACAGTACGTTTTGCGCTATTGGGAAACCGAATTTGCTGAGCTCAAACCGGCCAAAAATCGGGCGGGAAATCGTATTTATCGAATCAGTGACATCAAAACCATTTTTTTGATTAAAAAGTTACTTTACACCGATAAATATACCATTGAAGGGGCGCGCCAACAGTTAAAAAAGTTAAAAGAAGATACCCGCTTTCAAATGAAGTTTTCGGTGGAGAATTTACAACTTAATGATATCGTGTATGAACTGAGACAGGATTTGCAGGAATTATTAAAAATTTTGGATAATAAAAAATAATCACTCGGGGCGTAGCGCAGCCCGGTTAGCGCACTTGACTGGGGGTCAAGGGGTCGGTGGTTCAAATCCACTCGCCCCGACTGTTAGGAGAAGCCGTAATGCAAAGAGGCATTGCGGCTTTTTTTTGATAAAAAAACCCAACCGATAGAAACGACCCAACAGATATAAAACATAATAAAAATATTTTCATCTGTTGGGTCGTTTCAATCGGTTGGGAAAATTACCTCCCTTGACGAAAGGCTAAATCATGAAAAAAATACTTCTTACTTTTTGCCTAAGTATTGTTTTCACCGCAAGTGGTCAACAAGTGCCAAATAAATTACAATTAAAAACCGGGCAACGCATTTTCGCCAGCGGAATGAATCTGGCCTGGGTCGATTTTGGGCGCGATTTGATTGATTTTGAAGAAGCAGAATTCATCCGTGCTTTTGATGAAGTTTCGAGCGCTGGCGGAAATACCATTCGCTGGTGGATTCACGTCAACGGTAGCACCAGTCCCCGTTTTGATGACGGCAAAGTGTGTGGTCTTAACGCTCAGGAAATTCCCACGCTGCAACGCGCGTTAGACCTGGCGCAGGCGCGTAACATCGTTCTACTACTTACCCTGTGGTCGTTTGACATGTTGCAAGAACAGGCAGGAGTAGATTTGACCCGCAATAAACGCATTATTGAAGCGCCTGAATACACCCGGGCTTATATTCAAAACGCCCTGATTCCCCTTGTTCAGGCACTAAAAGACCATTCGGCGATGCTGGCCTGGGAGATTTGCAATGAACCCGAAGGAATGAGCCAGCAGTGGGGCTGGTGCCCCGTTCGCACCACAATGACTCACATCCAGCGGTTTCATAATCTGCTGGCCGGTGCCATTCACCGCGTCGCTCCCCGGGCGCTGGTTTGCAACGGTGCCTGGAATATTCAGTCAATGGCGAATGTTGGTTCTTTTCAGAATTATTACGCCGATCAGGCGCTCATTCATGCCGGAGGGGATTCGCTGGGAACCCTTGATTTCTACCAGGTGCATTATTATCCGCGCTGGTACAACGAGGACTATTCCCCCTTTCATCATCCCGCCGCCTACTGGCAATTGGACAAGCCGATTTTAATTGGTGAATTTCAGGCGAAGGGTCTGGTGGACCTCGGTCACGGCTACCGTCCGAAAACCACGCTGACCACTGAAGAAGCCTATTTATTTGCGATTCAAAACGGCTATGCCGGTTGCCTCAGTTGGACCTGGACCGGCCACGACGGTTTTGGCGGACTCCCTGAGGCTGCTCTGGGGATGAAGCTTCTCAAACAAAAATTCCCGACAGATATTACCATTCGGTTTGATTGATCAGGAGTGACTTGTCCTGCCAGGCATAAAACTAATATTACATCGTTAAGTTAATCGACGAAGAATCTTACTAAACGCAGCGGCCTCGGTCCGTCAATAGACGGATTTAGAATGAATTTATCAATATCAACTTAAGGTTGTACTAATAAGTATTAAAAAAATAGTCCTGGATTTTTGATCCAGGACTATTCTTTTAATGATAAACTCGAAACCTAACCGTTTGATTATTTAATGGATTTATCCCGCTCTTATTTCAATTGGCCCAATTCTAAAGTGATTAAAAAGCCAGCGAACGATTTTTCAAAATTCAGATTACCAAAAATGTGCAGCCCCAATCCGATGTAACGAAAAGGCGTTAGCACAAACTGACAGGCTACCGGCAAACCGACGCTTGTAAACGGAATTTCGTTATGTCTTTGCGAGAACCAGCCTTTGTTTTCGATAAACGAGCCTCGATTAATGCCTCCAACCAGACTTACGCCGCCGGCGAAAACGATATAACCATATTGAGATTGTAGACGACGACCGTATAAAATGCCTATATCCCACACCGTTTCGGCTGGGTCTGAGCCCAAAATCTCAAATTCTAAATTATGAATAGCCCGCAGCATAAACAGGTGCTGTTGTTTTTGAATTGAAAAATTGAGTCCGGTCGCCAGACCCTGGTTACTAAAACCAAGCCCGGTTGCCGCCCATTTCTGTGCGGAAACGGTTGGTGATTCTTGCTGAAGCGCCTGTGGATTTGCATGTAAAGGATTCAAATACAAAAAAACCAAACTCATTTTCATCGCGAAAAAAACAAATTGTCGTTTCATTTTTAATACCTCCTCAATGGGATTAAAATTCGATTTAAATTCTGCTCAGCCCCCCCTACCTGAAGTACTTAATTTTGGCAAAAGCAAAAACTGAGATTTAAACCGGACTAGTGTCGTTCATTCACCGTCCTGAATGTTTATTTTAAATTTCACTGTTCTCTTAGTCAAATGATATGCCATAAAAAATTTGTAATATTTTGCCATTGGCTTAGTAAATATTAAAGCAATATTTTTAATAAATTAACCCAGATTAAAATGGATTCATTCAGGAATAATTTATCTGCCAGGTTTGAAAAATTTTATGATAATTCAGACGGTGCTGTCTATAAAAGTAGACAGGAGATGAGGGTTCAAATAAATTTTGGTAACACAAAGCGGTGCAACTAATGCAAGAATTTATTCTGCCACAAGAAGAAATTGATACATTTATATTTGATGCGAATTTTTGCTGAAATTATTGGTCGGTACCCAATTCATTTTTTTTACTTGACATTCATTTTTTATTCGGTTAAATTGATTTTCGAAATTACGGTGTCTCCGGAGAAAGATGTAAGGCGAGTGCTTCGAGGTGGTTCTCCCGAAATACCTCTTTTAAGTTTGTCCAGAGGGATTCAATGATACCAACCTTGAAGTTGAAAATCAAGTTTTGGTCTAAACATGATGAACGTGCCTTTCGCCATTAAATCAAAATGTTTGTTGCTGCTCAGTCATTGGGTCGGGCTATTTATTTGGCTGACCGCTAACGTCCTGGCTGGTTTTGAAAATCAATCCATTTGCTTCCGACGATTTTCTACCACCGAAGGCCTCTCGCACAACGAAGTACTCTGTATTTTGCAGGACCACAAAGGATTTATGTGGTTTGGGACTTATGATGGACTCAATCGATTTGACGGATATACATTTAAAGTCTATCGGAATGAACAAAGAAATTCAAACTCCCTTTCCGGTAATGTGGTTTACGATTTATATGAAGACCGCTACCAGCGCTTGTGGATCGTGACACAGCAAGGAATCGATTGGTATGATTGGAATCGCGAGCAATTTATTCATATTCCGGACGCCAGCGGAAACCTGGTAGGAGGGCGTCGCATTATTGAAACGCCTGAGGGTGAGATTCTCATTGCCGGTTTTCAACAGCTTTATCGATTTAATGCAACGGATAGCACCTGCCTGCCCCTGCTTACTCATTTACCGCCATCTTCCCCTTTCCTGTATGACGAGATCCGTGACATTCTCCGCGATCAATTCAATCAAATCTGGATAGCATTCTGGAAAAGCGGACTCTATCAAATGAATCTGACCCAACCGCAGCTCTCGCCGGTGCCCCTTGAACGCCCTGAACTGGCGGATAAAAATGATTCACATTTTACCTATTCAATGACGCAAACCAGCGATGGGTTCATTTGGCTCTGTACCTCCCAGGGACTGGTTCGCATCAATCCCTTGAATGGTGAACAAAAGCGTTTTCAAAACACTCAGACGCGTAACTGTCTTTCCGATAATTTTTGCTGGACCTTTTTTGAGGACCATAAACAGCATCTGTGGATTGGTACCGATCGAGGTGGCTTGAATTTTTATGATCGTAAAAGAAATGTTTTTATTCATTTTCAACATGATCCTAATTTGCCCTATACCCTCAGTCACAACTCAGTTAAAGCGATTTCCGAAGATCGCCAGGGGAATTTATGGGTGGGAACAACCAACGGAATTAGTGTGGCACCTACCCGAATGAACTCGTTTCAATATTATTGTTACAATTCGGGCATTCCTCATTCGCTCAGTAAAAATATGGTCACCGCCTTCGCTGTTGATCAAAAAGGTAATTTGTGGATCGGGACGGACGGTGGTGGTCTGAATTTATTATATTTGAAAACCAATCAATTCCGGAATTTCAGCCACGGCCCCGAAGATAAAACAACTTTACGCTCTAACTCGGTTTTAACTATTTGTTGTGATGCCGCCGAAAAGATCTGGGTAGGCGGATTCATGACAGGACTTCGTCTTTATCGCCCAGGGGAAAACCGGTTTCAACATTTTTTGCACGCACCCACTGATTCAAATAGTCTCAGTCACAACGATGTCAGGGACATTTTAACCGACAGCGAGGGGAATTTGTGGATTGCAACCAATGGTGGCGGATTGAATCGGCTGGTTGCCGCAACAGAAGGGCGATTCCAGCATTTTCAAGCCGATCCCAGCCAGCCAGATCGTTCACTGGTAAATAATCATTGTATTCGACTCAGCGAAGATAGCCAGGAGAACCTCTGGATTGGGACTTATGGTGGTCTGAGCCGCTATAATCCGATCAAGAACCAATTTACCAATTTCATCGCTCGTTCCAAAGACACAACCGGTTTAAGCAATAACTGGATTTATGACATTTTCGAGGATAGTCAACATCGAATGTGGTTTGGTACGGCTAAAGGATTGAATCTATTACTGCCAGGAAGCCAACATTTTCGCACGTATGGGACGGAAACCGGTTTCATAAACGACGTGATCAATGCCATTTTGGAAGATGAGCACGGTTTTCTCTGGTTAAGCACAAACCAGGGCCTGGTGAAATTTCATCCGGATAAGCATACTGTCACCAATTTCACGCTTCAGGACGGGTTGCCTACCGAGGAATTTAATATTGGGGCGGCGCACCAATTACCTTCGGGTGAATTGGTATTTGGTTCCAGAAATGGATTTATTCGATTTCATCCGGACAGTGTAAAAAATGTAAGTCCGCAGTTTTCGGTGATTATTTCCGATTTAAAATTGTACAACCATTCTGTAACGGTAGCCAGCGAGAATACGCCGTTAGAGCGACACATCAGCGAAACCGGCGAATTGATTCTCTCGAATAAACAAGCGAAGATGTTTGGTTTTGAATTTACCGCTTTTGAGTTTCTGCATCCAACCAGAGTACGCTATCGCTATTTATTAGAGGGTTATCAAGATAACTGGATCGAAGCCGGTTCCAGCCGAACGGCAGTCTTTACGAATATTCCCGCCGGAACTTATGTCTTCAAAGTAATCGCTGGCACGAGTAACGGCATCTGGCGGGAGGATGGTCCGACGATTAAAATTACGATTCTACCCCCCTTCTGGAAAACGTGGTACGCCTGTTTCATTTATGCCATTATTCTGGGTCTACTCCTCTGGTTTTTTTATCGCTATTCAATGAATCTGCAACATCTGAAAGCCGATGTGCAAAAAGAACGACTTGAAAATGAGAAGCCGCATGAACCTGAATTATTGAAACCAGAACTTTTTGCCAATAATTCTCATGAATATCGGACATCACTCACATCAGAGAACGAGATTTTCATTCAACGGGCGATTGGGATTATTGAGGAGCATCTTTCCGACGCCTCGTTTCCGATTGAATCTTTTGCCGCTGAAATGGGAATAAGCCGGGCGCTATTATATCAAAAGTTGAAGGACATCACGGGCGACACCCCGGCGGTGTTTATACAGAAAATTCGATTGAAACGAGCGGCTGACCTCTTAACCCATTCCGATCTCTCTGTTTCAGAAATATGTTATGAAGTTGGCTTTAATTATCCCTCTCATTTCGCCCAACTGTTCCGCTCCCGATTTGGGACCTCACCCAAAGAGTACAAAAAACGAGGGTATCCTGGATTATATCAAACCTGATTAACAACCCATTACCGCTAATTCACCTGCAAGAATTTCTCATTTTTTATAAAATAGACGCTCGTGACAGTTTTTTAGACGCTCGTGTTAGCTTAATTAAAATAAAATTGCTAATATCAATCTGGCTTTTGAAATCGATTTCGTAAATCTGGTAGATATAAATTGTCATTGTTATATATAAAAGCCATTTAAAAAAAAGGACTTAAAGCTGGTAACATTTTTAAACTAATTAAAATCAATCGAAACTTTCAGTTCATTTTTTATCGTAAGTTTCTTAATTTGTCGAAATCGATTTCGAGTTTTTCTATTCATAAACTCGTTAAGGTTTATTTTGTAACATCAAAACCTCGGGTACCTCGAAAGATTTTTACCCTCACCCCAACCCTCTCCCAAAGGGAGAGGGCGTATGGCTCCCTCTCCCTTTGGGAGAGGGTTGGGGTGAGGGCAAAAAGTAATTTGAATCCATACGAGACGTACTTTTGATCTAGATTAATAGAATGTTAAATTTTAACCTTTTTAATGAGTATATTTCAAAAAAAATGATTTTCTTACTGCCGGAAAAAAGTAAGAAATTTTTAGTTCGATGAGGGAGAAGTTCGCTTTTGATTACGATTAAAGACATCGCCAGGCTGGCTAATGTTTCACCGGCTACCGTTTCGAAGGCGCTAAATAATAAACCGGATGTGGCGGAGGCGACCCGCAAACGGATTTTAGAGGTTGCCCGAGCCCATCATTTTACGCCCAATGTATTTGGACAAACCCTGAAAAGTCGAAAAACGCAAAACATTGGTCTAATTTTCTGCCGCGAACCCTATCCACTTTCCAGTAACCCTTTTTACTCGCGTGTGCTGGAGGGGATTGAAGCCGAATTAAAATTGCATCAATACAATCTAATCCTGCACTTTATTACCGAAACCACTTATGAACAGATGCCTAAAATCATCCTCCAAAAACAGGTTGACGGCGTGATTATGGTTGGTTCATTTCAACGGGCGTTTATTGAAATGATTCACGATTGTGAAATGCCACTGGTTTTGGTGGATCCCAAATCAAGAATGGATGATTATCATCAAATTTTAATTGATAATGAGCACGGGGCGGTAACTGCCGTTTCCTATTTGATAAAATCCGGTCACCGCCGAATCGCATTTATTTCGGGGGACCTCGAGCGGCTCAGTTTTAATCAACGTTTCACCGGTTACAAAAAAGCACTGGAACAATACCAGATTCCTTTTGATCCTGCCTTAATTCGAACAGGAGGGATTGAAAATGGCTATGAACATGTAAACGCCCTCCTGAATTTAAAAGCCAGACCAACTGCGATTTTTTCAGCCAATGATATTAATGCCATTTACGGGTATCGTGCCATCCGTGATCATAAACTGAATATTCCTGAAGATGTGAGTATCATTGGATTTGACGACATCGAGCTGGCCCATCATTCTTCGCCGGCGCTCACCACCATTCGCGTTTACAAAGAAGAACTTGGGTCTATTGCTGTCAGACACTTGTTGAAGGTGATTGCGCAAGAATGGGTAAATCCAATGACCATGCTGGTTCCAACCAAATTAATTGAACGAGAGTCCGTTTGTGACTTACATTTTAATAATTAACCCCTTACTAAATTAACAAAGGAGGAAAAATATGAAGAAAGTGTTAGCAATCGGTTTGTTCATGCTGATCGCGTTTGCAGGAAATGCGTGGTCTCAAGTTATTTTTGATTTTGAAGACGGTACTACCCAGGGCTATTTTGACAATGGCTGGGGAAGCGGTTTTACCTCGGTTACCAATGCCGCTGACCCTTCCGGTCAATCCACTGGCTGCCTGGCGCTGGCTTATGATGGCGCCGGTGCCGGAACCAAGGGTGACATCCAGGTTGATAATTTAGACGTTTCAGCCGCCCAGGTATTAATGTATTGGATCTTGTTACCGGCTGATTGTCCGGATGCCCTGACCATTAAATTATGGGCACAGGACAATGTAAATTGGAAATGGACGGAGCAGGTTTATTCCAGTACCGGAATGCCCCGCGAAACCTGGTACCCCGTTACTTTCGACCTGGATGCGAAAACCATCGCCTCAGCGGAATTTGATCATCGAAATAACAAGCTGGGAAAATCCGGAATTGAAATCGCCAACTGGGATGTGGCCGACAAAGCCTGGGCCGGTACCATTTATGTGGACAATATCAGCATGGTAGGGGCCGAACCCACCGTTTTTGCTGATTTTGAAGATGGTACCACCGGTGGCTTTTTTGATAACGGCTGGGGATCCGGATTTACCGAAGTAACCAATGCCGACAATCCGGATGGTGAAGGGAAAGTTTTAAGCATTACCTATGACGGCGCGGGGGCCGGAACCAAAGGCGACCTTCAAATCGACGGTTTGGATCCCGCCGGGAATCTGATGTTTGCCTATTGGCTTTATTTACCGGCAGATGCGCCAGACGGCTTAACCATCAAATTGTGGGCCCAGGATAATGCGAACTGGAAATGGGCTGAACAGGTTTGTAAAAGCGAGAATTTACCCAAGGCGACCTGGTGCCCGGTGTACTTTAATATGGAAGCCCGACACGCCGAGAAACCGACCGAATTCGATCATAAAAATAACAAATTGGGAAAATCGGGTATTGAAATCGCGAATTGGAATGTAGCTGACCAAACCTGGAGCGGAACCTTTTATCTCGATAATGCCAGCTTCCTGGGTCTGGAAACCGGCGTGAAATGGGTAATAGCTGACTTTGAGAATGCCCGCACCGGTTTGCAGGGCTTTACTAATACCGGCTGGGGTGCTGCCCTGACGGATATGTTTCAGGATGCTGACCCCACCCAACAATCAGCCGGCGTTATGAATACGACCTGGGATTTCACATTGGGACCGAAGGGAGCCTTTGAAGTGAGTAATGTTCCCCTTTCGGATGCCGGTACCGGCGATATTGTCACCCATCTCACAATGGATGTCTATATCCCGGAAGACATGCCAGACGGTGCCCAGGTTTCCATTTTCCTGCGTGGTTCGGCGGTTCCCAGTGGTTGGACTGAAGACAAGTTTTTTACTGGGGAAGAATTGATTCAGGGGCAATGGAATACAATCACCTATGACGTAGAGACTCGGGTCGGAAACGATGAAGTCGATCCCACCCAAACCGGATCGGCCGGGTGTCAGGTTTTTTATGCCGACGAATCGATCGACTGGTTTGGCGATGTCTATTGGGATAATTTTACACTGGTTGGAATTAAGGAGCCTGAAGGTGAATTGGCATCTCCGCCGGTGACGGCCACGGTAGAGCTTTTTGAGGGCTCTAATGAAGGGGCCGGCGTCGTTGTCAATTATCCGTTTGTCCACCTTCAATGGATTGACAATGCGGTCGGCTCGGAAACATACGATATTTATGCCAGCCACTCACCCATTGATGATTTAACCGCCGAAGGCGTGGTTCGGATTGCGACCCAGGTCCCTCACGGTCACCAACAATGGGGACATCGTCCCTGGACTCGTGACGGTAGCGAAGTGACATATTATTACGCAGTCACGGCGGTGGGCACTGACGGGATGGAAACGGAATTGACGGATCAATGCAAAGTCGGCCCAATTACACTGACCTCCAGTAAAACCGCGAAAGCCCAATACGTGGCCGATTTCGCCAATTCCTTTACGCTGGATGGACTGGATGATGAATTTACGGATTACAAGGTGAACACCATTCGGGGGGAATCGGCCGGCAATGCTGAAGGTCCCAACTGGACGCTTGAATCCACCGATTTGAATTTTAATGTCACGCTTGTTATCGATGACAATTACCTTTATATTTCGGCTGATGTCACCGATGATGATCTACGTGAAGCACCCGGACAGGCCTGGGAAGGGGATGCGCTGGAATTTTATATGGGATTTTACAATGTCAATTTATTGAATCAATTACATCCTTACAAATCCGTTGGTCTGGAAGGTTCCGGCGATTGGAGAATTGGTTTTACGGCCTGGGGTACCCTTCAATTAAACGGTACGACTGAAACGACGGTAGATGGAATTGAAAATACCGTCTTTCAGAAATTTACCGGTGACGGCTATATCATCGAAGCTAAAATCGACCTGGATCAAGTTTCGAATGGAGAATTAACGGTTGCAGATGGCGTCTTTTTGCCTTTCCGGGTGGATGCGAATGATATGGACCCGGCTAATGGTGACGAAAGCCGTACGCTCATTGTCCAGTTTGGTGGTTCCGGCGGTGTTTGTCATGAAGATTGGAAACGGCCCAGTGCCTGGGGCTATCTGGAAGTGTTAGGGGGTCCCACCGCCGTTGAAAATGAGGTGGCAACGCTGCCGAGTGAATTCAGACTGTCAAGTAATTATCCCAATCCCTTTAACCCGACGACCACATTGAAATATGAACTTCCCAAAATAGCGGAGGTCTCGATCGTGGTTTATAATGTTCTCGGTAAAGAAATCAAAACGCTGGTACAGGCTCAAAAACCGGCTGGTTTCTACACCCTGGAATGGGACGGGACCAATGAACTCGGGATGAATGTTCCCAGTGGCCTCTACTTCGTAAAAATGGTAACTGCGGAATATTCACACACCCAGAAAATGATGCTCTTAAAGTAATTTGATTGAATCACAAAATGGGGGCGTTTCATGCGCCCCCGTTTTTTGCTTGCGGTTAAATTTCTTCTATTAATGATTCTGTTGATATAATTAAGAAAACACAAAGTTATCGACACCCGGTATCCTCTCCGTCGACTGACGGATCAGATAACCAAGGTTTGGCGACTTTACGTTCAGACACAGATTAGATATACTTGTTAAAGGTTTAAAATGTAACATTCAATTAATCTAG
>Ga0180437_10003922_pt1 | contig 21640 bp, 20 predicted proteins | sample SS_ome_4_FD_132410 | JGI IMG/M metagenome (GOLD analysis project Ga0180437, IMG submission 132410) | Hypersaline lake sediment archaeal communities from the Salton Sea, California, USA - SS_3_D_1 metaG | ecosystem: Environmental > Aquatic > Non-marine Saline and Alkaline > Hypersaline >...
CTGTCGGGCACGGCGCGGGAGCGGATCGCGGACGCAGGGTTCGCGGCGGACGACACGGACGTGACGCTGGGGCAACGGTTGGCGGCGGAGAGCGCGGCGGTGGGTCGGACCCTTCAAGAGGCGAGCAAGCAACTCCTCGCCGCGATGGGGGACGCGGCGGGCGTGTGGGTCAGCAGGGCAGCCGAGGGGCTCCGCGGCGCGGTCGAGGCGGCAAGCGCGGGCGAGCGGGCCGGGGCAGGCGAGGGCCGGCAGCCCGGCGAGCCACCGGAGCCGCCGCTGGGACCGGAGGTTGTTTCGGCAGACGTGTCATCTGGAGAGGCGGTGGAAGCTGCCGCCGAGGCGCCCGCCCGGCGGTCGAAAGCACGGGACACCCGCAGGGAAGCCAGGCGGACCATGCGGGAGAAGAGAGCGCGGCAGGCGGAAACGAAGCCGAAGCAGACCGGAGTTGGGAGGGCGATCCTGGCTGCGATCGTGCTCTTGATCGCCGGCAACCTGTGTATGCTCACGGTGGAGATGCCGACGGGCCAATGGCACATCTACGAGCAGGGCTGGCCGATCGAGCTCTTCCTGGTCAGTTGGGGGCTGTGTGTCATTATGTACGTCGCTTCCTCCATCTGGATGCTGATCCCCGTGGGCCTCACGCTGGGAACGGGGATGTTGCTGGCCTACAGCTCGCTGACCGGCAACTGGCAGCATTGGGATTTTCTGTGGATCTTCGAGGTCTGGATCGCGCTCGGCTCAATCGTGACACCGATCTTCCTGTCCAGAAACAAGGAGCTGGCGCGGGGGCTGAGCCGCGTGCTGGCGGTGCTGCTCAGCCTCGTATCGGTCGGATGGATCGTCGGCGTCGGCCAGTTTGCCACCTGGAGCGTGCGCCTGGGCGGTTTGCTCACCGGCCTGCGCAGCCTCATCCTGCGGTAGGCGTGCGGCGGGCGACGGGTAGGAAACCCGCTTTAAAGTCTCTGAGTATTCCTGGGCTGGCTTTCCATAGTTGTCATCTGAGCATAGGTGGGTCTTGTTTGCAATGGCACATATGGCACAATTGGCACAAATGGCACGGTTTGCTGGAGAATTCAAGTAAACTGATTCTCATTGGTGACAACGATGGTCCTTCGATAGTGGGCTGTTAGGCGATCGATAGGCAGCGTGCCCCGCGGTGTGGTATCCTATCTCCAGATCCGAAGTAGATCCAATAACTATCGAGGGAGATAAGAAATGAGCAGGCGGTTTTCGCTTCTGATTGGCATTGCGTTTATCTTGATCGGTCTCCTGTCTCTGGCGTTCACCCTGGTGATGCCGATGCTGGGGATGGGCGTGTGGATGTGGGCAGCGTGGCGGCTGTGGCCACTGGTCGTCGTCGCCGCAGGGCTCTTGTTTGTGATCTCCCCCTTGCTCGTACGGGGCCGGCGTGGGCTGGGAGGACTGTTCATCCCCGGCGTGCCGGTGCTGGCCACCGGCGGCATCCTGCTCTACGCTAGCGTGTTTGACGCCTGGCACGCCTGGGAATGGCTGTGGCCGCTGGAGGTACTGGCGGTCGCCATGGGTTTCCTGCTTGCCAGCATCTATATGCGGTCGATCTGGTTGCTCTTCCCGGCTATCCTCGTCGGGGCCAACGGAGCGCTGTTCCTGTTTTGCGCCCTGACCGGGCTGTGGGAGAGCTGGGCCGTGCTGTGGACGATCGAGCCCCTGTCGCTGGGGCTGGCGTTTCTGGTCGTCAACCTGAAGCAGCGCTCGAAGGGCCTCTTCATCGCCGGTGTGATCATGTGCGTGGTCGCTGCGCTGGGCCTGATCGGCATGACGGCCGTCTTCCCGTATTGGGTGATGGTCAACGTCCTCGGCCCGGCCATCCTCCTGTTCGTCGGCCTCCTGATGCTGATCAACGGCCTGGTGCGCCGCCCGGCTGCGCCGGAGCCCGCGCCCGAGTGAACGCCCGCGGCGGGACGGCCGCCCAGAACACCCCCTGGATGATTCCAGCGGGGTGTTTTTTGATTCCATTTGGTGAGAACCCGATAGTCATCTGTTAGGTGGCCGATAGGCATCGCGGGCCGGCCCATGGTATCGTAGGGCCAGAATAGAAACCTGACGTTTTGGAGGTAAGCAATGAACAAACAACTTTCGATCGTGGCAAGCATCCTTCTGATCATGGTGGGTCTGCTGACACTGGCGTTCGCGCTGGTTGGCCCCGTGTTCGGCTTCCGGATATGGCAACTCTGGCCGCTGGTCGTCGTCACTGCCGGGCTGCTTTTCGTCGTGCCGCCTTTGCTCGTGCGCGGCAAGCGCGGGCTGGGCGGCCTCTTTATCCCGGGGATGCCGGTACTGACCACCGGGACCCTCCTGCTCTTCGCCAGTCTCTTCCGCCGCTGGGACATCTGGGAGTGGCTGTGGCCGCAGGAGGTGCTCTCGGTGGCGGTGGGGTTCCTGTTCGCCGCCATCTACATGCGCAACATCTGGTTGCTCATCCCGGCCATCGTCGTTGGGGCCAACGGGGCGCTGCTGCAGGTCTGCGCGCTCACGGGGTTGTGGGAGGTGTGGTCGGTGCTGTGGGCCATCGAGCCGCTGTCGGTGGGGCTGGCGCTCCTGGCGGTCTACGTCAAACGGCGGTCGGCCGGGTTGATGGTGGGCGGACTCGCGCTGTGTGGGCTGGCCATCGTCGGCGCGCTCGAGTCGCTCGCCATCGTATCCCTGTCGATGTTCTTCCCCGTGTGGTGGTTGTGGAAGTGGATCGGGCCGGTCACGTTCATCCTGGCCGGGATGGCGCTCCTGTTCTGGAGCCTAATCCGCCGCGTGCCAGTGCCCCGCCCGGCCGCACAGTGAGGTTCAGGTACCGGAGGTTATGTCGCAATGAGAATGAAGAAGCGCGCGTTGACGATGTTACTGGCCGCGGCCGTTTTGACCGCCAGCAGTCTGGCCTGCGGGGTGAACGGCAGCGTGGAGTTCGGCGGCGTCCGCGGGTCAGGTCGTCTGGTGGAGGATGTGCGCCAGGTGAGCGATTTCACCGGCGTCGAACTGGCCACCTTCGGCGATCTTACGATCGAGATTGGTGAGCGGGAGGAGCTGCGTATCGAGGCGGAGAGCAACCTGATCGAGTATTTCGAGACGTTCGTGGAGGATGACGTGCTGAGGATCACCACCCGGCCCGGCGTGATCTTGCACACCCGTATGCCCGTCAAGTTCAACTTGATCGTGAAGGACCTGGACACGATCCTCGTCACCGGCAGCGGCGACGTGGATGGGCCGGATTTGGAGGCGGGTCACTTTGCCGTGACCATCACCGGCTCGGGCGACGTCCGGCTGGGGACGCTGGAGGCCGACGAGGTCGAGCTGCGGATCACCGGTTCGGGAAACCTGGACGCGGCCGGCGTTGAGGCCCCGGAACAGGCCATCGCCGTCTCCGGGGCTGGCGACGCGGTGTTGGACCGGGTGAGTGCCAGGACCTTCCAGGTGAGCGTGACCGGTGCTGGGAACCTGGACGTGCGCTCGGGCGAGGTGGAGGAACAGAACGTCACGGTCAGCGGTTCCGGCGACTATCGTGCCAGGGGGGTATCGAGCACCGCGGCCGACGTGCGGGTCCACGGCAGTGGCACGGCGACGATCCGGGTGCGCGACCACTTGGAGGCCAGAGTCACCGGCAGCGGAGACATCTGGTACGCCGGCACTCCTGCGGTGAACCAGTCGGTGACTGGCTCAGGCGACGTCACCCGCGTCGGCGGCTAGCGCACGCATATGGATATGACCCAAGCAGACCGGCGCAATGTAGGCTGTGCCGGTCTGCTTGACCACGCGCCTTCAAAGCCCGCGGGCCAGGGTATCACGCATCGTGCTCCACATCTGTCACGCAGTACGCAACACGCAACACGCAGCACGTTTCACGTTTCACAAGGAGCATCCCCATGCAAACATCGCGCGCGGAAAGGGTACTTGTCACACCGCGCCAACCCGAGCGACGCTACGACCTCGACTGGCTGCGTGTGCTGGCGGTTCTGCTGCTGGTGCCCTTTCACACGGCGCTGGTTTTCAGCCACCGCCCCGGCGACATCGTGTACGCCAAGGATCAGGTGGAGAGCCTGCTTCTGATCCAGTTCGCCTACTTTGTGAACCAGTGGCATATGCCGCTGCTCTTCATGGTCGCCGGAGCCAGCACGTGGTTCGCGCTGAAGTCTCGGACGGGCGGGCAGTATCTGAAGGAGCGCTTCACCCGCCTGGTGGTGCCGACGCTGTTCGGCATCACGTTCCTGATCCCGCCGATGATCTATCTTCAATTCCTGGGACAGCCGGACTGCGGTTCCTTCTGGCAGTTCTATCCCCGCTTCTTCCGGGTGGACTTCGACGACCTGTCGGGCAACGCCGGGACGTTCACGCCCGCGCACCTGTGGTTCGTGATCTTCCTGTTCGTTTTCTCCGTGGTGGCACTGCCGCTGTTCCTCTATCTGCGACGGGAGCCTGGCCGGCGGCTGATCAACCGGCTGGCGGGGTTCTTCGAGCGGCGTGGCGCGATCTTCTTGCTGGCGCTCCCGCCCGCCGTTGCGGCCGTGCCCTTCGACATCGGCGGCAAGTCGCCGTTTCTGTACCTCACCTTTTTCATCTACGGCTACCTCCTGGTGTCGGACGCGCGTTTCGGGCGAGCCCTGGACAGGCACGCGACGGGTGCGTTGGTCCTTGGAACCGTCGCCACCGTGCCCTTTGTCTACCTGACTGCGGGGCATCCATTGCCCCAGCATCCGGCGGCGCCCATCCTGGTGCACCTGATGTACTACTTCAGCCGCTGGTGCTGGCTGGTCGCCATCCTGAGGCTGGGGCGCCGGTATCTGAACGTCAATAGCCGGTTGCTGCGGTACGTCAGCGAGGCCAGCTACCCGTTCTACTTGCTGCACTTCCTGGTGAACACGGCCATCGCCCACCACGTGATCCGGTGGGACGCGGTCGTCGCCGTGAAGTATCTGGTCATCACCATCGCTACAGTTCTCGTCACCTACGTGGTGTACGACCTGCTGGTCAAGCGTACCCGGGTGACCCGGTTCCTGTTTGGGATGAGGCGGAAGCGTGGGGCGCAGTTCCATCTGCTCCCCATCGGCGACGTGTGGCGAAGCCGGTGGAACAGACCCGGTGAGGGGGCTTGATCGTTGCCTGTTAGCCGGGGGATGGGCATCTCAGGGGCGTGTGTGGCATGATGTTGGTTCCAGGCCCACGCGATGTGGCACGTCTTCATGGCGGCGGTGATCGGGTTCATCTATCTCTACTACCGATCAGAGTATGGACAACAGATGTCAGTTGCTTGACATTTCGAACATTTGTTCGTATAATGGGAGCGGAGGTGGACGGTGGATGCGCTGGAGAAGCTCAAACTGTTGGGGCCGCCGACCTGCTTCGAGCCGGCCGAGGAGGTGGTAGGGTCTCGTCGGTCGCCGCCCCGCCAGGACGACGACGATCTGGCCGGGGCCATCCACAACGCCGTGATGCCCAACGGGAAGCGCATCGCGCTGCTCAAGACCATGTTCTCGTCAGCATGCGAGCGAAACTGCGGCTACTGTGCCTTCCGCCAGGGACGCGATTTTCGCCGCGCTACGTTCTCTCCGGACGAACTGGCTGGCTTGTTCATGCGGCTGCACCAGCGGCGCGTTGCAGAGGGGGTCTTCCTCAGCTCGGGTATCGCCGGCGGCGGCCCCCGCACGCAAGATCGCCTCATCGCCACGGCGGAGATTCTGCGCCGGCGGTGTGGATTCCGGGGCTACATCCACCTCAAGATCATGCCCGGCGCGGAGAAGGACCAGATCCGGGCGGCGATGCGGCTAGCCGACCGGGTTTCGGTCAACCTGGAGGCCCCCACCGCCGAGCGGTTGGCCTTCCTGGCCCCGCTCAAGGTGTTCTCTGAAGAACTCCTGCAGCGGCTGCGCTGGATCGAGGAGATCCGGCGGGAGTCGCCCGGTCGCTGGCCCAGCTCGACCACCCAGTTTGTCGTCGGCGCATCCGGCGAGAGCGACGTAGAGCTGCTGACGACGACCGAGTTCCTGCACCGGCAGGCCGGACTGGCGCGGGCCTACTTCAGCCGCTTCACGCCCGTGCGCGATACGCCACTGGAGAATCACCCGCCCGCGTCTCCCCGGCGGGAGCACCGGCTCTACCAGTCCTCGTTCCTCCTGCGGGATTATGGCTTCGACGTTGAGGAACTTCCCTTCGACGCCAGCGGCAATCTGCCCTTGGACAGCGACCCCAAGCTGGCCTGGGCACGCCGGAATCTGGCGCAAGCGCCGATCGAGTTGAACACCGCCGGCCGTCGTGACTTGCTGCGCGTGCCCGGCATCGGCCCCAAGGGGACCGAGCGGCTGCTGCGCGAGCGGCGGCGCGGGCGGCTGCGCGAGCTGAGCGACCTGCGGAAGCTGGGGGTCGTCGCCAAGCGGGCGGCTCCCTTCATCCTGCTCGACGGCCACCGCCCGGTCTACCAACTGTCGCTGTGGCCGGTATAGCCGGGCTGAGTGGTGGTGGCTTCGTGTCTGTGGTAGAATAATGGTGGAACAGGAGGTGCGGTATGCGGTCACCTTTCCCCGGTATGGATCCTTACTTGGAGCATCATGCCATATGGCCCGATGTGCACCATGGCCTGATCGAGGCACTGCGGAATTCGCTTGCCCCACTGCTGCGTCCGCGGTATCGGGTTGCTGTTGAGGAACGGGTCTACGTAACCGACGTTGATGGCCCGTTCTTCGTTGGCCGGCCTGACCTGTCGGTCGTTGATGTCCGAGCTTCAGACGGACCGGCGATGAGCGCTCCTGTTGCCGTGGTAGAGCCGCGCGTGGTCGAGGTGCCAGTGCCTGATCGTATCCGCGAGGGCTACCTCGAAGTGCGCGATGTCGCCACCGGGGAGGTTGTGACTATAGTAGAGATTCTCTCACCGACCAACAAGCGGCCGGGTCAGGGGCGCGATCTCTATGAGGAGAAGCGGCTGCACGTGCTGGGCACTCGCACCCACCTGGTGGAGGTCGATTTGCTGCGGAGCGGGCAACCGATGAAGATGTGGGGGAACGGTAGAGACAGTCACTACCGCGTTCTGATCAGCCGCGCCGAGCGCCGCCCTCGGGCCGACCTGTACGCTTTCAACGTGCGCGACCCCATTCCGCCTTTCTCGCTGCCCCTGCGCTCGGGGGACGTGGAGCCGGCGGTGGAGCTGGGCAATCTCCTCCACGCTCTCTATGATCGGGCTGGCTATGACTTGGCGGTCGACTACACCGTCGATCCTGTGCCGCCACTGGAACGGGAAGACGCCACCTGGTCCGACCAACTCCTTCGCGGCAAAGGGCTGCGCTAAGTCATTCCGTTTTTGGTCATTTGTTATTTGTCATTTGTCATTTCTGATTGACCTTCCATGCTGCAATCAACCTCCCACGGCCCCATCACCCGCATCCACCTGGCCCGAACCGCCTTCGGCCGCCCGCTCTACACGGTCGAGGCCTACCTGGTCGACGGTCTGCTGATCGACACCGGCTGCCCGGCCACGGCTCGTGAACTGGTCTCCTGGTGCCGGGGGCGGGGGATCTACCAGGTAGTCAACACCCATCACCACGAGGACCACTCCGGTGGTGACGGAGCCCTCCAGCGGGAGCTGGACCTGCCCGTCGCTGCTCCTGCGGGGGCTGTGCCCATCCTGGCCGATTTCCCCGGTCTCCAGCTCTATCGCCGGGTCGTCTGGGGCCAGCCCAGGGACGTGGCCGCGGAGCCACTGGGGGACGTGGTCGAGACCGATCCGTATCGCTTCGAGGTGATCCCTACCCCCGGCCACTGCCTCGACCACGTGTGCCTGTTCGAGCGAGAGCAGGGGTGGCTCTTCAGCGGTGACCTGTTCATCCACGAGCGGGTGCGCTACCTGCGGGTCGACGAGGACGCGCGGCGCACGTTGGAGTCGCTGCGGCGTGTGCTGGCGCTCCAGCCGCGGCTGCTGGTCTGCTCCCATGCGGGGTTGGTCGAGGACGCCTGCGGCGCCATCGAGCGCAAGATCGCCTACTGGGAGGGGCTTGCCGGGCAGGCGCGGGCGCTGCGCAGTGCGGGGCTCTCGCCGCGCGAGATATCCGATCGCCTGCTGGGCCCCGAGGGCTCGATGGCCCGTCTCACCCGGGGCCACTTCGCCAAGATCAATCTAATCCGCTCGTTGTTAGGAGGGGATCCCTGTGAAGAGTAAACTACCTGCCCGCTTCATCGGCGCGGCCGTCCAAGTCGTGCACGACCGGCCTCCCGCGCTTGAGAAACGGCCAGGGGCGCCGGATAGTTTCGTCTGGGAGGGAAGGACCTACCGAGTGGTGGCCGTCTTGCGGGAGTGGCACGACTACCACCTGCGGGGCAAGTCCCTGTCCTTCTACACCAAGGAGCAGGGCTCCTTTCGGGCTAAGAAGGCACAACGGCGTGGGACCTGGGGGGTGGGGCGGGACTATTTCCGGGTGCGCACGGACACAGGGGAGGTGTTCGACCTCTACTACGACCGTGATCCTCACGGGCCTGGTGGTCGGAAGGGGTCGTGGTTTCTGTATCGGCAGGTTTTGGAGGACCTATGAAGGCAGAGGATGTACTGGGCCAGCGCAAGTACAACTACCGCCGCACCGCCGACCGGCGGCTGCACACCGTCGACGATGCCCGGACGTTCGTCGGTGAGGTGGGCTTCTGCCACTTCTGGCCGATCAAAGGGATCGAGACGCCTAACCTGTTCCACGCCATCGCCGGGCGGGAGCGCCCTGTGCCGATGGAGCACGGCGACCCGGACCTCAGCAAGTGCTGGGGGTGGAAGGATGATTCGTTGGACAAGCGGTGGTGGTACTACGGGAAATTGCTGCGCCGCCGGGCCACGTTGGTCTCGTTGGAGATGCTCCCCTACTTCTACGCTCTGTCGGATAACTACGGTTCGCTCGACGACTACCTCCAGGAATACGAGGACGGGCTGATGACGGCTGAGGCCAAGGCGATCTACGAGGTAATTCTGCAGAATGGCCCGCTCGACACCGTGCGCCTGCGCCGGGAGGCCCGCATGAGCGCCGAGAGCGCCAAATCTCGCTTCGACCGGGCGCTGGTGGAGCTGCAGGTGGGGTTGAAGGTACTGCCCATCGGTGTGGCCCGTACCGGCGCGTGGAACTATGCCTTCACCTACGAACTGTTCCAGCGCTGGTTCCCCGAGGTTCCCGAGCAGGCGCGTGGGATCAAGCGCAGCGAGGCGCGGCGGGCGCTGGTGCAGCGATACATCGATAACGTCGTCGCCACGGATCGGAAGATGATCGCCAAGGTGTTTCACGTGTTGAAGTGGACGTCGAAGGAGTTGGATCGCACCATCGCAACGCTGCTGGAACAGCACACCGTTACCGAGATGGAGGTCGAGGGCATAGAAGGCCCGCAGCTAGTCTCAGTATATGCCCTAGAACGGCCGGTGTAAGCCTCCCCTCGCGGGCGCTCTGGCTGGTTGGTCCATCTTGATCCACTTCTCGTCCCGCTAATATCACTCACCACCCAGGCCGTGCTGAATGGCAATCACGGCCGCTTGAGTGCGGTCCGAAACATCCAGCTTGGCAAGAATGGCACTGACGTGGTTGCGCACTGTTCCCTCCGACAAGTACAGCCGGCCAGCAATGTCGGCGTTGCTCAACCCCCGTGCCAACAGTCGGAGGACATCCACCTCGCGCCCTGTCAACTTCTCGGTGATGAGCGTGCTCGGTTGGGTCTGTTGGCTCGCCACCTGACCCAGCAGTTTGCCCGCCACCGCCGGGTCCACGAACGATTTCCCTTCAACCGTGCCCCGCACCGCCTGGATCACCGCCTCGCGGGGTGTATCCTTCAGCAAGTACCCCGCTGCCCCGGCCCAAATCGCATCAAATACCCACTCATTGTCATCGTAGGTGGTCAGGACCAGGACCTTGTTACTTGTTCAGTGCTATCGTCAGTTGAATCGTTGTCCCCTCGTCCCGTTGGCTGCTGATGCTCAGGTCACCACCGGCCAACTGCGCCCGCTCGAGACCTTTTTGCCCATAGATAGATTAAGCATAGAACCACCCATCCCGCCTGTGAACGGGGTTATGCTTTTGCCTTGTGACCCGTGACGATTGTCACGGGTGTTTGTGTGTTAAGTCACGGACAACTGTCCAAATCGATGATCGCCAGCACTGTTAGTAGGTACCCAAATTTGATAGACTGATGATCGAAACCGACTAACTCAAGGCCTGTCAGGTTTCTGAAACATGACAGGTCCAGGTCTAACCATGAAGACGAGGTGAAAAATGACTGCAAGTTCCAACCACACATATCGATTCATCAGGTTCTTCATTATTGTCGCCGGTATTGCCGTTGGTTTGATGCTGCTGCCCCAAACCGGCAAAGCGCAGACCGGCATCACCTATCCCATTGTGGATACCGGGCAGTCCGCCTGTTACGATGACACTGGTGCAGAAATCACCTGCCCGGCCGAGGGCGAAGCCTTTTACGGGCAAGATACCCAGTTCGCCGACACCCCCGCCGACTATACCGACAACGGCGACGGTACGGTAACAGACAACGTCACCGGCTTGATGTGGCAACAGACGCCGCCGCCGACCCGGTACAATTGGTCCGATGCAGCCGATTATTGCACTTCGTTAACCTTGGGCGGATACACGGATTGGCGACTGCCGAATGCCAAAGCGCTTTTCTCAATTAGTGACTTCTCGTCCGGTTGGCCCTATTTGAATACCACCTACTTCGATTTATCCGGTCAGGATGTTTCCAAAGACGAACAGTATTGGAGCAGTAACTATTACCTGGCCGCTGCCACGCCAGCGATGTCGGATACGGCCTTTGGCGTCAATCACGGCACCGGCCATATCAAAGCTTATCCGGCACAGGAGATCGGTGGGCCGGGGTTGAAAACGGTGCGCTGCGTCCGGGGTGACGACTACGCCGTCAACGACTTCGTCGATAACGGCGACGGCACCATCACCGACGACGCCACCGGCCTGATGTGGCTGCAAGACGACAGCGGCGAGGGCCTCGACTGGGAGAACGCCCTGGCCTATGCCGATAGCTTCAGCTTTGCCGGCTACGACGATTGGCGCGTCCCCAACGTCAAGGAATTGCAGAGCATCATCGATTACTCCGGTGCCTATCCGGCGATTGACCCGACCTACTTCAATATCACGGACGAAGATTCATACTTCTGGTCCAGCACCTCCGCTTACTTTAGCCCCGTTAACCCTGGCTATTATTACGGCTGGTACGTGGCCTTTGGCTACGCTGTGGACGCCGATGGGAATGACACGCATGGCGCGGGCGCGGTTCGTTTTGACACCAAAGTTGAAGGTGGCCCGGCGGGCGAAGACCCGGAACGCATCTACAACTACGTCCGTCTGGTGCGCGATGCGGATGGCGGCACCGTGACCCCGCCACAATGGGATTACCACATCTACTTGCCCCTGGTTATCAGCCAGTGAACTCGGGCATTCGTACACGAACACCCGTGACAACAATCACGGGTGTTCGTGCGCCAAGTCACGGCCAACCGCCCAAACCGATGATCACAGACACTGTTACTAGACAAGCAAGTTTGCTAAACTAATTTTCAGAGTGTACCGAATCGCTTTTATCAAAACACAAGTAAGGAGCATAATCATGTTAAAAAGAACCCGGTTCCTATTGATGATCAGCCTGCTCGCTCTCGTGCTGGGCGCGTGCGCTTCGCCGGAAAGCCCGGCCACTGAAGCCCCCGCGACAGTCGAAGCAGGAACTACGGATGAGACTACAACCGAAATGGAGCAACCCGACCTTGCCGCGGCTGCGGAACAGTTAGGCGTGACAGAGGAAGCGCTGCGGGAGGCTTTGGGCGACCCCCAGCCAAGGACCACCTGATTTCGCCGCCGCTGCTCAGGCGCTGGGCGTCACAGAAGCGGATCTGATGGCCGCATTGGGCATAGCAGAGGGGGGTATGCCGCCAAGGGATTGGCCGCCGACTAACACGCCGTAGCCGCCACCGATTGATTGAGCTTTACAAATGACCAGCAAAAACCCGCTGTGGTTCCTCATTATCGGTACACGGCGGAACGAGATAGTGGTCCCGGATACCTGTCGAGCCTACCGGCAACGCGATGTTCAAGCGTCGGTATGCCTCCACTTGGTTATCTAGGCCTAGTATACCATCCCGTTGAATCTTGCTCACTTCTGAACGATTCCTTAATCAAATCTTAATCTGCTGAATGTATGCTGAGAATGATACACCACAAAGATCGACTTTGTGGAGCGTTAATATATTGGAGACTAGTCGTAATAATACAAATCGACGGCGTACTATCTGGAGATCGTGAAATGTCCAAGACAATTCTGATCGTGGATGACAAGGCCAGTCTGCGCACAATGGTGAAGGCGTATCTGTCCGAGCAAGGATTCCGCGTGATCACGGCAGCGGACGGTCAAGAAGCGCTATTCGTCGCGCGCGAGGCAAAGCCCGATTTGATCCTGCTTGACATTATGATGCCCAAAATCGACGGCTACGAGTTCATCCGTATTTTTAGCAAGGAACAGGAAACGCCCGTCATCTTGCTTACCGCAAAACTCGAAGAGACGGACAAGGTCCTCGGGCTGGAACTGGGTGCCGATGACTATATCACCAAACCCTTTGGGATGCGAGAGATGCTGGCACGCATCCGTGCCGTATTGCGCCGTGCCGAGAAAACCGCGCCCGAACCAGAGATCCTCCACGCATCCGACGTCGTCCTCGACAAAAACCGGCGTTCTGTGACCGTTGGCAGCACTAACGTCAATCTCACCCCCACCGAATTCGATCTGCTGGCCACGTTGATGGCTGAACCGGGCCGGGTTTTCAGCCGGGCGTCCCTGTTGGAAGCCGTTCAGGGCATCGCTTTTGAGGGACTTGAGCGGTCCGTCAATGTCCACATTCGCAACCTGCGCACCAAAATCGAACCCGATCCCGGAAACCCGCGTTACATCGAGACCGTCTTCGGCGTAGGATATCGCTTCTCCGCTGACGTCAGTACGAGCAAACCAGAGTGATGAACCTGCGCCATTCGCTGACGCTCAAACTGACGGGCGTCGTGTTGCTCATCAGTCTACTCAGTGTCGTACTAGTGGCGATTTTTACACGCTATGCCACGGTTTCTGCTTTCGACCGTATGTTGCTAGAGCAAAACCGTGACGATTTCATTGACATCGTCACTGCCCATTACGAGGAAAATGGTTCGTGGGATGACGTCATCGATGCAGTGCGCTCGCAAACCAAAGACCCCCAGACGTTTACTGGATTGGTGGTCGTTGGGCAAGATGGTCGCGTTGTGTTACCCGACCGTGATACGCATATCGGACAGTCGATCCCAGGTCGACAACTCGCGCTTGGGACCCCGCTGGAACTCGATGGCGAACGTATCGGCACATTGCTAGAAAACGCACCACCTCCACCACCCCGCAAACCCGAGGATGAACGCTACTTGGCGCGGACCGATCAGGCGCTGATTCTCGCCGCCGGAGGAGTAAGTGTTCTCGCGCTTCTTCTGGGAGTTCTAAGCTCCCGTACACTAACCCGCTCCTTGCGTGAACTGACCGCAGCCACACAAGCAATGGCCCAAGGGAATCTGGAACAGATGGTTCCCGTGCGCAGTAACGACGAGTTGGGACAACTTGCGACTTCCTTCAATCGTATGAGCGCCGACCTGGCGCATTCCAACGAACTGCGCCGCCAGATGACGGCAGATATTGCCCACGATCTGCGCACACCACTCACCGTCATCAAGGGCTACACTGAGGCCCTGCGCGATGGTGATCTGCCTCCCACCCAGGTGACTTTCGAGACGATGTACCAGGAGGCGCAGCTTCTCAGCCACCTGATCGACGATTTACGCGTACTGTCTTTGGCTGACGCGGGTGAACTGACGCTCAATCGCCGGGCAACGGCCCCACAGGAGCTATTATCCCAGGCTCAAGCGGCTTATCTTCCCCAGGCACGCGAAGCAGACGTCGCTTTGGTCATTGAGCTTGACGAAGCTGTACCGGACGTGAGTGTCGATCCGGAAAGAATGGTTCGTGTGCTCGAAAACTTGATCGGCAATGCGCTGCGTTATACTGCCGCCGGGGGGCAGATCACATTAGGAGCATGCACCCACGAAGCAGGGATTCTGTTAAGCGTTTGTGACACCGGGAGTGGCATTCCCCCGGAGGATTTACCCCATATCTTTGATCGTTTCTACCGGGGCGACGCTGCACGTCAGGCCGATGATGGCGAATCGGGTCTAGGACTCGCCATCGCCAAGTCGCTGGTCGAAGCTCACGGTGGTACCATCGCGGTGAGCAGCACAGTCGGGCAAGGAACGAGGTTTGAGATCGTCCTGCCGGAAGCGTGGGGCTAGAGCCGCCACCCTAGAAGATCAAAGCCTGCTCCGTAGATTGTCTCTAGCCCGTAGGGTTTCGTTCTTTTTGCCCAAAGCTGAGGTATCGGGCGATTGAGAAATATCCTCTTCAAGGGCGCGGTAGAAATCAACCACGTCCTTGTTGTTTTCCCAAACCTGAATCATACCTTGATGCCTTCTTAACCACTTCCTAACAACTTGCTAGTATCCTATTGACGGAAAACAGGAGGCAAGCGGATGCAGGTTCCAACATACACAACACAAATTGCGCCAGTGATAACGCACAATGTAACCGGTAACACCAGGTCCAGCGCCGATTTTAGTCGCGTGCTCCGGCGCTTTATGCCCATCAGTCTGACACAAATGCGCAACGTTGCGTTGCTACGCCGCGTCGATACCAAGTACGTGCTGAATGAGGCACAACTCTACCAGGCCCTCACCCGGTTAACCGCAGACTATGACGTGCTCGAAATCGAAGGGCGACGGCTGCACTGCTACCGGACGCTCTATTTCGATACGCCCGATTTTGCGCTTTACCGCCAGCATCATGACGGCAGGCGCGACCGCTACAAGGTTCGATCTCGCGTTTATGTGGACTCGGACCTGGCATTCCTGGAAGTCAAACGCAAGACGAACAAGAATGTCACCGTCAAAAGCCGCTTGCAGACGCCAGAGGTCGTCACCCAGATTGACGCGCAGACCGACGGTTTTCTCCACACGCACTTCCCACAAGCAACGGAAGCGTTGGAACCGCAACTGTGGAACAGCTTTTACCGAATCACGCTGGTCAGCAAGCACAGCATCGAACGGTTGACGGTGGACATCGACCTGAGCTTCCAGGCCGGGGGAACGCGCGTCCCATTGCCGGGCGTCGCCATTGCCGAAGTCAAACAAGAAGCATTTTCGTTGCGTTCAGAGTTCGTCGGGCAAATGCGGGTCCTGGGTGTGCGGGCGATGAGCTTTAGCAAATACTGTATCGGGGTTTCCCTACTCTACGATCAGGTTAAACGCAACAATTTTAAACCACAATGGCTGTATATCGACAAGATCATTCAAGATAGGAGATCGACATGGACGATTTTGTAACCTTTGGCTTCAGTTTTCTTTTGAATAGCATCATCGCGCTGGTGATCGTGCGCGGAATCTATTATCCCGCCCGGCGCAGCAAGGAGTACGTGCTGACCTTCCTAGCCTTCAACACGCTGATGTTCTTGATCGCCAGCTTGTTGAGCGGAGTCGATTTGAGCGTCGGCTTTGGATTCAGCCTGTTCGCTATCTTTTCCATCCTGCGGTATCGCACCGACCCGATCCCCATCCGTGAGATGACCTACCTCTTTGTGATGATGGCCCTGCCGGCAGTGAACGCTATCCTCGTCACGCAGGAGAGTTACGGCAGTCTGGCCATCGCAAACAGCGCAGTGCTGCTGACATTGTTTCTGGTCGAAAAAGAATGGGGCATCCACTACGAGAGCCGCAAATCCATCACCTACGAACGCATCAACCTGGTCAAGCCAGAGCACTACCAGGCTTTGCTGGCCGATCTGCGTGCGCGCACCGGCCTGGATATCACACGCTGCGAAATCGGCAAGATTGACTTCCTGCGCGATGTGGCCGAGATCAAGGTGTACTACACCGAACCGCAGGAGCAGGTCGTCATTGTACAGTCGGCGACAGAGTCCGCTACAGAACATCCAACACTTTTTGAACAGGCGTGGCAGGTCGTGCCGGAGAAACAATCCACAAAAACCAAATAGAAGATTGAATCAAGATGAAAAAGACAATCGCTTACCTACTACTGATAACGTTATTCGCTACGCTTACCGCTTGTTCGGGGTATGCCATAGGCGCCACGGCGGAAGCCGGCACCACCGCCAGCACGCAACAAACGCCAGAGGTCACGGTCGTGCCCATATCTGTGGAATACGACGACGATGATCTGACAACCGGCGCGAGCAGCGCCGGCGCAAGCAGTGCCGCTACGACCACCATAGAACTGGATGGCGACACAACCACCTTCAATAGAAATGGCGTCGCAGTTGACGGCAACATCGTCACCATCACGTCTGCCGGTACGTACAACATCAGCGGCACCTTGAACGACGGGCAGATCGTCGTCGATACGGCGGACGAGGAGACGGTCGTGCTCGTGCTGAACGGCGTAGATGTCACGTGCGCCACCAGCGCGCCCATCTACGTCAGCAATGCGGATCACCCTCGCTGATGGCACCGAAAACTATGTCACCGACGGGGCTTCCTACGTCTTTGAGAACGCCGAAGCGGGTGAACCCAACGCCGCGATTTTCAGTAAAGATGACCTCACCATCAACGGAAACGGGGCATTGACCGTCAATGCGAACTATGACAACGGCATCGCCAGCAAAGACGATCTAAAGATCACGGGCGGCAACATCACCGTCAACGCCGTCAACGACGGCATCAAGGGCAAGGATTCCGTCGCCGTGCTGGATGGCACGCTCACCATCGTCGCGGGCAGCGATGGGCTGCAAGCCTCCAACGTCGAGGACGTGGAAAAGGGCTACATCGCCATTGAGGGCGGTACGCTCGACATCACAGCGGGCCTGGACGCGATTCAGGCGGAGACCAGCCTTCTGGTCAGCGGGGGCAACCTCACGCTGACGTCCGGGGCAGGCCAGAACAGCGCTGCCGACAGCACCAAAGGGCTGAAAGCCGGGGTTGACATCACCATCACTGGTGGCAGTCTGACCATCGACGCAGCCGACGACGCGATTCATTCCAACAACACCCTCACGATTGACGGCGGCGACATCGTGCTCGCCTCCGGTGACGACGGCATCCGCGCAGATGCATCCCTGGTTATCAACGGCGGCGCGGTGAACGTCATCCAATCATATGAGGGCCTCGAAAGCAATGTGATCATCATCAACGACGGAACGATTCACATCGCATCCAGCGATGATGGCATCAACGTGAGCGATGGATCAGGCGGCGGGATGATGGGCGGGCCAGGGGAAAGTGTCTCTGCCGCATACTACCTGGAAATCAACGGCGGCTACGTCTACGTCGATGCGGGTGGCGACGGCCTGGATTCAAACGGCTTGGGCACGCTCGACGGCGGTCTCGTGATCGTCAACGGCCCCACGATGTTCGGCAACGGTGCACTGGACGTCGGCGGGAATCTGGTGATCAACGGCGGTTTCCTCGTCGCCGTGGGCAGCGCGGGGATGGCGCAGTCGCCCAGCACTGCCTCAACGCAATATTCCGCGCTGATCACCTTGCCAGAGATGCTGCAAGCGGGCACTGCGGTACACATCGAAAGTGACAGTGGCGAAGAAATCCTGACCTTCGTGCCGACAAAGGCCTACCAGACCGTCGTTATCTCGTCACAGGATATGGAGAACGGCACTACCTACATCGTCTATGCAGGCGGGCAGGCAACCGGGACGGTAACTGACGGACTTTACGCGGACAGCACGTATACTGCGGGCACGCAAGTTTCCAGCTTGACGATTGCCAGCATCGTCACCGGTGAAAGCACCGGGATGGACGGGATGCGTGGTGGTGGGCTGGGGCGCAGCCGGCCTTAAGGTTGGAGGGTGCGGGCCTCTGGCCCGCACCTTGGCGAACGAGACGTCCGCGTTCCATCTCACTTCGGAGGAAAACGACAATGAAACGCAACTTACTCTTGATAATAACGATCATAACTTTACTGCTATCGGCTTGCAATACCGCAATAACTGAACTGACATCTGTAAACGGTGCATCCGCAGCGCTGGCGCAAGAAGCGGAGCCAACGGACAACAACACAGCGGACGACAACAAGAAAGACGCCGACACAGACGCAGACGCCGAGGTCACCCGTACAGAAGGCTGGGACGAAGCCACGCACGACAAGTCTGCCGATCCCAACTACGACGTCGTCTTCCCACAGGACGAAGTCAACCGCATCGACATCATCATCGATCCTGAAAACTGGCAGGCGATGCTGGACGATATGACTGCGCTATACGGCGAAGCGCGCACGCGCGCCGGGGGGATGGGCGGCGGTCGGATGCGACCAGGCGGCGACGCTCTGCCAGAGCAGGACCAAACGGCCCCACCCGCCGGTCAACCAGGAGATCGTCCTATCCGTCCGGACGGCGATATGCCCCAAGGGGAAGCTGCGCCACCTGCCGACCAGCTCTTTCCTGAAACTCCTGATGGGCGGCCAATGGAAGGTCCAGGCGGAGACAAAATGACGGGCAGCAGCGTCAACCCCACCTACGTGCCCGTGACCGTAGAGTTCGAGGACGACACGTGGACAAACGTCGGCCTGCGCTTCAAGGGCAACTCCTCCCTGAGGTCCACGTGGACTAGCGGTAACATGAAACTACCCCTGCGCCTGGACTTCGATCAATTCGAGGATGAGTATCCTGAAATCGACGACCAACGCTTCTACGGCTTCGAGCAACTGACCTTTTCCAGTGGTTTCAACGACGCATCGTTCTTGCGCGAGAAAGTCACCGCCGACATCTTCCGTGAGGCTGGCGTGCCCGCCGCACAAACCGCCTTCTACGAAGTCTACGTCGATTACGGCGAAGGGCCAGTATACTTCGGCCTCTACGCCGCCGTCGAAGTGGTGGATGATACCGTCATCGAGACGCAATTTGATGACGACGATGGTAATGTCTACAAGCCGGAAGGTTCTGGAGCCAGCTTCGCTGCCGGGACGTTCAGCGAACAAGCCTTTGAGAAGCAGACCAACAAGGATGAGGGCGATTGGAGCGATATCGAAGCCGTCTTCGACGCGCTCCACGCCGGTACGCGCACCAGCGATCCGGAAACCTGGCGCGCTGGGCTAGAGGCCGTCTTCGACGTGGACGGTTTCCTCAATTGGCTGGCCGTCAACACCGTCGTCCAGAACTGGGATACCTACGGGGGGATGACGCACAACTACTACCTCTACCACGACCCGACGACGGACCAGATCGTCTGGATTCCGTGGGACAACAACGAGGCACTCAGTTCCGGGAAGCGGAACGTCCGCTCACTCGGTCTGGACGAAGTGGGCGATAACTGGCCCCTGATCCGCTATCTGCTGGACGACGAGGTGTACCACGCGCAGTACGTGGCTTACGTGGAGGCGGTCATCAACACCGCGTTCGATCCCGAAAAGATGGAGACGACCTATCGCGAATTGGCTGCGCTTATCGAACCCTACGCCCTCAGCGAAAACGCTGAGCACACGCTCCTGCCATCGGAAGCGGATTTCTACGCAGCTATCGAGGAATTGGTCGAACACGCTTACGCTCGCTATGATGCAGCGGCTGAGTTTGTCGCGGGGCAACAGTAAGTCAAGATACTCGGTCATAAGCAAATCGACCTTCTCAGGGGACAGCCGCTGCGTCGTTTGGCGATACCGATACCCATAACAATTGTCACGGGCGTTGATGAGCCAAATCACGGTCAAGCGACTAAACCGATGATCGCAGACACTGTTGCCCCGCAAGCAAGTTTGCTAAACTGGTGCTTAGAGTTCACCAGATCACCAGATTCTTTCAGAAAGCGAGGAAACCAATGACCGCAACTTTTATCGAAACACAAGTAACTTTTATCAAATCACAAGTAAGGAGAATAACCATGTTCAAAAGAATCAGCTTCCTATTGATGACCAGTCTGCTCATCCTGACGCTGGCCGCGTGCTCGACGACGGAAAGCGCAACCACAGAAGCACCCGCGACAGTCGAAGCAGAAACCACGGTTGCTACTGCAACCGCAGCGGCGCCAACCGCGACCGCGACAGTCGAAACAGGAACCACAGTTGAGCCTGCGACCACAGATCAGGTTGCCGCCACCGTATCCTACCCCATCGTCGAAACCGGGCAAGGCTTCTGCTACAACAGCGACGGCGAACAAATCGACTGCCCGGCTGAGGGCGAAGCCTTCTACGGCCAGGACGCTCAATTCACCGGTGCCGCCTTCGACTTTACCGACAATGGCGACGGCACTGTCACGGATAACGTCACCGGCCTGACTTGGGAACAATCGCCCAACAGCGGCCCCAGCAGTTGGCCTCAAGCACAGGAATATTGCGAAGCGTTGTCACTAGGCGGTCAGGAGGACTGGCGCATGCCCAGCCTGAAAGAGCTGTTTTCGATCAGTGATTTCTCGGCCGGTTGGCCCTACCTGGATACCACCTACTTCGATCTGACAGTTAATGATTCCATTTCCAAAGATGAGCAATACTGGGCCGACAACTACTACGTCGGCAAAACGGTTCAAGGCCAATACGATGCCGCCTTTGGCGTCAACCATGCCACCGGGCATATCAAGGCTTATCCGGCCTTGGTCACTGGCCCGATGGGCAAATACGTGCGCTGCGTCAGTGGTGACGAGTACGGTATCAACGACTTCGTGGACAATGGCGACGGCACAATCACCGATAATGCCACAGCTCTGATGTGGATGCAGGCAGACAGCGGCGAAGGCATGGACTGGGAAACAGCTCTGGACTATGCCCAGGAAATGAACGAAGCCAACTATCTGGGTTACAGCGACTGGCGTCTGCCCAATGTCAAGGAGTTGCAAAGCATTGTTGATTACAACTATGCACCAGATGCACAGGATGAAGCCTACGACGGTCCGGCGCTCGATCCGATGTTCAGCGTATCCGAAATTACCAATGAAGCTGGCGAGCTCGACTATCCCTACTATTGGTCAAGCACATCGGCTCGCTTCAAGTCCGGCGGAGATTACTACTATGCCTGGTATGTCGCTGCCGGCCGGGCAGTGGACCCTGAAGGCAACGATTCCCACGGAGCCGGGGCCGTCCGCTTTGACGTCAAGGTGGAAGGTGGCCCCGCCGGTGAAGGTGACGAGCGCGTCTACGACTATGTCCGCATGGTGCGCGGCGGAGACGTGACCGCCACACCGGATGGCGACCCGACCGCCAGCGATAGCAGCACGGCCTCTGTTCAATCGAGTGACAATGGCCCAGGCGCACCAAGCACTGACCAGAGGCCAACCGGAGGGCAACAACTCGACTTCGCTGCCGCTGCGGAACAGTTAGGCGTGACCGAGGAGGCCCTGCAAGCCGCTTTGGGCGATCCCAGCCAGGGGCAACCCGACTTCGCCGCCGCAGCCGAAGTACTGGGCGTCACCGAAGAGGGTCTGCTGGCGGCATTGGGCGTCCCTACGGATGGACAGCCATCCACTGATGGGCAACCACCAGCAGGACAAGCGCCAGGCGGTCAGGGCGGACAAGGCGACAATCAGGGACCGGGCGGTGGACAGCAACTTGACTTTGCAGCGGCTGCCGAAGAGTTGGGCGTGACCGA
>Ga0180437_10003924_pt1 | contig 21634 bp, 21 predicted proteins | sample SS_ome_4_FD_132410 | JGI IMG/M metagenome (GOLD analysis project Ga0180437, IMG submission 132410) | Hypersaline lake sediment archaeal communities from the Salton Sea, California, USA - SS_3_D_1 metaG | ecosystem: Environmental > Aquatic > Non-marine Saline and Alkaline > Hypersaline >...
GAAGACGGCACCGGGGAACGTCGAAAAAGTGTTGGAGAGCTACGATTAAAGGACAGTTATGCCAAGGATAAACTCGGCTACTGAGCTGGAAAAACTGAGAAAAGGCATTTTGTCGGGAAGAGACCCGGATAGACCCTGCATTACACTATGTTCTGGGACTGCTTGCCACGCTTCGGGGAGCACAGAGGTTGCCGCGAGTATCGAAGAGGAGATAAAGAAGCAGGGACTGAGTGATAAGGTGGACTTCAGGAGAACTGGATGCCATGGTTTTTGTGAGAAAGGCCCTATCATAGTCATTCACCCAGAGAAGATATGCTACTTACAGATAGAACCCAAAGACGTTCCTGAAATTGTCTCCCAGACCATAAAGGAGAAGAAGGTTGTAGAGCGTTTGCTCTACACCGACCCGGCCACTAATGAGAAGATAGTCCATGAGTCTGAGATTCCCTTCTACAGGAACCAGGAACGGGTTGTTTTCGGGTCCAACGGAGAGATTGATCCTGCGAACATCGAGGACTATCTGGCACTCGGTGGCTATTCTGGGCTAGCCAAAGCTGTTTCGCAGATGACCCCTGAGCAAGTATTGGAGGAGGTTAAGAAATCCAACCTAAGGGGGAGAGGTGGTGGAGGCTTTCCCGCTGGCAGGAAATGGGAGGAATGCCGCAACGCGTCCGGTGACACAAAGTATGTGATAGTGAACGCGGACGAAGGAGACCCTGGAGCTTATATGGATAGAAGCCTGCTCGAAGGAAACCCCCATTCAGTCCTTGAGGGGTTGACGATCGGGGCCTACGCCATCGGTGCTCACGAAGGCTATATTTACGTTCGGCAGGAATATCCGCTGGCAGTAGAGAACGTGGGTATCGCTATCGAACAGGCGGAGGAGTACGGCTTCCTAGGGGAGAATATACTTGGCTCTGGTTTTGATTTCAGGATCAAAGTGCACCGAGGAGCTGGGGCTTTCGTTTCCGGGGAATCGAGTGCACTGATGACGGCGATAGAAGGCAAGGTCGGAGAGCCGCGACCGAAGTATATCCACACCGCCATCAAGGGGGTTCGGGACAGACCTAGCTGCTTGAACAATGTTGAGACCTGGGCTACCGTACCACTTATTATTAACAAAGGTGCCGACTGGTTTGCTGGGCTGGGAACCGAGGGCAGCAAGGGTACGAAGATCTTCTCTTTGGTGGGCAAGGTGAACAACACCGGCCTTGTGGAAGTGCCCATGGGCATCACGCTGAAAGACATTATCTACGGACTGGGTGGTGGTATCCCCGGAGGCAAGAAGTTCAAAGCAGTGCAGACCGGGGGGCCGTCCGGAGGATGTATACCCGAGGAACAGCTGGATATGCAGGTCGATTTTGATCAACTGGCCAAAGCTGGGTCGATGATGGGTTCTGGCGGGATGATTGTAATGGACGAAGATACCTGCATGGTTGACGTTGCCAGGTACTTTCTTGATTTCCTGTCTGGTGAATCGTGTGGCAAATGCGTGCCCTGTCGTGAAGGTATTAGGCAGATGCTCAAGATACTGACGAATATTACCAGAGGAGAGGGAAGGGAGGGCGACATAGAACGCCTAGAGGAACTGTCCGAGGTGACGAGAGATGCGTCACTTTGTGCTCTAGGTAAGACTGCCGCCAATCCGGTCCTGAGCACGATACGTTACTTCAGAGATGAGTATGAGGCACATATCAAGGAAAAGCGCTGTCCGGCTTATGTATGCAAGGAGCTGATATCATATTATATTGACCCCGAGAAGTGTCAGGGTTGCATGATTTGTTTCAGGCAGTGCCCCGCAGAGGCGATCATAGGCGGCAAGAACCAGATACATGTGATAGACCAGGAAAAATGCACGAAATGTGGGACCTGCTTCGAAGTCTGCCCGGCTCGCTTTGACGCAGTAAGGAAGCTTTCTGGTGAGCCTGTTCCACCTCCTGTTGCCGAAGAGGCAAGGGAAATAACGAGGAAAAGTGAAGCAAAATGAGTCAAGTGACGTTGGAGATTGACGGGACAAAGGTTCAAGCTGAGGAGGGGATGACCATTCTGGAGGCGGCACGTAGCGTGGGCATATCCATTCCTACGCTTTGCCACCACGACCAACTAGAACCTTACGGTGCCTGCCGGATTTGCACGGTGGAAATAGAAGGTCGGGGCAGAACCAACCTGGTTGCTGCCTGCCTGTATCCGGTAGAACAAGGTCTGGTGGTAAGAACCAGGTCTGAGAGAGTAGATAAGACTCGGAAAGTGCTTCTGGAACTAATGCTAGCTCATGCGCCAGATGCGCCAGAGATGCAAGAACTGGCTCGAGAATACGGGGCAGACAAAGACCGTTTCGATAAAGAGTCCTCATTTTGCATTCTGTGTGGTCTGTGTGTAAGGTACTGTGCCGAAGTCAAGAAGAACAACGCCGTGGGATTTGTGGACAGAGGAACCAGACGAGAGATAGTCTTCATTCCGGAGATAGCCTCCGAGGTATGCTGGGATTGCAAGGAGTGTTTTCCCCTTTGTCCTACGGAAGCACTACAGGCTAGTTTTCTATTGACCAGAGCTCTGATGTCTCCCTCACCGTCTGGAAAACCTGAATCAGAGAAATAAGGAATATGACGAGGTACGGCATGGGTGCCGTGCTGAGGCAATCTGTTCAGCCTTACTGACCCTGGATAAGTAGAAAAATCCGTCCAGCTTTGCTATAATTCCCTCTGCAAATGATTGTGGTCCTGGGCAGCGATATCGCTGGCCACTCCGTTCGAGATTCGATAGTGCGGCGTTTCGCGTGCTCTCACGCCAAATGCCTCTCAGATCATAAACCAGTGTCACGGTACGGCCTGCTCAGACCAGTGTGGCCATCCCATTTGGTCGGATCGGGGAAGGACTACAATAACTCTTCCAATGAAGCGTGAGGATTGAATTTGACGAAGCAGTCTGTGCTGGTGATCGGTGGTGGTATCGCGGGTATCCAATCTTCCCTTGACTTAGCTCGCATGGGCTTTCAGGTGTACCTGGTGGAGAAGACGTCCAGCTTGGGGGGAAGAATGGCGCAACTAGATAAGACCTTCCCTACCAATGATTGTGCCATGTGCATCCTTGCCCCCAAGATGATTGAGGCTAGTTCCCACCCCAACATAGAGCTGCTGGCTTATTCTCAGGTAGAAAAGGTTTCTGGAGAGGCAGGGAACTTCAGGGTAAAGGTCAGGAAAAAGGCGTCTTTCGTTGACTGGAGCAAGTGCACAGGATGTGGTCTGTGCGTAGAAGGGTGCCCCGTCATTATGACGAACGAATTCGACCAGGGGATTGGAAGCAGGAAGGCCATATACATGCTTTTCCCCCAGGCTGTGCCCAAGAAATGTGTCATAGACAAGAGAGAAGAGCGGCCCTGCAAGGCGGCCTGTGTAGATGCTTGCCCGGTACATACCAATGTGCCCGGTTACATAAAGCTGATAGCGGAGAAACAGTTCAAAGAGGCTTACAAGCTCATAAGAGAGACAAATCCTCTCCCCGCCGTGGTTGGTCGAGTATGCTATGCCCCTTGCGAACAGGCATGTAACCGCGGGGAAATAGATGAAGCCTTGTGTATCCGCGATCTTAAGAGAGTCCCGGCGGATCAGTGGAGTATTGACGAACTTGAAGTACCGATAGTTACGAAAACAGACAAGAAAGTGGCTATTGTAGGGTCGGGCCCCGCTGGTCTTGCTGCCGGTAACGACCTCGCTCTGAAGGGTCACGATGTGACTATACTGGAAGCGCTTCCGGAACCCGGAGGTATGCTTCGCGTTGGCATACCTGAGTATCGTCTTCCCAAGGAAATATTACGCCAGGAGATAGGCTATATTCAGAAGCTGGGTGTACAGATAAAGACCGGCGTTAAGGTCGGGAAAGATACCACGCTGAAGGAACTTAAACAGGCCTACGATGCTGTTTTGCTGGCTGTTGGGGCCCATGGGGGCATGAGGTTGGGAGTAGAGGGTGAGGATACCCGAGGGGTAGTTGAGGGGATAGGATTTCTAAGAGCTGCGAGTCTTGGAGATAAAGTTAGTATTGGAAAGAAGGTGGCCGTGATTGGCGGCGGTAACACAGCTATCGATTGTGCGCGTACAGCGAAGCGGATGGGAGCGAAAATGGTAACCATTGTTTATCGCCGTTCGCGTGCTGAGATGCCAGCCTCTGACGGAGAAGTAACAGCAGCAGAAAACGAAGGAGTCAAGATTGAGTTACTGGCTGCTCCGAGCCGATTCTTGAGTGAGGACAAGAAGCTGTTTGAGATGGAGTGTGTGCGGATGAGGCTTGGAGAGCCGGATGCGAGCGGGCGGCCTCGCCCTATTCCTATAGAAGGCTCTGAGTTCACGGTTCCTGTTGACACAGTAATTGCGGCTCTGGGGCAGTTGCCGGAGACGGCTTTCGTTAAGGAGATGGGCCTTTCACTCTCGAAAGGGGGCGCGATTGAGATCGATCCTGAAACTGGGGCGACTGGGGTAGAAGGAGTGTTTGCGGGGGGTGACGTAGTTACTGGGCCTGCTTTCGTGATCGATGCTATTGCAGCGGGAAAGAAGGCGGCTCGCTCTATTAACCAGTATTTGAACGGAGAGCCTCTTGAAGGCGAGGAAGCCGCAAAGGAACCGGAGAAGTTCTCTCAAGAAGAGATAAAGGACCGGAAAGCACGCTTTCCATCCAAGAACAGGGTTGAAATGAGAGAGGAACCCGTTAGGAGGAGAGTCCGGGATTTCCGTGAAGTCACCCTCGGCTATTCTGTGGAAGAGAGCGTGGAGGAAGCTTCGCGTTGTCTTGCGGGACAAGTAGAGGGGTGTGTTGAATGTCGTGAGTGTGAACGACGGTGCGATGCCGACGCGATACGGTATACGATGGAGGACGAAACGATTGAATTGGATATAGGTGCGATAGTCGTTGCTTCAGGACTTGGCCTTTATGATATTTCACCGCTGAAAGAGTACGGCTACGGAAAGATAAAGGATGTGATCACGGGCATGGAATTTGAGAGACTGACTGCTGCATCCGGGCCTACCATGGGGGAATTGAGGCGTCTTTCGGACGGTAGGATACCAGAGACTATAGCCTTTATCCAGTGTGTGGGGTCTCGCGACCTCAGGCACAAAGCCTATTGCTCCAGTGTCTGCTGCATGCATGCCACCAAGGAAGCTATCCTGGCTAATGAGCACCACTCCGATGTGAAGTCTTACATTTTCTACACAGATATGAGAGCGGTAGGAAAAAGGTTCCAGGAATACCTCGCTCGAGCTGAGCAAGAGTATAACGTGACCTACATTAGGAGTCGCCCAAGCAAGATTACGGAAAAGCCGGAGGACGGGAAAATAGTCGTTGCGTATGAGGAGACCAACACTAGGACGAGGACCAGCATGGAGGTTGATATGGTAGTGCTCTGTCAGGCGCTGATTCCATCCGATGGGCAGCGAGAGTTGAGCGAGGTACTTCACCTGAAGTTGAATGATTATCAGTTTGTTAATATACCTGATCGGCTGTTTCACCCGGTGGACACGGACGTGCCCGGAGTTTTTGCCTGTGGCTTTTGTCAGGCACCACAGGATATCCCGGATTCGGTAGTGCAGGCATCGGCGGCCGCTAGCCGAGCTGCCGAGTTTATGAGCAAGGAGGAGTGAATGGCGACACCTCGTATTGGGGCTTTTATTTGCCATTGTGGCACTAATATCGGAGGAATTGTCAATGTCCCCGAGGTGGTGGAGTATGCTAAGGGCCTACCCTACGTAGCGCATGCTGAGGCTAATTTATACACCTGCTCTGAAGAGGGTATCTCGTCAATAAAGCGTGCCATTGAGCAATACGACCTGAATCGGGTAGTGGTGGCCTCATGTACTCCCCGAACTCACCAACCGCTGTTCCGTAGTGCCTGTGCGGACGCGGGACTGAATCCCTATCTGTTCGAATTTGTCAATATCAGGGAACATTGTTCCTGGATCCATAGGGAGCACCACCAGGAGGCTACGGAGAAGGCGAAGGAGTTGGTGAAAATGGGGGTGGCCAAGGCGCGATGGCTGGAGGCACAACAGGAATTTGAATCTGACATTTACCCGGCGGGCATGGTTATCGGTGGTGGCATCGCCGGAATGAGCGCCGCTCTCAATCTGGCCAACCAGGGTTTCGAAGTGCATCTGGTAGAGAAAGAGCCAGGACTCGGCGGGCGATTGCTGAGACTCAACCGAATTTTCACTATCGACAAGGATCCCCGGGAACTGGTGGAAAACATAGTGAAAGCAGTGGGGAATCATCCCAGAATAAGGGTGCACATGCCGGCTTCGGTCAAGGCTGTTAGCGGATATATCGGAAATTTCGACGTCAGTGTAGATGAAGACGGACAAGAAACCAGCTTCAAGGTAGGAGTGATTATTGTGGCCACCGGGGCTCAAGTACTGAAGCCCGAGCTATATGGGTACGGGGAATCGGCGAATGTACTCACTCAGCTTGACCTGGAGGAGAAGTTGAAGGACGGCGAGCTGGGGAAGTTCCAGAATGTGGTGATGATTAACTGTGTGGGGGCTCGAATACCTGAACGGCCCTACTGTTCGAGGGTGTGCTGTATGACTGCCATCAAGAATGCTGCCTTGATGAAGGAAATCAATCCTGAGGCGAAAGTCTACCTCCTATATAGAGACTTGATGACCTATGGTGTAGAGTTCGAGCAGTACTATAGAGATGCTAAAGAAGCTGGGGTGCGGTTTATCAGATATACCCTGGATGCTCTGCCCCGAGTGAGCGGCACAGAAAGTGTTGAGGCGGTGAAAGTGTACGATGAACTAATGGATATGGAGATAGAACTTCCATGCGACCTACTGGTCCTGGCCACTCCTCTAATTCCCAATGATGACAATGAAGAATTGTCCAGAATGCTCAAGGCGTCGACAGGTGACGGAGGCTTCTTTCTTGAGGCTCATGTCAAGTTGCGTCCCGTCGAATTCGCCATGGATGGTGTCTACGTTGCCGGCACCTGTCGCTGGCCGGCGGATATTCGTGAGAGTATCGCTCAAGGATATGCCGCCGCCTCCGAGGCAATGATTCCTTTGAGGCAGGGCCTGGTGAAGGTGGAGGCCATAACGGCTGTAGTCGACCCGAGAATCTGCAAAGGCTGTGGCACGTGCACCCTGGTATGTCCCTTCGAAGCTGCAGGACTGAAGGAATGCGAAATAAGAGGACTTGAAGGCAAGATCGTCTCCGAGGTCAATGCAGCCCTGTGCAAAGGCTGCGGGCTTTGTGCTGCGGCTTGCCCTAACGGGGCGATACAGCAAAGAGGTTTCACCGATGTGGAACTAATGAGCATGGTCAATGCCATGAGTGGAAAGAGATAGCATTGCAGAAGACCAAAGAAATCCAAACTGAGTTCAAACCGAAGATACTGGCATTCTGCTGTAACTGGTGTGCTTATGCTGGTGCCGACCTGGCTGGAGTGTCCCGTTTTCAGATGCCAACGGACGTTCGTGTGATAAGGGTGATGTGCTCGGGACGGGTACCCCCGGAGTTGGTAATCAGAGCTCTGGCTAATGGTCTCGATGGCGTGATGGTACTGGGCTGTCATCCGGGGGACTGCCATTATTCAGAGGGCAATTACCTAACTCGAAGGCGGGCGCACATCCTCAAGAGATTGCTAACCTACATTGGTATCGAACCGGAAAGATTCCAGTTGAGGTGGGTATCGGCCTCCGAGGGCGCCAAGTTTTCGGCTGTGGTTAAGGAAGTGACGGATCAAATAACGGCATTGGGCCCCAACAGGTGGGCAGAAAAAAGATGAAAGCAACCTCAGCAGAATTGCAGACGAGAGTTAAGGACCTGTTTGAAGATGGCACGATTAGCCATTTCATCGGCTATGAGACAGGCTCCGATAGTCTGCGTGTAGCGCCGTGCTTTCTCGAGGGCTCGCAGGAAATTGGCCGGCTGGTGTGGAATCCCGTGTGTGCCAATAACTTAGCCAAATACCTGTTGGATTTCAAAAACGTCCCGGGCAGGGTGGGCATTATGGTCAAGGGGTGTGACTCCCGCTCAGTAGTGGAGTTGCTGAAAGAAAACCAGATCGACCGGGACAGAGTTTTCATCGTAGGTGTTCCGTGTAGCGGCATTGTGGACAGGGAGAAGTTGTTGCAAGTGATGGGCATCTCTCCGACCCAGGTAGTGGCAGTGCAGGACGAGGGCGACTCTTTCCTGGTTACTTTGACGGATGGCGAACAACGAGTCGATAAAGAGAAAGTGTTACGGGATGAATGTCTGGTCTGCAGATATCCCAATCCGCCGGTCTACGATGTACTAACGGGAGAAACCGTCTCCAGGCTGCCCTGGGTAGGCGATGATTACAGTATGGTTAAGGAACAGGAGGCGCTTTCTCTGGAAGAGAAGGCGACCTACTGGAACAGAGAATTGAGCCAGTGCATCCGTTGCTATGCCTGCCGCAATATCTGTCCGGTCTGCACTTGTTCCGAGTGTATATTTGATAAAAAGGCGCCGCGCTGGATCAGCAAGGCGAATGATTTGTCCGAGAATCTGGTTTATCACCTGATACGTGCGTTCCACGTTGCCGGAAGGTGTGTTGACTGTGGTGAGTGTGAGCGGGCATGCCCGATGAACATTCCATTGCGCAGGTTGAACAAGAAGGTGGAGAAGGACATGCTGGAGCTGTTCAATTATACCGCCGGGATTGATGTTGAGCAGCAACCGCCGCTGACAACCTATCGGGTTGACGACCTTGATGAGTTTATGTAGGGCTGGCATGGCAGATCCGACAGAGAGTAAGATAATCGAGAAGAGCAGGCTGATCGATATGCTAGATGCACTGGCTCAGGCCTACGACTTGATTGCGCCGGTGCAGGGGAACAACATTTCCTTCCGGCGAGTAGAGTCGGGTAGCGAGGTCACGCTGGACTACATCAACCCGATGCTGTCCGCAAAGAGTACTTTCTTTCCTCAGACGGAGACCCTCTTCCGGTTTTCCAGGGACGATAGCGAGGAGTTCGGAATAGAGCCGGCTCGCGAACCAGGCCGTAGCCAGGTAATCTTTGGTATCCGAGCCTGCGATGCGCGCAGTCTGCGGCTTATGGATATGGTCTTTGACGGCCAGCACAAGGATAGCTATTATCTGGACAGAAGAAAGAACACGACGCTCATGGGCTTGGCCTGTTTCGACTACCTTGAGACTTGTTTCTGCCCCACCTTTGGTATTGACCCTGCCTCGGGTGAAGATGTTGACATACTGTTCAGCGATGTTGGCGATCGATTCCTGGTGGAGGCATTCACTGAGAAAGGGACAGCGCTGCTCGAACGGTTTGCCGAGTTCTTTGCCGAGCTCAGGGGGGATGAGGAACAGCTCAGAGAAGGCAGGAAAGCCGGGCTGGCCGGTATGAAGAGGCTTGATGTGAAGGGTATTGCCGATAAGATGGCACAGCTATATGAAGGCCCTTATTGGGATGACATCGGTACCAGGTGTCTGGGATGTGGTATCTGCACGTACCTGTGTCCGACATGTCACTGTTTTGACATCGCTGATGTCAGCCTGGACGAAGGCGGAGAGAGGTTTCGCTGCTGGGACAGCTGCATGTTTCCAGAATTCACCCTGATGGTAAGCGGGGAGAATCCCAGGCCGAACCAGAAGGCGAGAGTGCAACAGCGTTTCTTCCATAAGCTGAAGTACTTTCATGATCGGAACAATGAGTTGGCCTGTGTGGGTTGTGGCCGGTGCGTTAGGCACTGCCCGGTCAATATAGATATTGCCCAAATAATTGACGATGTAAGCAGTGGAAAAGCCGGAAATGAATGACAATATATATCTGCCCCGTACGGCAACGATCCAGAGTATGAGGCCGGAGACGATAGACGTCACCACCTTCAGGATTACTATTGATGATTCCAGCGGCCCCGAGGAATTTGATTACAGGTCTGGGCAATTCGCCGAGCTATCGGTACTGGGTGTAGGAGAGGCACCGATATCGATTAGCTCTTCGCCGACCCGCCCGGAGGCTGTTGAGTTCAGCATTAGGAGGCTTGGGCAGCTAACCAGCGCTCTCCATGATCTTGAGCCTGGGGACAAAATAGGTATTCGCGGCCCCTTCGGGAATTGTTTTCCCCTTGAAGAGATAGAAGGAAAAAACCTGCTCATTGTCGGTGGGGGCATCGGGCTGGCGCCACTGCGCTCGGTTATCCTCAACGTGTTCGATAATCGGGCGAAGTATGGCAAGATCGACATCATCTACGGTGCCAGAAGCCCACAGGACCTGGTCTACACCAGCGAATACGAAGAATGGGGCAAGGTGGACAATTCGAGATTGCACCTCACCGTTGATCGCGGCGACGACGAATGGAAAGGAAATGTGGGGCTGGTGCCCACATTCCTGAAGGAAATCAACCCTTCTCCGGAGAACACTACCAGCATTACCTGCGGGCCGCCAATAATGATCAAGTTTGTTATTGAAGCTTTGCACGAACTGGGTTTCTCCAGTGAGCACATAATCACCACTCTGGAAAGAAGGATGAAGTGCGGGGTAGGCAAATGCGGACGCTGTAACATCGGCAGTAAGTATGTCTGCCTGGACGGCCCGGTCTTTACTCTGAAGGAATTGAAGGAGATGCCCAGCGACTGATGCAGCGAGGAGATAAGGCTACCGGTAAGAAAGACCCGCTTGCCGAGATCGTGGACGAGAAGAGACTATCTCTCTGTGTAGAGTGTGGCAAGTGCGTTGCCAGTTGTCCCATGGCCGAGTTCTACGGCAGGTTTTCATTCCTGTTCTCTGCCCGTGGCGTTATCAAAAAGGCGCTACTGGGACTAGATATGCTGAAGGATCCAAATATCTGGTTTTGCCTGGAATGTGACCTGTGTGCCCAGCTCTGTCCGGCGGGTGTCAAGTATGCGGAATTTGTAGAAGGTGTCAGGCAGTTGGCCATCAGCGAAGGTATTACCGAAAATTCCGTGGTTTGTCCTCGCTGTGGGCGCTACTACGCACCGTTGCCAGTTCTGGAGCGTCTTAAAGAAATACTGGCCAGGATGGGCTACGCCGGCGAATTTGCCGAACTGTGTCAGGAGTGTCGCCGGGCGGACGTAGCCCAAAAAGTGGGCTTTCCCGAGTTGCTGGCTCAATATGCCGCGACTGGGCGTCAGCCCAGATAGCGGCCTGTCCGGTGGCACTGCTATTGTCTTGGCACGGATTCTACTCTCCCTCGACTTTGAGGCGCTTCGTGCTCGATCGAGGCATCTCGAATATCATCAATCGACACGAATATTGACAGGCTCTCGAGGAAATGTTAGCATACGGCCTGGCCGTGATTCCTGTCGAGAACAGCCTCGAACTAATATCACCTCTCTGACGCGCTCTCAGTCTGTTAGCGTACAAAATATCAAAAAGGGGGAAACAAAATGGAGGTAAAGAAGGTCTGTGTCATAGGTGCTGGCGTCATGGGTAATCAGATCGCCCAGGTCGTGGCTACTGGTGGCTATCAAGTGGCAATGACGGATATCGAAGACAGGTTTGTCCGCAGCGGCATGGATGCCATTACAGGTAACCTGAAGAAGTATTTTGTAGACAAGGGCAAAATGACCCAGGATGAAGCGGAGAAAGTACTTGATCGAATTGAAGGTACCACCGACTTGAAACGAGCAGTGGAAGGGGTCCAGGTGGTGATTGAGTGCATTCCTGAGGAGATTGAGCTGAAGCAACAGATGTTCAAGCAACTGGATGAGCTGTGTGCTCCAGAGACAATACTTGCTTCCAACACCTCGGCGCTTAGTATTACCGCCATTGGTTCGCTGACCCAGCGACAGGACAGGGTAATCGGGATGCATTTCTTCAATCCGGTGACGGTGATGAAATTGGTGGAGATAATCCGTGGAGCGAAGACGTCGGATGAGACCTGCCAGATAATCAAGGATCTGGCACCCAGGATTGGCAAGGAACCCATCATTGTCAATAAAGATGCGGCAGGCTTCGTTGTGACCAGACTGTTTGTCGTCTTATCCAATGAGGCGGTGAAATTGCTTGAAGAAGGCGTAGCCACTGCTGAGGACATTGACAAGGGGTGCCAGTTGGGGTTAGGGCATGCAATGGGTCCTCTGAAATCACAGGACATAGCAAATGGAGTATCAGTGGCGTTGCGGTGTCTGGACTATATGCGTAGTGAACTGGGAGAAGACTACAGGGCTTCTCCACTATGGAGGAGGAAGGTTGAGGCTGGTGAATTGGGCGTGAAGGCGGGCAGGGGTTTCTATGACTATAGCCGGCAGAAGTGATGGGTGCGACCTTCTGCTCAGCGATCAAGAACGAACAACCTTCCACTCGGAGCTAAAGAATGGCTGGAAAGAATGCTTGTATAGTTGCAGGTGGCATGTGCAAGTGGGGTGTTAGGGAAGCAAGCTATATCGACTTGGTTCAGGAGGCTGCCAAGGCATGTCTGGAGGATGTGCCTGAACTCAAGCCAACGACTATTGACGGTCTACTTTTTGCCTCCACTTTCGTGGGCAGGCGTTCTGCCCAGGCCAATACAGCCCCCGTCGTGGCTGAGAGACTGGGGTTGAAACCGACTTCTATCTGTGCCCGGGTGGATGTCCTCTGTGCGGGGGGAAGCACGGGGATTCTCCTGGCCAAGGGACTCGTGGAGAGCGGAATGTCTGAGGTGGTGATGGTGGTAGGGTGTGAAAAACTCTACACTCCGGAGAGATGGCAGGTGCAGTATGATGAGATTGCTGCAATAGATCATGACTGGGATGGCCCGCAGGGTATCGGGCCGCCGCCGCTATGGTTTGCCATGATCGCTAAGGAGCATATGAAACATTACGGGACCAAAAAGGAACAGTTGGGGAAGGTTTCCGTAGTGAATTATGACTATGGCTACGTTAATCCCAAGGGGCACTTCCAGAGGAAGTTGACGATGGAAGATGTGCTCAATGCGACGGAGATAGCTGCTCCTCTCGGGTTGTATGATTGTTGCCCATTGACGGATGGCTCTGCGGCAGTGATTATCGCTTCTGAGGAGAAGGCAAAGGAGCTCAGTGATAGGCCCCTTGTCTATGTTATCGGCGGAGCTCAAGCTTCGGTTCATAGTGTAAGCGCTAACTGGCCGGGAGAGCATCTGGGCGATTGGCCACATTTAAGGCTGGCTGCCAAAAAGGCCTATGCCAGCGCCAAAATCAGCGCGGCGGAAGTGGACGTTGCTCAGGTGCATGATTGTTTCAGTATTTCCGAGATTGTGGAGGTAGAAGAGCTGGGATTCTGTAGAAAGGGAGAAGGCGGACCTTTTGTTGAGTCAGGACAGATAGAGATCGGTGGTGTTACCCCCACGAATACCGATGGTGGTCTTCTTTCCTGTGGACATCCCTTCGGGGCGACCGGGATCCGCCAGGGTATCGAGATACTAAGGCAACTTCAAGGCAGAGCCGCAAACCAGGTCAGTAAGGCCGTAGTTGGCCTTACGCACAACTTGAGCGGGTCCAACGTAGAGCACACGATCGTTGTCTACGGCAGGGAGCCCAAAAAGTAAAGGAGGCAAAGGATGGCGACAGCAGGAATTCCTTTCCTTGAGGGAAGATATTCTCCTACGCTGGACATGTGGCCGATCGAGGCGAGGGAATTTAACCGTATACACAAATTTTACGAGAACCTTAGTGAAGGTAAGTTTACGACCACCAGATGTACCAAGTGCGGGCGGGTATCATATCCGCCTCGGGTGATATGCCCTGCGTGTTACGCTGAAGAGCTTGAGTGGATCGAATTGCCCAGGAGAGGGAAGGTAGGGGTTGTGGTAGAGAAATGGGGTGGAGTCCCCATCTGTTTCGAACCCCCTTTGATTGATGCCTGGATTGACCTGGGCGAGAACAGTCCGGTCAGGCACATACTCAGTCGAATGGTGAACTGCCCGCCGGAGACTCTCAAGGAGGGTGACGAAGTTCAGCTGGTGGTGTTCGAGGTCCCATCGCACCCCATAGAGGTGAAGAAAGAGACCATAAAGGCAGAGAGAGTCTTCTTTGCCTTTGAGCCCATTGTCAAATAGATTGATCCTATGCGGAGTAAGCAGCCAGGCAGCTTGAGGGAGGTGGCAACCTATTGCCGTTATTCTGGCAGGGTTTGTGGATATGTGGTGGGGATTGTCCACTTGGGATCCCGTGTATCTCACCCACCAGAGATTATAATCAGTATGTAAAGCTGGTCTCCGTCTTTGACTGGCTTAGCCAATTCCTCGGGGTAGGAGCTTTCCGCATTGACGTAGATTTCAACCAGCCTGTTTAACCTGCCATCCTTTTCAAACAGCCATTGCCTGAGATCAGGAAAGCGGGTAACCAGGTGCTGGAGGCACTCACCTACAGTTCTGCCGTTCACCTCAACCACGTCTTTTCCGTCAGTATGCTGAGACAAAAAAGGGTGGATGTTTACTTGGACGCTCATTATCTCGCTCGTTCTTGAAGTCGTGTCAACTGTCATAACGCAGGGTTCGCTTCTGGCAAGCATGCCGGATAATCATTATAGAAAAACTGACCTGAGTGGTCTTGTTTGCCGGTGGGAAAGCAAGCCGTTGGCCTTTGCGAGGCGTTCCTACGTAGGCGATGTCTAGTGGGCCTGCTCTCCGCTATACAGAGGCTATGGCGGCCGTAACCTTCCGCAGCAACCCTGAGAATTTGTCTGCGGTTGCTATCTGCTTCTCAACGCTCTGCTCACTCGCATCAACATATTCTATGGCGTGCACGTCGCAGAACTTGGCGCAGAGCGGGTCACCGTCGCAGAAGTCACACTTTATTACCTTCTGGGCCAGGGGATCAAACGACATACCACCAAAGGGACAGATGGCGACACACATGCGGCAGCCGATACAAAGGTCGTAGTCGATCATTACTCTATTAAGGCTCTCGTCGCGCGAAATAGCCTTGACGGGACATATCAACTGGCAGGGAGCCGATTCACATTGCTGGCACACCATCGGGACATATCGTCCCTCTTCCTCCCACTTGATTATTCTGATACGACTCCGGGCAGGATTGACTACGCCCGAGTGTTTTACAGCGCAAACCTGCTCGCATATTCGGCAGCCAGTACACTTGTCATAATCTATCACTAGAACCTTTGCCATTAACTAGTCCTCCTTAGATCATGTTGCAGATGCTAGAGCATATGCGATGGCTCTTTGTCTATGCCCAGTTTTTTCAAGTGCTCAGGTTTGGGAACGCCATTCTCGTCCCAGCCATGATGCTCATAGTACTCATCTATCATTTTGGTGAATTTCTTTCTGTCAATTGTCTTGCCACAGGCGGCGGGCACACCTCGTGTCGTCGGCTCGTCGTAGTATCGGTCAGCCAGCCAATCGTCTTTTCTGGTCAGCCCTTCCCTGATGTTGAACATCCTTTCGAGCGTATAACATCTGTCGCCGACGTTCCAGATGTCAAGCGGGGATAACTCCAGTCCAGTGTTGAGGTAGAGTAGCCGGGACCACTCTTCGAAGTTGGGGAAATTCGGCCCCAAGAATATGGTGTGGTATTTACATATTCCAAGGCAATCCACGGCCTCATAGCACGTCTCCTGCCATCTTACCATCCAGGGTTTGCCTTCGTAGTCTTTCCAGTGCGAGGTTAGCGGCCCATCGTAAGGCACCGGCTGGCTATATACCCTCCTAAGCACAGGTTCGGGCAAGCCGTAAAGGTCGATCGCCGGCCGGCCTCTGAGGTGGTCAGAGCCCCTGGAAGCGACAGCCACATTAAGAGCCAGGGCCGGTGTTGCTCTCTCATCCGAGTGAAGATTGCTCATGCCTTTCACGTGGATCAGGTATTTCTTGGAACCCTTGCCTATCTTCTTGGCTGCTCGTAGCGGCCCTTCGGCTAGAATGTCACCCAGACCTTCTCGCCGGGCGATACGGTGTATCATCTCATTGAGTGCCTCAGCATTGCCGAACCTTAGTTCGAGGCCACCGGTATCTTTGTCGGTAAGGATTCCGGCTTCGTAGAGTTCCATTGCCCAAGCAATCATGCTCCCTGCCTCGAGGCAGTCTATGCCGTACGCATTTAGCAGGTGGCTACCAGCTAGCAGGGCAACAAGGTCGGAACAGCCCGTCTCAGCAGTTAAGGCACCCTGCACCGTGTATTCGGGGCCTTCATCATAAACACCGGCGTATTCGCCTGACGGGATAACATATTTGGCCCGGCAGTGAACCTGACAGCCGAAACAACTGGCGTAGCCGGTCACGTGCTCGTCAATGGCTTCTGCCTCGGTGGCATCGCAGTACTCGAATTGGTTCGCCTGAAAGTTCCTAGTCCGGATTCCCCCCCAGGAATTGGTTGCTCCCCAAATGAACGGGGTGCCTAATCTGCCCTGCGTCTTGGATACCTTGGCAGAGGTTATCATGTCAATCACGTGCTTGTTATACTCCAGAGCTTCTTCAGGGTGGGCTATCTTAATATCCATAGAACCCCTGACCGCTATTGCCTTGAGGTTCTTGGATCCCAGAAGTGCGCCCATCCCTGTCCTGCCGCCGGCGTTCTTAAGTCCGGTGATGACGTTGGCAAACCTTACAAGGTTTTCGCCGGCTGGTCCGATAGTCAGTACCTTGACCTCCCTATCGCCCAGCTCGTCCCGAATAACCTCCCGTGTCTGGTTGGTATCCTTTCCCCAGACATTTGCGGCATCCCTTATCTCAATTTCACCATTGTGGATCCACAAGTACACCGGCTTCTTTGCCTTGCCTTTTATGACCAGATGGTCGAAGCCAGCAAGCCGCATCTCCATGGCAAAGAAACCGCCCATGTTGGCGCTGCCAACATAGCCAGTAAGCGGCGATTTGCCTCCAATGTGGGTTCTGGCGGAAGCGGAGGCCAGAGTCCCAACCAAAACGCCGGCACTGACAAAGGCTACATTGTCTGGCCCTAACGGGTCGACCCCCGGTTTTATGTGGTTGTACATCAGGTACATGTCCAGCCCTCTACCGCCAAGAAACATCTTGCGTATCTTGATAGGAATGGGTTTGGTCTGAACGTCGCCTGTAGTCAGATTGATATACGCTATCTTTCTGTTTAGAGCCATACTTACTTCTTTCCCTTCCTTTTGGTGGTCTTGGCTGTAGCTTCTTGAGTTAGCCGCCTGTTTACATCCCAAACTGGCCCTCTGATCCTGGGAAAGTCCGGCCACAGCCAGGTTATGCGCCACTCAAAGCCGCAATGCGGGCACTTGTATTCTTTCGCTCCCCTTGGTGGCGTGATCCGATTCATGCAGTTCATACACCTAACCTGCCCTGTTGATCGACCTCTGGCCGTGATTTCGGCTGTTGTCTCTTTGTCCAACATTACCTCCTCTTGGACTGACTTGTCGCAGATGGCACTGTAGCACAAATCGGGATAAAAGGCAAGGTGATACCCCTGTGCGTTAGGTACGGCACCGTACTCCCAGCGAGTCTGGAATCAGGACAGTCAAGTAGCACGCAGGGGGAGATCTAAGCCCTTGGTGAAGTCATCCTGGGCCTGTCCCCATAACGATACCGGTCACCTCTTCACCCGAGATGCTTGCTCAACTTCAGGCGTTACAACAAGCTCTCAGGGTTTGAAGTGTATGTGAGTGGGTATTATCTGTCTTCGATCAGTGCCAGACTTGAGCACCTATTGCCGCATAGGCCGGACAGATGACTGCCCTAGGAGCCACCCGCGAGATATGCCTAACCTACTAGTATCTGCGTCGCCTGCCACCTCCACCAAACCCGCCACCTCTACCGTAGGGGCCGCCGCCCCTGCCACCTTCGGCGCGCGGACGCGCCTCGTTGACATTAAGAGTCCGGTCCCCCAGTGATGTTCCGTTGAGGCCGTTAATTGCAGCCTGGGCCTCTGACTTCGTTGCCATCTCAACAAATCCAAAGCCCCTGGACTCACCGCTGTATCTATCCTTAATGATATTTACGGATGTCACCTGCCCAAAAGCTTCAAACGCCTGGCGCAATTCATCCTCGCTGGTCTCGCGAGATAGATTGCCTACATATATATTCATGTTCTTAACCGCCTTTCCATTCTATGGCTTTGACCTTGGTGCAGCCCATCCACCGAAATTCCCGAAATCGTCATGGTTATGAACTGTCAGGGGGGGCTGGCTTCAGTTCCAGCCCCCTGCAATCCAGATATCTGAAATCACAGCCGGCTGCTTGTTCTAATCTTGCTGTAGCAATCACTACAATATACCGGCCTGCCCTCTCGAGGCTCGAAAGGTACTTCACATTCCTTGGCACACTGAGCGCATACGGCAGGGTACATCTGGCGACTTGACCTGTACCCGCCGAAGTTGTTGCGCTGGGCTCTTCGGGCTTCGCGGCAAGCGGGGCATCGCTTAGGTTCATTTGCATATCCCTTGTTAGCATAGAACTCTTGCTCATCAGCGGTAAACGTGAACGTGTCACCGCAGTCAGAACATTGTAGCGTTTTGTCTGTAAATCCCATTGGATGGCCTCCTTTCTTGTACTACTTGGCTAGAGCTTTGGTCATCCAACGTTTGTAGAGAAACCCGAATGAGCTTTCACAGAGATGAGATAACCTAAATCTATAACCACCGATTCAAGTATAATAAAGGGCAGGGAAAATTGCAACCAGTGCAAATAAATGCTCGCCAAATCTGATAGGGATTTGGACCGACTGGTTGCCGGACATGAGCAGTAGGGGCAACGGTGAAAGACTTGGATAAGAAAGAACTGAGGTCGAGGTTCCTGGGATGCTTGCTGGGAACCGCGATTGGGGATGCTGTGGGTGCCCGGCGAGAAGGGCGAGGAATGTCCACCGCTGACGACATTGTTGCCCTTGCTGACAAGCTGCAGGAGCTAGTTCATACCGATGATACCCATATGACGATAGGCATTGCCGAGTCTCTTGTGGAAAGCAAGGGCTTCGACGGAGAGCATATGGCACAAACCTTTGTCGAGAACTATGAAAGGGAGCCATGGCGTGGCTATGGTCCAGGCCCTCCTCTGATTTTCGGGATGATAAAGGGCGGCGAGGCTTGGTACAACGCCGCGACCAAGGTGTACCGGGGCGGCTCTTTTGGTAATGGCTCCGCCATGAGAGTGGCGCCGGTGGGACTGTTGTATTCCCGTAACCTGGAACGACTGAGGGAAGTCGCCTACCAGTCGAGTTCTATCACTCATGCTCATGCATTGGGGAAGGAGGGGGCGGCGCTTCAGGCCTACGCAGTAGCCCTGGCTCTCAATACGCCCTGGCACGAAGATATTGATAGGGAGGCTTTTGTGTCCAGGCTCCACAACTTCGTCCAGGAGCAGGTGTACAGGGAAAAGGTAGGCCAAATAGGGGAACTGCTGGGCGAGCAGGATAGGACCAGGGTGATCAGAGTGCTGGGGAATGGCATAGAAGCGCCCAGGTCGGTTCCTACAGCAGTCTATTGCTTCCTGAAGCATTATTGGTCGTACAAAGAAACCGTAGCTTACGCCGTTAGCCTCGGCGGTGACACTGATACTATAGCGGCTATGGCGGGTGCTATTGCGGGGGCGTATCTTGGTATAGAGGCCATTCCGTCAGATTGGCAGCTTAAGGTGGAAAACAAGGACTATATAGAGGCGCTGGCTGAAGGTCTGGCCGCTCTGGCAAACGAGTTTGATGCTGGGTAGGTCGGTAGTCTATCACCCACCTGAGTCCGGTATGTTAGCCGTGGTGTCGGGTTGGTCCTCGATGCTCTCCATTTCCTTACCGCAGCAAACAAGGGTGCCTCCGCCAACCTCAATTACTTCCACCTTGTTGCCACAGATTCTGCACCGGTATATCTCTCCGTAATGCTTCACAGCCATGCTACACCACCTTTCTTGGCCGGATTCTCTGCGCTCGGTAGATTCATTTGCGCATGCCGGCCGCCATATTGCCTCGAATCCCGCTAGTTCTCACTCGTAATCACAGGAGCGTTGCCGAAATACACCTTGGTGTGAGGCCAGGGTATTTCTATACCCTCCCTATCGAACGTGTTTTTCAGGCGAAGCCGCAGTTCGCCCATAATAGCCCACTGCTTGGACGGCTTGGTATCGCCGAGTATTTTGATGTCTATGCCCGAATCACCCAGCTTATCTACCCTTAGAACGGAGGGTGTTGTGATGAAATCATCTTTCCACTGCGGCTCCTGGGCCATTTCCTGGCAGACTCCGTTTATGGTGTCGATGACACGTTTCAAGTTCTGACCGTAGCCTACGGAAACGTTAAGATTGACCCTGGAGTATTTCTTGGTCATATTGGTGGACACTTCCACCTTGCCGTTAGGGATTGAATGCACATTAGCATCCAAATCTCTAAGTACGGTGCGTCGCAGGGTGATGTCCTCGACCACACCGGCGATTCCGGCTATAGATACCACGTCACCAATTCCATACTGGTCTTCCAGAAGAATAAAGAAGCCTGCAATGAAGTCCCTTACCAGGCTCTGGGCGGCGAAAGCGATAGCCAGACCTCCGATACCAATAGCAGCAATGAGAGTGGCAATATTCACCCCGAATTCAGGCAATATGGTAATTACTGCGACAACCAAGATGAGTATTCCGATGATCTTAATGAGTATGGAAGACAATGTGTTGGTCCGCTGCTGAATTTCCGCCTTATCTTCGCCGGACATCCGGTGGGACACGATTCTTCCTATGAGGGAACGAACTATGGGGCGGCAAATAAGATAGACTGCGACAGCAATTGCGATGATAACGATGACCCTGATACCTGTAGCCCTAAACCAATCCATGGTAGCCTCCTCATTGAATTATCAAGCACAAACGAATTATATCACTGGTGCTGCAATTTGGTTAGCAGATGGGTATCCAGGACCTATGACAGGCGCAGGATGCTGTGAAGAAGTGACAATTCGACGTGGGTTTCCTTCCGACAATGGTAATGCCAGTGGAGAGCTAGAATTCGTGCCTCATCTGTCTCGCAGTTAACGGCTCAGGCAAGAGGAGGTCATGACGGCTCCCCTAATGGCCGTGCCTATAGCATGTCATCGACTCACAGATGGTATGATAGCCATTACACCCATCACGATCAGGGCGATTCCCAGGATCCATCTTAGCAGGTCTGGGAATGCTATAATCAATATTCCTACGACGATTGCTATGATGCCCATCCATAATCCCGTTATTCTAATCATGATAGTCCTCTACCTCCTTTGCCCGATTCGAACTGCCGTTTCTATTATGACTAAGGGAGAACAGTAAAGTCAATACGGAGACACCGAACGAGCATCTGGGTCTTAAGGTGGTCCGTCCTGAACACTTACAGGCCCAGCATCGGTCAAATTGGCAGCGCCACCCTAATCGTCGCTATCCCGTCTGTCCGTGCAATTGTGAGAAACGCTTATTGCTGTTGTGGTTGTGAAGGTGGAAACCGCGCGTGGCCGGCGGGATATGTGCCTAGATGTGAAACTCGATTATGTCACCGTCTTGAAGTATATGTGCCTTGCTAACTCTCTGCCCGTCGTACTTGCCTGAACCCCAAACGACGGCATACCTCAGATTTCGACGGAAGTCTTTATGAAGGCTCTCAGCAGCTTCCTCCATGGTGGTACCCTTTTCCAGTATCATCGGATCGCTAAGGTCGGCATTGCCGCCGGGGCTCTTGGTGTAAAACCGGATAATGTTCAAGGAGAGGTAAAGAGTTGTTTTCAGGTAGACAATGCCGCGGACTTACGAA
>Ga0180437_10003925_pt1 | contig 21629 bp, 15 predicted proteins | sample SS_ome_4_FD_132410 | JGI IMG/M metagenome (GOLD analysis project Ga0180437, IMG submission 132410) | Hypersaline lake sediment archaeal communities from the Salton Sea, California, USA - SS_3_D_1 metaG | ecosystem: Environmental > Aquatic > Non-marine Saline and Alkaline > Hypersaline >...
GCGAAGCGGTGGCCGTCGTCCGGGCAAGGGCCCGTTCGAGGTACGCGATCGACGGGCGCACGTGGTCCTCGGCCGCCCGCTCGTCGTGCAGTGCGGCCAGGGCCAGCCCGGTCGGCTGGACGTGGGCCCGCAGCGTATTGCCCAGCACCACGGTGTTGCCGTAGTTCCACCCGCCGCCGGGCAGCATCCGATCGAGCAGCATGGCGATCGCTTCGCGCACGCGCAGGTCGAAGCCGCACCCGGCGGCCTTCAGGGCCAGCACGGCGATCGACGTGGGTTCGACCCAGGAGTGGGTGGTTTCGACCCAGGGCCAGCCGCGGAGCGTGGTGTCGTGGCCGTAGAGGCGCGTGGGGTCGAGCGGCTCGCCGTGGAGCGACCGCATCCATACCACCGCCCGGTCGGCCGCCTGCTGCCATCGCCCGGACGCCCCGGCCGGCCAGGCGGCGGGGTCGAGGCCCAGGGCGGTTTGCCAGGCCAGCAGCGCCCAGCCGGTTGCCCAGCGGGGCCGGGGCCGCGAGAAGTCGATGCCCACGCTCCCCTCGTCCGACTGCAAGCCGGCGAGCCAGTCGAGGGCCGCCCGGGCCGGTTCGAGCCGGCCGTGGGCCGCCAAGGCCATGGCCGCCAGGGCCGTGGGCTCCGAGGCGGGCTGGCGCTCGGCAAGATACCCACAGACCGGGTCGCGGCCGAGCCTGTCGAGCGCAAGTTCAATCGTGGACACGAGTTACGGCCTCCGGCAAAAGCAACGGGCGCGGGCTCACCCCCTAAAGCCTAGCACACGGGCGGCGGCTCCCCCGGCAGTGGGAGAACGGCGGCGCGCCGGTATAATTGGGGGGCTGTGACGTTTCAGCCGCCCGAAGTACGACGGCCTTCCAAGGCCGTCGGCCTTGCGTCGAAGCCCTCGAAGCCCTCGACGGCCTCGGAAGGCCGTCGTACGGCGTGTTTCGGTCCTGCGACCGCCCCGCTGAGTGACGTGCCCCGTGAGCGATCCCCCCGAACGACCCCGACACGTCGCCGTGATCGGCGCCGGGATATCCGGGCTAGCCGCGGCCCATCGGCTCGTCGAGCTGGAGCCGGGCTGCCGGATCACGCTCTTCGAGGCCGGGCCTCGACTGGGCGGGGTGCTCTCGACGCTGCAGCGCGACGGGTTTCAAGTCGAGCGGAGCGCCGACAACTTCATCACCACCGTGCCCTACGGCCTGGACCTGTGCCGGCGACTGGGGCTTTCCGACCAGCTCACACCGACCAACCCGGCCCACCGGCGCACGTACGCGGTCTGCCGCGGGCGCCTGTGTCCGCTGCCCGACGGGTTCATGATGATGGCCCCCACGCGGCTCTGGCCGCTGGCGGTCACGCCGATCTTGAGCCCCTGGGGCAAGCTCCGGGCGGCCCTGGAGTATTTCATCCCCCCGCGCAAAGACGAGGCCGACGAATCGATGGCCTCGTTCGTGCGCCGGCGTCTGGGGCGCGAGGCGTTCGACCGGCTCGTCGAGCCGCTGGTCTCGGCCGTCTACGCCGCCGACATGGAGAAGCTCAGCGTGCTGGCCACGCTCTCGCGCTTTCGCGACATGGAGCGGGAGCACGGCAGCCTGATCCGGGCGATGCGCCGGCAGATGAAGGCCCGAAAGCGGGCGGCACGGGAGGGCAGGGGAGAGGGGGAGAGGGGCAGAGGGGGCGAGGAGGAGAGTGGACCGCGGTACAGCATGTTCGTTACGCTGCGCGACGGATTGTCGAGCCTCGTCGACGCCCTGGCAGCCCGCCTGCCCGAGGGGACGGTGCATCTGGAAACGAAGGTCGAGCGGATCGAGCGCGCGCACGGAGGGTGGCGGGTCTTTGTAGGTCCGGCTCGCCGAGCCGGACCCACTGTGGGCGAACGCGACGCCGCCGAATCGAGTTCCGCCGGCGAAACCCGCCCGGTGGAGTCCCGTTCGGCGAACGGCGTGGACGCTCCTGGGTCCCGTTCGGCGAACGGGACCTACGGGGTCTTTGACTTCGACGCGGTGATCCTGGCCACGCCGTCGCACGTCACCGCCGGGCTGATCGAACCGGTCGATGCGGAGCTTGCCCGGCAGGTCGGCGGCATCGCCCACTCGGGCACGGCCATCGTTTCGCTGGGTTACCGCCGGGAACAGATCGGGCATCCGCTGGCGGGCATGGGGGCCGTGGTCCCGTCGGTCGAGAAGAGCCCCATCCTGGCCGTCAGCTTCAGCAGCCAGAAGTATCCGCACCGGGCCCCTAAGGGCAAGGAGCTGCTCCGCGTGTTCCTCGGCGGTGCCCGGCACGAGGAGCTGGCCGAGATGCCCGGCCACGAGCTGGTCCCCCTGGTTGAAAAGCACCTGGCGCCGCTGTTGGACGTGCGCGGCCAGCCCTGCTTCCTCGACGTGGCCCACTGGCCGCGGACCATGCCGCAGTACCACGTGGGCCACCGCGAGCTGGTCGCCGGGATCGAGGCCCGGGCGGCCGGAATCCCCGGCCTCGAGCTGGCCGGCAACGCCTTCCACGGCGTGGGTATCCCCGACTGCATCCACGGCGGCGAGCAGGCGGCGGAGAGGGCGTTGTGGTACGAGTCAGAAGACAGGAGTCAGGAGTCGGGAGTCAGAGGGCATTGACCCTCAGGTCATGCGGGGGTGCCGGCGGCAGCTTGTCTGCCGCTGCCCCGAATCGCAACGGTGGACAAGCCGTCCCTGGCACCACGACAGCCCCCACCCCGCAGTGGTGGCGTTTTCATCCCTCTCTTGTCCTCTGCCCTCTACCCTCCGTTTAGCGCCCGACCAATATCGTCTGCTTCCGGTCCGGACCAACCGAGACCACCTCGATCGGGCGTCCGAGGATCTCGGATATCCGATTCAGGTACTCCCGCGCCTTTGTCGGCAGCTCCTCCAGACGCCGGCAGTCGCTGATCTCCTGCTGCCAGCCGGGCAAGGTCTCGTAGACCGGGGTCACCCGGCGAAGATCGTCCACGTGGCTGGGAAAGTGCGCGATCCGCCGGCCCTCCAGCTCGTAGGCCGTGCATATGTTCAGCTCCGGCAATTGGCTGACCACGTCCAGGAGCATGATCGCTACCGAGTCGACCCCGCTTAGGCGCGCCGTGTACCGCGCGGCCACCGCATCGAACCAGCCGCAGCGCCGCGGGCGGCGGGTTACCGTGCCGTACTCGTTGCCGCGGTCGCGGATCTGCTGGCCTATCTCGTTGTCCTGCTCGGTCGGGAAGGGCCCGCCCCCGACCCGGGTCGTGTACGCCTTGAGGATCCCGATCACCTTCGTGACCCACCGGCCCGGCACCCCGGAGCCGTTCGCCACGCCCACGCCCGAGCTGTTGCTGCTCGTGACGAACGGGAAGGTGCCGTGGTCGATGTCCAACAGCGCCCCCTGGGCCCCCTCGAAGAGCACCCGCTTGTCGGCCTCGACCGCGTCGAGCAGGTAGGTGGTCGTGTCGGCCACGAGCGGGCCGAGCCGCTCGGCGTAGCCGCGATACTCCTCATAGATCGAGGCAGGATCGAACAAGGGCCCGTCGCCCCCCTCGCTAAGCCCGTCGAGCATACGGCCCTTGACGGCCACGATCCGTTCGATCTTCTCGGCGAAGTCAGCGCGGTACATGTCGCCGAAGCGCACGGCCAGCGAGCGGCCCACCTTGTCGCGGTAGCAAGGTCCGATGCCCCGCATCGTGGTGCCGATCGCCTCGCCCGAGGTACACTTCTCATTGAGCAGCCGGTCCTCCTCGAAGTGCCAGGGGAAGATCACGTGGGCCCGGTCGCTCACGATCAGCTTTCCAGCCACGGGCACGCCCCGGCTCTCCAGACCGTTGATCTCGTCGATCAGCGCGGCCGGGTTGAGTACCACGCCGCCGGCAATGACGCACTGCACGCCGGGCCGGAAGATGCCGCTGGGCACCAGCGAGAGCTTGAACGTCTCGCCGCCGGTGACCACCGTGTGGCCGGCGTTGGCCCCGCCCTGGTAGCGGACCACGATGTCGTGCTGCTCCGTGAGAAGGTCGACGATCTTCCCCTTGGCCTCGTCGCCCCACTGGAGTCCAATCACGCATGTTCCCGGCATGTCACGAACCCTCGCCCGGTAAGTCGGCCACGGTCAACGGGTTGCGGGGAAACCCCAAACTCACCACTTTAGCTGACCGGTCCGGGGAGGGTCAAGCCGGCCGCCGCGCGGCGTGCGACGCCAAGCGGCGAGAAAGCCGGCCCTTTCGGGGGGAAGGACCGGTCTTGGAGAGCTAAGCGGCCGAGAGAATGCTGATGACGCGGCCGTGCCGAACGGTCCTGCGGGCCGGCACTCATTCCGGTGCCGTGTCCAATACCTCTTCCGGGGGCGATCCGGCGACACGCGCCCGTCGCTTGCGGCGATTTCGGTGCATCGCGGCCCCTACCAACACGGCCAGGTTGCCGCCCACCACCAGACAAGCCAGGTCGGCACGGGTCACACTCCGTTCGGGGGGGGCAGGGATCGAATCCCACGAGGCCCCACCGATGCGGAGATAGCCCACGGGCACCTCCGCGGCGAGATTCCGGCCATCGCAGTAGAACAGCTCCTCCGGCCCCCGCATGGGCAAGCAGCAGAAGCACTTGTGCTCGGGGCAATCTCCACTCCCGAGACCGGCGGCCGTCGCCCCTGACTCCGGACGCGCAGAGAACGCCTCGAAGAAGGCGTCGAGCGACTCGGCCACCACCTCATCGGGATTCGGCCCGGGAATGGGCAGCACGCACTCACTGTCACCGGCAACGATTGGGGGAGGGCTCCAGTCGGGAAAGGCGGCGGGCCAAACCCAGGACTCGATCCGGGCCGCCTCCCAGTCCTCCTCGGTCTGCTCGGGCTGGAAGGGACTGCTCAACAGGAGGGTCAACACCGCTGCCACCATGGCCGCACCTCGCACACTCCAGGGCTCCAAGAGCCGGCTCCGAAAAGCGATACCCCCGTTGGCTTCGTGGCAAACGTGGCGGTCTATTCCGCAGAGCGGCGGGGAAACCCACGGCCGAGCTACCCGAGGGGGTACTGCCGGCAGTATTCACACAGAGCCATGGCCGCGGCGGTGGCCGCGTTGTGGCTCGCGGGCAGGCCGTAGACGGGAATCTCGACCACGTGGTCGACCAGCTTCAGCACGTCGGACTCGACCCCGGCCCGCTCGTTGCCCACCACGAGCACGGTGCGGCGCTCGAAACGGAACTCGAAGAGCGGCTGTGAGCCGGTGGTCTGCTCGAGCGCCACGAGTTGGTAGTCCTCCTGCCGGAGCCTCGTGAGCACGGGCGGCAGCGTGCGGTGGACCTCGACTTGAAGCTCGGAGCCGGTCTCCCGCGCGATTTTCTCGATCACCTTGGCCGTGCCGCAGCAAATCACCCGCCGCACCCCGCAGCAGCCGGCCGTGCGCACGATCCGCGACAGGTTCACGTTGCTCCGCATGGGCGGGCAAGCCACGACCAGCTCCCGCGGCCGTTCGAGCGGGGTAGGGGGCTTGTGTCGCTGGTGGGTGAAATCGGCCATGGCCGTGAAGAAGGGGTCAGGTCTTGACTTGTGACTTTTCGCGCACCCAGACTCTCACACATCGCGCCCAGCCTGCCGAGCGAAAAGTCACAAGTCAAGGCCTGACCCCCTTTTCCCTTTGCCGCCGGGCGGGCGAACCGGTAGAATCGCCCTCTTGTCCGTTGCGCAGGACCCGCTCGGTGGAGAGTGCCATGCCCCGCTACAACCCGGCAGTGATCGAGCCGATATGGCAGAAGTATTGGGAAGAGAGCCGGACATTCGCGGTCCCCAAGTTACCCAAAGGCCGCAAGCTCTACGTCTTGGATATGTTCCCATACCCCAGCGGCGAGGGGCTTCATGTTGGACATCCCGAGGGGTACACGGCCACCGACATCGTCTGCCGCTACCGCCGGATGCGGGGCGACAGCGTGATGCACCCGATGGGCTGGGACGCCTTCGGTCTGCCCGCCGAGCAGCACGCCAAGCGGACCGGCACCCATCCGCGGGAAACCACGCGCAAGAACATTGACCGCTTCCGCTCGCAGCTAAAGAGCCTGGGGTTCAGCTACGATTGGGACCGAGAGCTGGCCACGACCGACGTCGAGTACTTCCGCTGGACCCAGTTCATCTTCCTGGTGCTCTTCGACACCTGGTACGACGAGTCGCAGGACCGCGGGCGCCCGATCGACGATCTGCCGATCCCCGACGAGGTGACGGCCGAGGGCCCGGCGGCCGTGGACCGCTACCGCGACGAGCACCGGCTGGCCTACCAGCTCGAGGCCCCCGTGAATTGGTGCCCTGCCCTGGGCACCGTGCTGGCCAACGAGGAGGTGGTGGGCGGCGTGAGCGAGCGGGGTGGACACCCCGTGATGCGAATCCCGCTGCGCCAGTGGATGCTCCGCATCACGGCCTACGCCAACCGTCTGGAGAAGGACCTCGACGGGCTCGACTGGTCGGAGAGCATCAAGCTCTTGCAGCGGAACTGGATCGGGCGGAGCACCGGGGCGGAGGTCGATTTCTTCATCGGCACGTTCGGCGGCGAGAACGGCAAGCTTTCGCAGCGGGAGTACGAGGGCTGGCGGAGCGACCGCCGCCTGGCCGGCTATCCGAAAAAGCCCGACGAGGAGGTCCTGCGCATCTACACCACCCGGCCCGACACGCTGTTCGGGGCCACCTACATGGTGATCGCCCCGGAGCACCCGTTCGTCGCCCGGCTCACCCGGCCCGAGCAGTCCGCCGCTGTCGAAGAGTACTGCAAGCAGGCGGCCATGAAGAGCGACCTCGACCGCACCGATCTGGCCAAGGAGAAGACCGGGGTGTTTACCGGATCCTACGCGATCAACCCCGTAAACGACGAGCCGATCCCGATCTGGGTCGCCGACTACGTGCTCATAAGCTACGGCACCGGGGCGATCATGGCCGTGCCGGGTCACGACACGCGGGACTTCGAGTTCGCCGTCGAGTTCAAGCTGTCGATCGTGGCGGTGGTCGACCCGGGCGACGCCGCGGCCGAGGAGAACGTCACCCGCGAGGACGTCCTGGCCGGCAAGGCCGCCTTCGTGGGCAACGGCACGGCGATCAACTCCGGCAAGTACGAGGGCCTCTTGACCCACGAGTTCAAGCGGCAGATCACTGACGACCTCGACCGCGACGGCCTGGGGCGCCACGCGGTGAACTACAAGCTCCGCGACTGGCTTTTCAGCCGGCAGCACTTCTGGGGCGAGCCGTTCCCGATCCTCCACGAGCTGGACGCGCGGGGCGAGCCGACCGGCGTGACGCGGGCGCTTAAGCCCGAGGACTTGCCGCTTGATCTGCCGGCGAAGATGGACTTCGACGCGGCCCACGACCGCCCCGAGCCACCGCTGGACGCCGCCCCGGACGATTGGCTCTACGTCACGCTCGACGGCAAGCGGTACAAGCGGGAAACGAACACCATGCCCCAGTGGGCCGGCTCCTGCTGGTACTACCTGAGGTTCCTCGACCCCCGCAACGACCGGGCCCTGGTCGACCCCGACGTGGAGCGGGCCTGGATGCCGGTCGACCTCTACGTGGGTGGGGCCGAGCACGCCGTGTTGCACCTGCTCTACGCCCGGTTCTGGCACAAGGTGCTCTTCGACCGAGGCTACGTCTCGACGCCCGAGCCGTTTCAGAAGCTGGTCAACCAGGGGATGATCCTCGGGGAGATGGAGTTTACCGGCTACCGGACGGCGGAGGGGGCGTGGGTCCCGGCCACGCGGGTTCACACCGGGCCCGAGGGGAACCAGGTCATCAAGGACTCGGGCCAAGAGGTCGAGCCGGTCAAGGTCGAGCCCGACGAGGTCGAGAAACAGGGCGACGCCTTCGCGCTGAAGAGCGACCCGGGCGTCGCCGTGGACAGCCGGGCGTACAAGATGTCCAAAAGCCGCGGCAACGTCGTCAACCCCGACGACGTCGTGCGCGAGTACGGGGCCGACTCGTTGCGCCTGTACGAAATGTACATGGGCCCGCTCGAATCGACCAAGCCGTGGAGCATGGAGGGCGTGAACGGCGTGCGCCGGTTCCTCGACCGGGCGTGGCGGATGATTGTCGACGACCGGGCCGAGGAGATGACGCTCAGCTCCGCCGTGCAGGACGTCGAGCCCGGCGAAGAGCAGAACCGCGTGCTGCACCGCACGATCAAGGCGGTCAGCGACGACCTGGACACGATGGACTTCAACACGGCCATCGCCCGGATGATGGAGTTCGTCAATTTCTTCACCAAGGAGGACCCCCGGCCCAAGTCGGCGATGGAGCGGTTCGTGCTGCTGCTCTCCCCCTTTGCCCCCCACGTCGCCGAGGAGCTGTGGCGGCTCCTGGGCCACTCCGACACGCTGGCCTACGAGCCGTGGCCCGAGTACGACGCGGCGGCGATCCAAGAGGCCACGATCGAGATCCCCGTCCAGATCCAAGGCAAGCTCCGCGGCCGGGTCCAAGTCCCCGCCGGCGCCGACCGGGCCGCCATCGAAGCAGCCGCACGGAAGGACCCGCGGATCAAGGAGCTTCTCGACGGCAGGACGATCATCAAGACGATCGTCGTGCCGGGTCGGCTGGTGAATTTCGTCATTCAGTAGCCCGGGATTGGGCGAAATGAGGTGACAGACGGGAGTCACTCGCGGTCAAGGGCCTTCGGGGAAGAAGCCCTGCCAGCCGCACGAAGCCACGGCCAATCGGGGGGCTTGAAGATACTGCCGGGGGATGGTATCTTTCAGAAGAAGGGGCCGGGTCCGCGCATGGTGTGGCGGGCGAACGTGGGGAGCTGAACCGGTGGAGGGCTGGCCCCGTAAACCAGTTGCCCTGAGTCCGGCGCGGCAGTCTTCAAGTGCGGAAGTGATCTTGCCGACCCCGTCCCAAAGGCAAACATTCTTCAACACCTCCGGGTTCGCAATGGATAAACAAGCTTCTCCGGTGTCAAACGTCGGAATCTGGAAGGCGCAGATGCTGCGTTTGACGGGATTCCCGGTCGATCCAGGCGGAACCTTCGACGTAGACTGGTGGAAGCAGTTGATTGGCGAGGAGCCCGAGCAGACCACAGTCAAGAAGAGCTTGAAGCGAACCAGCGAAGGTCCACATGCTGGCCACTACCTCCAACTGACGGTCGACCCACTGAGGATTCAGTGGGGTATTTTTCCACTGCTTGACCCGGAACAGCCCGCGGAGGGACTTCCCGTAATGGGGCCGCTTCCGGCTGTCCTGGAGGTATTCTCGCCGTTGATGAGAAAGTGGCTTGAGCAGTCTCCGCCGATAGAGCGCCTCGCGTTCGGTTGCGTGGTTCTCCAGCCCACTGAAACGCATCAATCGGCTTATGAAATCCTCGACCGTTATGTTCATGACGTGGTCGTGGATCCGACAAGCACGGATTTCACTTATCGAATCAACCGGCGGCGGCCCTGCAAGTCAGGCATCAGTGGATTGGAGATCAACCGGCTTTCGAGTTGGTCAGCGTTGCGCTGGAAGACAGAAGTCCAAGTCGGCACCGGAGGCGTTCCGTCGCGCGTATTGCCGTCTGAGGGCTACGCTGCCAGGCTCGAGCTGGACGTGAATTCGGGTCCAGACTTTGAAGGAGAACTGCCGAGAGAGCGACTTGTAGCTCTGTGGACCGAATTGGTCGACTCCGCTTGTGAAATCGCGTCGAAAGGGGACGTGCGTTAAGATGGCAACTCAACAACGAGAATACGCTCCTGGCATCGTTCCGGCCGGTTCTTGGTATCCGGTCGAGGTGTGGACTCCCGCTGCCGATAGTGGGACCGGAGTCCCGGCAATGGACTTCAGCGCGTGGAAACCTTTGGAGCGAAGTCACACAACAGACGTGAGTTTTACTCGTCCCTCCACAGTGGCCCGATGGCAAGAGTCATCCTTGCCGGGATTGAGCGGTGGCGGTCGCCGTTTCCGAAATCCGCGGCGCTTGCAGGGTGCTCAAGAGGATCCCTTGGATCTCCTTTGCCCTTCAGGAGAGTCGGAAACAGACGTCACACGGTCGGACACGGCCCCTCCCACGCCGGTGGTTGCCGTCATTACGACGAACTACGACGCGCTGGTCTCGGAACAGACACCATCAAGGCCGCTTTGGCCTCGGCCCGCGCCGGTCCGGTGGCCATTGCTACGGCAAATCTCGACGCAGTCGTATCAACGGGTCTTGGCCACGACGGAACTATCGCACATCGGAAGCGAGTCCAATGATTCGCTCACGGGCCAGGATATGCGTCTCGGCGCGACTAAGCTGATTCTGGCCCAAGTGCTCGATGCACGCTCGAAAGACCTTAACCGCATGTTTGACATGTTGGCCGCGTTATCGGCTCCGAAAACCATTTTGGCCGCATGCATACAGACTTACGACGAAACACACCGGGAGCAAGTGCTGCTCGTGGCGTGCTCGTTGCTTGAACGGATCGGGCGCAAAGCTTGGCCCGTGTTGCGAGGCCTGGCGAAGTCAAGCCGTCCCGAGATGGAGTACTTTGTTGGGCTCATCGCGAGTTTCGTAGGCGCCTCTGAGGAAGAACGTGCTCGCGCTCTTCAGGACCTCGCGAAGCATCCTGACGCGGCGGTCCGTGCGGCCGTTTTGGAGGCACTCTCTGAGTTCTCGACCGAATCCAAGCGTCAGCTCCTCCAGATTCTGCGAAATGATCTAGACGCGGAAATACGTGAAGAAGCCGAAGAATCACTTGCCGTGCTCGACTGAAGAACGCTTTGTCAGATGCCCAGGCCACCTGCCCCAGTGTTTCTGCGCGTTTTCTCACCGAAGAGCTCGTTTCACGAGTGGCTGAACAAGCAACCGAGTTTGCCCAAGCTGCTGAAGTGCTTCGACATAGACCGCCACTGCACGACGATCAAGAAGCCCCCAAGCGTATTCCGCGCTTCATCTGTGATTGAGGAGGCGGAGAACGTCGCCGCGTTATTTGAGACGGCCCCCTGCTCGCCTGAGCTGAGATACGCGGTGCGGATAACCGGTGGGGATTGCGACAAAGTCGGCATCCAACTGAATACTGCGACACGCGGTCAAACGGGTGTGTTGTCTGTTGATACGCGACACGCCGATCTCAGCGGGACGCCCAAGCAGTTCAGGGAGCTTGTCGTGCGAATCGTCGAAAGGCTCTGGAACGGTGAGGATCGACTCAGGGCATTTCCCGCTCATTTGATCGCGGGAGTCTTGGCACTGCTGGAAGCGCGTCCCGAAACCGAGATCGAGCCCGAAGCCAGGCATCGTTGTCGTCAGGTATTGGACAAGAGGCCGGATTGGCTTGCCGTTGCCCAGAATGGCGGTTCTGTCCGCGTCCTGGGCAAGCTGGACGACAAAGAGGAGTACCCGGTACGGGCCGTGTGGGAATTCCCTGCAACGACACCGGGTCGCGCGGGGCTTCGGCATTGGTTGCGTGCTTTCTGGCCACTACGCAGGTAAGACCCGGTAACGCGCTCCGCGGTATCGGTTAGCCGTTACTCAACCCATCGCCCCGCTCTCTCCCGCAGACACCGGGGTCCTATTGCGTCAACTCTTCCAGCGCCGCCGCGAACGCGCCGTACGAGCCGGCGTCGAACAGCACAAAGCGGACGAGTTGAGGCAGCTCGTTCTCGTTGAGGAACTCGATCGCGGTCGCTAGCGCGATCCGGGCGGCCTGGTCGATGGGGTAGCGGTAGGCGCCGGTCGAAAGGGAGGGGAAGGCGATGCTGCGGCAGTCGTGGGCCGCGGCCAGCTCGAGCGAGCGACGGTAGGCCGAGGCGAGCTGCTCGGCCTCGCCCCGCGTGCCGCCGCCCCAGACCGGCCCCACGGCGTGGATCACGTGGCGGGCCGCCAGCTCGCCGGCCCCCGAGATCACGGCCGAGCCGGTCGGGCAGCCCTCGGGGTAGCGGGCGTCGGTTTAGGCCATGATGCTCCTGCCGCCGCGGCGGTGGATGGCCCCGTCCACGCCGCCCCCGCCGGCCAGTTGGCTGTTGGCCGCGTTGACGATGGCGTCGACCTCCTGGTCGGTGATGTCGCCCTGGTGCAGCTCGACGGCCCCGGCTCCAGTTTCCACGCGCATGGTACGCCTCCTTCGGCCTGGGTGCGGCAGGTGCCCTGGGTGATGCCCTCGGCGGTATTGTACCAATTCTACCGGAACGGCGGGCGTCCGAAGAGCCGCTGAGCGGGCGGGGCCGACGTGCTATACTTGGGGGGGTCGGACGCCCGGCCGCGCGATCCGGGAGTCCGTCCGGAAGCCGATCCATAGCGGGAGGACGGGAACATGGCTGCGCACATCGCGATCCGAATCGCCGCGGCCCTGGCAGCGGGGGCGCTGGTGCTGGCCGCGGCCGGCGTGGCCGGGGGCGCCTGGCCCTGTGACTGTGCCCGGAGCGGCCAAGGGATGCTCACGGTCCACGTCCAGGCCGGGGCCCGGGTGAGCATCAACGGCCATCCCACCGAGAGCACCGGCCCGGTGCGCCAATACTTCTCGGTCGGCCTGCAGCCGGGCTACCGCTACCCGTACGAAATCCGCGCCGAGCTCGGCCGCGGCGGCGAGACACTCCGGCAGACGAAGCGGGTCTTTCTCACGGCGGGCGAGCGGGCCGAGGTGTGGCTCGACCCGGCCGCACCCGGGGCCAAGACGGCCGCCGGGGGCCCGACCCCGGCCTCGCGACGGGCCGCGCGCCCGGCACCCCCGCCGGTCACCCGGCTGACGCTCCACGTGCCGGCCGACGCGGAGGTGGCGATCGGCGGGCGGGAGATGCCCGGCCGGGGCCCGCTCCGGCGTTTCCACACCCGGCGTCTTCGCCCGGGCGATCCGCCCGAGACGCACACGATCCGCGTGAGCATCGAGCGGTTCGGGCAGAGGTTCGAGAAGGAGCAGACGCTCACGTTCACGCCCGGCGGGTCGCAGGAGGCAACGTTCGACTTCAGCGACGTCGAGCGCCAGACCTTTGCGGCTCGGGACCCGGTGCGCCGGCAAGAGGTCGTGCGCCGCGAGGGGGGCACCGAGCGGACCGAGTTGGCCGTGGCCGACGGCCTGGCGTGGCTCAGCATCCAGCAGCAGCCCGACGGACACTGGACCCTGCCCAAGAACGCCCAGCACGGGCAAAGCGGCGCGGCCGCGACGGCGCTGGCACTGCTGCCGTACTTGGGCGCGGGCCAGACCCACGTGACCGGGCGGCACCGCGACGCGGTGCGCAACGGGCTCATCTGGCTGCTTAGGCAGCAGAAGGACGACGGCGACCTGCGGGGCAACTCGCAGAAGAACACGGGGATGTACGCCCACGGGCTGGCCACGATCGTGCTTTGCGAGGCCCTGGCCATGACCCGCGACCCGGCCCTGCGCGAGCCCGCCCGGCGCGCGGTCGATTTCATCGTCAAGGCCCAGCACGCGGCCGGGGGCTGGCGCTATGAGCCGGGCGAGGCGGGCGACCTCAGCGTGACCGGCTGGCAGGTCATGGCGCTGGAAAGTGCCCGAAGCGCCGGGCTGACGGTCCCGCTGGAGACGCTCGATAAGGCGGGCAAGTTTCTCGACAGCGTGCAGTCGTCCGGGGGGAGCCGCTACTGCTACCAGCCGGGCCGGGAGCCGACGGCCGCCATGACCGCCGAGGGGCTGCTCTGCCGGGTGTACCTGGGCACCAGCCCTGCCGACCTTAGGGTGCTCGCGGGCGCCCGCTGGCTGCTCGACGAGAACCCGCCCGAGAGGGACGAGCCGAACATCTACTACTGGTACTACGGCACCCAGCTCATGCACCAAGTGGGCGGGCCGGAGTGGGACGAGTGGAACCGGCAGATGCGCGAGCTGTTCTTGGACATGCAGGTCCAGGCCGGGTCTGACGGCGGGAGTTGGACCCCGCGCGGCGGCCACGCCGACTCGGGCGGGCGTTTGTACATGACCGCCCTGGCCACCTGCATCCTCGAGGCCTACTACCGGCACGCGCGGATCGCGCCCCCGCACGAGGTCATTCCGCCCGGTCGGATCGCTCCGTAGCCCGGGTCGCGCACGAATGTTCGTAGTGGCCCGATTCATCGGGCCCGGGCCCCGCGCGTCAACGGTGCAACGACCGCATGAATGCGGTCACTACGAACGGCGGGTTTTACAGCGACAGCACGAACTCGACGAGGTCGTTGATCTGCTCCTCGGTGAGCTTGGAAACCTCGCCTCCCTTTTCGCCGTGCTTGCCTTTGGTCAGCAGCTCCTGGATGGTCAGGTAGTGGCCGTCGTGCATGTAGGGGGCGGTGCGCCAGCACTCGATGAGCGTGGGGGTGTCGAAGTCGGCGCGGCGGTCGTACTTGCCCTTGCTCGCGACGTCGTGCATCTTCATGTCGGTGTAGAGCGGCTCGGGGTGGCACTCGGCGCAGTTGATCTTCTTGTCGAAGAAGAGCTTCTTGCCCCGCTCGGCGGCGGCGCTGAGCTTGCCGTTTTCCAGGTGGGGGCTGGGCACTGGCTTGAGCGCCTTGAGATACTCGTCGATGGCGACTGCTTCCTCCTCGGGCCGCACGGCGAACTGGATGTGGGTGATGCCCGCCCGGACCCCCTCCTCGGCGTTGGCACGCACGCCCGAGGCCATGGCCGGCGGCGTCTGGTGGGCCAGCAACATGCTGCGCACGTTTTTCGGGTTGCCCAGCCCGTCGTTCATCAAGTCCCAGTTGAGCCCGTCGACCCGGGCGTCCGGGTGGCAGCTCGAGCAGCTCTGCCAGTGCTGGAAACAGAGGTCGGCGTTGTGGAAGAGCATCTCGCCGCGGCGCTGAACCGTCATGTTCGGCTTGGCGCCCAGGGCGATGGTGGGCACGGGCCCATAGTGCTTCTTCTCCAAATCGACCACGGCCAGGTTCTCGGTGAAGTAGCAGGCGACGTAGGCGGTGTTGCCCACCACGCAGAGCCCTCGCGGTCCGTTGACGGCCGGCTCGCCCTCGATGCGGTATCCCCAGGGCCCGCCGCCCCGCATGTAGATCCGCGTCTTCAGGTCCACCAGGAACGCCAGGTCGTTGGGCACGTCGGCGGCCACGGCCGAGGCAAAGAGGTCCTTGTCGTAGATGCGGTTGGTCGGCTCCGTATCGGCGGCGGGCAGGGCCAGCAGCTTCTGCATCAGCCCGGCCGCGTCGATCACGCTCAGCTCGTGCGTGCCCGCGTGGCTGACCACGATCCGCGAGCCGTCGGCGGTGGTGGCCACGCCCCAGGGGTTGGCCGCCCCGAGGTCCACGTCGTCGAGCAACACGGTGTTCAGCAGCTTACGGGCGGCCACATCGATGATGCTCAGGGCGTTGGTGTTCATCCAGCCGCGCTCGAGCTGCGTGGTGGGCATCTGGTAGCGGGCCAGGATGTGGGTGCAGAAGACGTACTTCCCGTCCGGCGAGATGCACAGGTCGCGCATGCCCGTCGAACCGTTGGGAAGGCGGATGTTCACGGTCGCGTGCTTGACCGGGGCGGGCTCCTCCGGCTTCTTCTCGGCCTCACCTTCCGCCTTGGAGGCTTCGCCCTCCGGCGCGGCGGCCTCGGCGGCCGGGGCCACTTCCCGGCCCGTGTTGATCGCCGTGACGTAGCAGGCCACGTCGTAGCCGTCCGAGGGATCCAGCGGCAGGTGGTTGATCACGAAGACCGTCTTGCCGTCGGGCGTGACGGCCGCGCCGTACGGCTCGCGCACCATCGGCACGCGGGCGACCTCCTTCTTCGTTTCCAGGTCGATGATCGAGACGTCGTCGTCGAAGCGGTTGCAGACGTAGAGTTCCTTGTTGTCGGGACTGACGGCCGGGCCGATCGCCGTGTGGCCCGCGGGGATCGTCCCGCTCACCTTGCCGCCGGCCACGTCGACGATGGCCACGGTGCTCTTCGCCCCCAGGCAGGTGACGTAGAGCGTGGCCCCGTCGGGGCTCAGGACCAGGCCGGTGGGCGGGGCGGGCACGGCGATCTGGCGGGCCACCTTGTTGGACGCCGCGTCGACCACGGCGACCTGCACCGCGTCGCGGTTGGCCACGAACAGGGTCTTGCCGTCGGGCGAGGCAACCACCGCGACCGGGCCAAGGTACTGGGCGACCGCCGGCGACGCCGCCAGCCACCTCAGGCAAACCAGACACAGCACCACCGCGATTCGACCGATCGTTAGCTGTTCCCGGGTCATGATCTCGATACTCCTCAGTGCAGGGTGGAGGGATTACCGGTTGCGCACTGCTTTGGCGTGATGGCTCGGAGCCGCAAGAGCCACAGGCGTGACGGCCGCGCCGACCGCCGGCGGGCCGCGGTGCTCACACAGTTGTAGCGCACAGTATACCGTGCCGCAATAGGCCTGTCGACAAAACCGGCCGGGACCCGCGGGAGCCGCCTTCTTCCCCCGCCGCAGTGGGGAACCGGGTCCGTCTACCTTGCCGTGTCCGGCTGAGTCCGACCACCGGCGACGGCACGGCATGGCCGCGCGTCCCGGAGCAGCGGAGCATGCTCGGCCCTCCGGTAGATTTTCCCGCCCGGGCGGGGAATCAGCCGGGGATTCCGGAAGTCGTCCCAGAGGTCTTGGTCCTCGGAGAAGAGCACTCGAGCGCCGCTCACGCGGGCCAGGGCGATGACGTGGGGGTCGTCAGAAACGCAAAGCCCGGTGTTCTGTACGACGGCCTCTTCGGCGTCCACCTCCTCGTCGGGATACCTCCGCGCACGGCCGGAGCGGATAAGCTCGGCGAAGTAGCGGCGGGCCTTCCGCACTTGGAGGATCTCCCGCCTCAAGCGGCCCCCGAGAGGGACCATTCCCCTTCCCTTCTCGAGCCATCGGCAAATGGGCACGTGATCCGGATGAGACGGCTGGTTCAGGAAGTCCGCCGTCTTGTTGGCATCGATGATCAGGCACAAGTGTCTACACTCCGATGAATCGATGCTCTTCGCGGAGGAAGAAGTCCCGATAGCTGGGCGGTGCGTTGGTGATGTTTCCTTCGCAGTCCAGCTCCAGGGGGTATATCTGCACGGAGCCGTCTTCTTCGCGCTGGAAGTAGAGTATCTGCGCGTCGTCGGGCGAGATCGCTTCGTCGTCGCGGACCTCCATGCGAATCCGGTCCACCAGATAGTCGCTGTGCGTCTCGACGACGAACCGCTTGTTCTGGGACTCCGCAAGCCGCATCAGCAGTGTGCCGAGCTGGGCCTGGGCCCTCGGGTGCAAGTGAACCTCCGGCTGCTGGATCAGAAGCGTGCTGCCCGGCTCGCTGCGCAGGATGTCGACCAGGATCGGCAATGCCTGGCTCACGCCGTAGCCCACGTCGGCCAGGTTGAAGGCTGGCTGGCCCTCGAAGCCGAGCCTGATCTGGAAGGGCGTGGCTTCCTCGTCGCCGAGTCGCTTGACCGTGATGCTGTGGAATAGTCCCGACGCAGCTCCGAACTCCTGCAATGCCCGCTCGAGGGATCTTGCCTCGCTTGTGTTCTCCGTCAGAGTGGTCGCCAGCACCATAGGAATATGGGTTCCCTCGGGATCCGGGGACGTGCTGAGGGGGTCGTAAGTCCGGCGGGGTTTCGTGCGAATCGGCGCCGTGGCGTACGGGCGGATCGCAAGAAACGAAGCGAACGCGTCAATCAAGCGGTCGATCGTGTCCAGGTCGCTATCATCGGGAGGATTTCCCTCGGTAGAGAAGTCGCGCTCACTGCCACGGATAGCGCTTCGCCTCCACACCACGCCCCGGATGCCGAAAACAGTGGTAACCTGCAACGGAATCCGCGCAAGCCCCGGTCCTGAGACCGCGTAACGTCCCTTGGGGGAAGACACCTCGACCTTGTCCAGGGCAGTCTTATCCGAAAACGTCAACACGCATCCGTGTGGCGCGCACTCCACTTGCCACTTTGCCAAGTAAGGTTGCCCCTTGCGACTGGCAAAAGTCGCGTTGAAAAACGCCGTCTCACCGAATCCGGTTTCCGACGCACGCGGGTCTGCCGATAGCGTGCGACTGAATATGCCGACGGAAAACGATTCGGCGAGTACACCGTCGTCCGTCCGGTTGGCGACATCCTGGAACGCCCCGAGCAGAAAAGGTTCTTCGTTGAAGTTGAACGATAGCGGGGCCTTAAGTATGTCCGAAACCAGACGCAGCATCGCCAGAAACGTCGACTTCCCAGTACTGTTCTCGCCCACCAGTACGGTCACCGGGGCAAGGGGGGCCGGCGGGGGATTGGTGAAACAGCGTACGTTCTCGATATGAAGGGCGAACATCGGCAGCCTCCGGGGAACGCTTTCCCCCTATTTGTACCGGACGGGGCAGGAAGAGGCAATCCGGAAACCCGTCACAGCGCCCGCCGGTGGCGGCGCTTGCCGCGGCGGCCGAAGATGGGCTTCTGCTCCGGGGGCGTTTCGGTTTGCGAGGCGGGCGGCTGGCCCGGCTCCTGCTCGACCGGCTCGGTGGCGACCGGCTTGTCGAAGGCCGCGAAACCGGGGATCTCGTCGCGCTTAAGCAGCCGGTTGATGCGGATCTCGATCCGGGTCAGCTCGTTGCCCTCCTCGGGGGTGACGAACGTGTAGGCCACGCCCTCGCGACCCATGCGCCCGGTGCGGCCCACGCGGTGGACGTAGTCGTCGCAGAACTGGGGCACGTCGAAGTTGATGATGTGCGAGATGCTGGTCACATCGATGCCCCGGCCCACCACGTCGGTGGCCACGAGGAATCGGGTCTTGCCCTCCCGGAAGCTCCGCATCACCCGATCCCGCGAGGTCTGCGGCAGGTCGCCGTGGATCACGTCGGCCGACTCGAGCTTGCGGTAGAGCCGGCGATAGACCTTGTCCGTGCCCCGCTTGGTCCGGCAGAAGATGATCGCCTGGTGCGGCTGGTCGCGCTTCAACAGCTCGACCAGCAGATCGAACTTCCGCTCCGGATCGACCGTAAAGTAGAACTGCTCGATCGTCTCGACGGTGACGTCCTGGGGCGAGAAGTCCAGCTCCTCGGGCTCGCGCATGTAGCGCTGGGCCAGGCGCCGCACCGGCGGGGGAATCGTGGCGCTTAAGAGCAAGGTCTGGCGCGACTGCGGGCAGCGGCGCAGGATCTTCTCGATGTCGGGCCGAAAGCCGATGTCCAGCATCCGGTCGGCCTCGTCGAGCACCACGAACCGCACGTCGCCGAGCATCAGCGCCCCCCGGGCCATGAGATCGAGCACGCGCCCCGGAGTGCCCACGACGATCTCCGCCCCGCGAGCGAGCTTCTCGGTCTGCGGGCGGATCGGCTTGCCGCCGTAAACGGCCACCACGTGGACCCGGCGGCCGGCCGAAAGCTTGTCGCACTCGTCGCGGACCTGCACGGCCAGCTCGCGCGTGGGGGCCAGCACCAGGGCCTGCGGCAGACCGCCCTTGCGGTGCGGGCGGAGCTGCTCGAGGATCGGGATGGCGAACGCGGCGGTCTTGCCCGTGCCGGTCCGGGCCTGCCCCATCACGTCGACCTCGGCCATGGCCCGGGGAATCAGCCCCTCCTGGATCGGCGTGGGCTCGAAGTAGCCGGCCTTGTGCAGGGCCGCGAGCATTACGTCCGAGAGACTCAGCTTCGCAAACGCGGCTGGCTCGCCGGGAGGAACGGGGGTCTCGGGCTCGGCAGGCGGCTCGGGCGGGGACTCGGGCTCGGCGGGCGGAGGGGACTCGGGCGCCGCCGCGCCGGCGGGCTTGCGACGGCGCCGGCGGCGGCGGCCGCCCGACTTCGAGCGCGGCTTCGGGCCGGACGGCGGGGCCGACTTCTCGGCGTTTCCGCCGCGCCGGTGGGAAGACGCCCCGGATTTCGGTTCGGTTCTCTTTTTCTTCAAGATAGAGTCCTGTCCTTTTGTGCGGGTCGTCCTTTCCTTCCGGGCTATCCTCCCAGGGCCCACTCCTCGAGCATCGCAAACTGCCGATCGAACCGGTGTTCGTCCACTCCCACGGGGCTCTTGAAAAAGCTGGCCAAGAACGGCATCAGCCCCACGTGGTCGCGGCGATACGCCAGCTCGGTCAGCCGGACCAGGTCGAGCACCAGCGGAGCGGCCAGCACCGAGTCGCACCCCTGCCAGGTGAACTGCAGCGTCATCGGCGTATCGAGGAACCCTCGGAAGTGGACGTGGTCCCAGGCCGTCTTCCAGTCGCCGAGGCTCTCGATTCTCTCGATCGACACCAGCGTCTGCGGCCGGTATCCGAGGATCTCGCCCACGAGATGGTCCTTACTGGTCACTTTCGCCCGCTTGCTAACCGGGTCGTCGAGCACGCGGCTGTCGATGTTGCCGAAGATGTTGTGGCCCACCCAACTCATCACTTGCAGATTGCGCCGCGCGAACATCGGGGCCAGCACGCTTTTCATCAAGGTCTCGCCCGTCTTGCCGTCGCAGCCCATGTGGCGCGTGCCGCAAGCCCGGGCCAGCTCGTCGAGCGCCGGCGAGTTCGAGCCCAGCGAGGGCGTGAAATTGACGAACGAATGGCCCGACTCCAACGCCGCCACCGCGTACAGCGAGCTGGCCGGCAGCGGGCACTTGCCAGCGCTTTCCAGCAGCGGCTCCAGTTCCGTCCACCGCAGCGGCACGTCGGTCGGCTCGGCGACCGGCTCGGTCGAGGCCACGCAGACCACCACCACGTGCCCGAGCCCCTCGGACTCGACGAACTCGGCCAGGTCCTGCTTGAGCCGCTCGACCGCGTGACGGGGCGACTTGTCGCGGGGCAGGTCCAGGTCGGCGAACCCGGCGATCGTGGGGCCCGACTTCTCCAACGTGCCCGGCCGGATCCGCCCGTCGATCCGCTCCAGTTCGGCACGGCACTGCTCGAACAGTTCCCGGTCGAACGTGTGGCTCTCGCGCATGAGCCTCGCGGCCTCCTCGGGCAGCGAGACCCCGCGGATTTCATGCCCGCCGACCACGAACCGGGTCCACTCGGCCAGTCCCAGTCCGGCAAAGGCCGGCAGTTCGCTGACCAATCCGGCAGTGCCCAGGAGCCCCTGCTTCAGGGCGGCCAGCCCAACGGTCGCGGTGGCGGCCACACCGCCTCTCGCGCCGACGAACCATATACCAACGGGGGTTTCTGCCATGGAGGCGGGCCTTGGTGAGCCGGAAAAAAGCGGCCTTCGCGGGCTGGGGTGCCTTGGAAGGGAGGCTGCAAGCCACTATGATTGTTCGCCGAGTTTTGCTGCCCGTCAACCGGGGGGCAGGGTTCTCCGTTCGGCGCGGGTTTCCTGACCCCGCCGACGCTACGCCGCTACTACCCCAAAGGACTCCACCCATGACCATGACCATCTCCCGCGCGATCCAAGCCCTGGAGCCCTCGGCCACCATGGCCATGGCCGCGAAGGCCAAGGAGCTGAAGGCGGCGGGCAAGGTGGTCTACGACCTGAGCCTGGGCGAGCCCGACTTCGACACGCCCCAGCATATATGCGACGCGGCGGCCGAGGCGATGCGGGCAGGCCACACCCACTACACCCCGGCCAGCGGCATCCCGGAGCTGAAACGGGCGGTGGCCGAGCAATACGAAGCGGCCCACGGTTTGCACTACGATCCGGCCCAGGTCGTGGTGGCCAACGGGGCGAAGCACGCACTGCACAACGCCTTCACCGTGCTGTTGGACCCGGGCGACGAGGTAATTATCCCCGCCCCTTACTGGGTTAGCTACGCCGAGCTGGTGAAGCTCACGGGTGCGACGCCCGGCATCGTCCAGACTGAACAGGCTAATGATTTCCGACTCACACCGGATCAGCTTCGCAAGGCTTTCAGCGGGCGGACGAAGATGCTGCTGGTCCTCAGCGACCTGAAGACCGAGGA
>Ga0180437_10003927_pt1 | contig 21622 bp, 33 predicted proteins | sample SS_ome_4_FD_132410 | JGI IMG/M metagenome (GOLD analysis project Ga0180437, IMG submission 132410) | Hypersaline lake sediment archaeal communities from the Salton Sea, California, USA - SS_3_D_1 metaG | ecosystem: Environmental > Aquatic > Non-marine Saline and Alkaline > Hypersaline >...
ATCATCACAATACTTCCTAAATTTGACCCTGTAGTGTTCATATAAAAATGTCTTACCCCAAATGTCTTCAATAAAAGAAGAGGGTAAATTATATATAAACCTAAATACGCCCCTTATAAGAAAAATGTTTTTCATGTCTTTTTGTTTTAAGTTTAATAATCTCCGACAAAGTTACGCCACACTTAATACACTGTGTGTCTTTTTTGTTATCCCTTATATCTTCAGGGGGGAATAAGTGGCTACAATATTTTTGTTCCCCAAACAAATACCTGTATATGTTTCGTGTACTCATTTAAGTGTCTTTAAATTTAATACATGCATCTCTACCGGCACCACAGAATATTCTGTTTTTATATTTATGTGCCCAGGTAATTTAATATTGTTTATTTCAGGAATACACTCCATCAATGCCTGTTCTGCTACCTGTTTATTATCAGTATCAATAATAAAAGAGGCAGGTATCATAAAATGTACATTTGCTTTAATCATAAATAAATATATTACCAATCATATTTATCAGTAAAGCGGGTAATTTCCTCACGGGTAATATGGTGGCACCCTATTTGTAATGTGCCGTTAATACCAATGACAGTATAACGTCCAACGAGGAACCCTTTAATGTCTTTTCCTTTTTTAATCCTATCCCATAACACTTTAGCCTCTCTAACAGGAACAAAGGCACCCATTGAGGTTTCCACCTCATTATCTTTTATTCTCAATCTTACTTGTGAGAATTTTTGCAAGCCATATCCAGGAATGTATTGGCTTGTTTTTGTCGGAACCCCCACCATCCATTTCACTTCAACCTCCCCATTGTTCCACTCCTTATACTCTTCATGGTATTTCAGTCGTAATATTTCATTTCTTTCCTCTTCTCTTTTTTTACGCTTTTCTTCTATCTCTTCCCTGTGCTTAATAAAATGCCTTACGTCTTCGTACTCAATAAGGAATTTTTTAGCATCCTTTGGCAGTTTTAGCTTAAATATTTGGCAATATTTTTTTAATGAATCATAATTGCCTTGAATTTCATTAAGTATTGCCACTGGATTTTTAGAACGCTTAAAGTGTTTATTAAGCTCTTCCATTTTATTCACAAACGACCGTTTGTTTGAATAGTGGTCAAGAAGCACACCATGTGCGCCGTCCACATAAATTTTTTCATAGTAGTCAGGAATTGCTCCCTTTACATAACTCATGTGCCTACCAGTAGAACTAGAGTAGGCATAAGACCTTATAAAGCAATACTTTTTGCCCGACTTTGTTTCATAAAACCGGGCCATTTCCCACCAGCGGTAAGAATAAATAGAGTCTCCTTTAAATTCAATATTGCCAGAGCAGCCATAGTCTTGTGACCTACTGGCCCATACATGGCAAACTTCATTGTGATTTCTAAATGATGTTCTCATAGCGTCTGTAAATTTTAGTTAATTTTCTTGATAATATATAGTTATCCAGTTCCTCTAATGTGCCGAAACGTATAGGTAAATTGCTTTGTGTATGGATTAAAACAAATGTGTATTTACATCCCATTGTAGCAATTTTCTCAATGATAAAATTGGATTCAGTTACTTTAATTGAATCTTGAAGCTCTTCATAGAGGGCAAGTTTTTGTTTAGTTAACTGGATTAATTCAGCAACCTGTTGGGATTTTAAATTCATGTTAATAGTTTTGTTTTTTGTCTTTTTTCATTTCTGACCGGCTTGAAACCCAATCAAAAACTTTTTGAGCTTTTTTGTACTTGCACCACCACTATCACCACCCCATCCCGATAAAAATTTATCAGTAGCAGTAACTAGATGTGTGTGTTTTTTTATCCTGCTGTCCTGTCGTCTTGTCGTTTCATTATCTTTTTTTTATATTAACACTAACTTTGTTCTATAACAAAGCGGAACTTTGTTTTTAATCCAAATTTTTAGTTGGTTGAAATGCTTTTTATGTTTATCTAAAATATAATAATCAATAGCCTCTTTTGCATATTCTAAAAGTCCATTGTTTTTGAAATCACAGCCCAAAAAACCACCACAAGAATCTAATATATCACCATTGCCATCTTCAATATTATACAAGTAAATATTTCCTGTTAAATAATGGTCATAAACCTCTACATCCTTTTTCAACCATTCTAAAATTTTCTTGCACCTCTTCTTTGTTATCTTTTTCCAGTTAAACCCTGCATCATTGATTTGTTTGATATCGGCATAAATCCAACCCACTTGGCCAGAATCCCACTGACAATTGAAACCAGTTGTGTTCATTGTTATGCCTGAATGGTCGTACAAAAACAGAGGAAGGCAAATTATATTATTATTATTTTTAAACTCTATAAAGTCACCAGGCTCTGAAAAACTATGTTTATCGCCTAGCTTATACCTCTTGTGGAAACAAATCATTTTACCTATAATAGCCCCCTCACGTGGGTTAAATAGTTCTGGCTGACTTTCTTGTAGTATTTCAATATCAAATCCTTTGTATTTAATTTTTTCTTCCATGATTATAAATTTATGTTAGTTCTTTGATGTGTTTTTTATAATTGTATTTCCAGGTTTGAGGTGCGAAAGCGGATAGCACCAAAGTCATTTTTATATTTTTCTTTAATAAATACATGATATTGTTTTTTATCTTCATTTATTAAGGTCAATTTGAAATATTTTATTTTCGTTTGACCTTCTGCCATATTGTTTTTAATCATGTATTTTATGGCTTTTTTATCCGTTTGCGTAAGGTGGACACCTTTCAGGATTTTCATTGTACTAAGTTTTAAAGGTTTATTTTGCCCCGTTCCGGGTAACGATCCCGGAAAGTGTGACCTGATCAGCGGGATAGTTGTCGTATAGAACTTTTGCGCTCGTTGTATTTGCGTCCCATTCCAATAATTACTTCAGCGTCCTCTGTGTCCAGTCCGTGCCATTCTGCAAATTTTTCTATTGTTAGAAATTTGTTTACATAGTCTAAATACATATTAATTAATCGCTCCATTTTTATAAATATTAAGAGTTAATCAATAATCCATTTTCATCCCACCCAAATTCATTACCATATTCTAGGAATAAATAATATCCGCAGGGATCAAAATTGATATTATCCGGGTAGCCTTTAAGTTCGCTTAACTTGTAAATGTCATTCATCAGCTTATTGAGCTGGCTGCATTCTGTTTCTGAAACTTCTATTTTATTCCAAACAATATTATTAGCATCATCTTCCGGGTGAAATGATTCACCATTTATATAAAGCTCCTTTAAAAGCTTTTTTGCTTCAGCTACAGTTTTAATCTCTTCAGGCAGTTTTGTCCTCATTTCAAAAAGTATTAGTTAAACAAATACATGATATTGTTTTTTATCTTCATTTATTAAGGTCAATTTAAAATATCTTATTTTCTCCTATTAACTTCGTTCGTTTGTTATTGTATTTCTGACATTTTTTTTAGTTCAGCATCATTGTATAGCGCACAAATATTTAAATACTCCTCTCTTACAGCCTTGTATGTCCTTTCTGCCCTTCTACTATCTGTATCATATCCGAATTCATTACAAAAATCCACAAATGTTCCAGGATCGTATTTTGTTAAACACGTTAACACATCATATGCTGTTGGTGCTTTAGGGTAATGGATAATATCACTTTTATTGTTGTTTAAAAATGAAGGACTTTGTCTGCGGATAAGTACAAGTAAACGTTTCTTTTCAAGTTGTAAATATTTTCTATCAATATTTATTTTCTGACGTCCCATTGTATAATAAAATTCCGAATCATTTAAAGATTGCCCGAAATTAAAACAATATTCACGGCTACCACGCCTCAGGGTAATTTTATAAATATCCCTTGTTTTTTTGTCACCTTCAAAATGATATCCATGTTCTATAAACTCCGCTTTAAATTCTGTGTTTGTTTCAGTTAAAAAATTCAGTGCTTGCTGTTCGTATTTGTCTGGTTTCATAATGGTATGTTTTAAAGGTTATTTATTTTTGAGTTTCAATTAAACTCTCAGCCTTTTCTAAAATAGAAATAGCCTTTCTGAAATCATTAACTTTCATATATTCTTCATATATGACATCAGAAGACAAACCATTCAGTTCTGCTATTCTGCAATTCATACATATGGTTTCAATATGTTCATTTAGTACCTTAATTACATTTTCCATAATTAGTTTATTTTTTTCTTGGATTATATTTATAAAGAGTATAAGCATAGCCAGACCCTCCACGGTAGGCAATACCGTATTGAAGATCTGAAAAATAAACCCATGTCTGCAAATCGCTAACCGAAAAATATTGCTTAAAATCTTCATCAAAAAACCTGGATAGCATCAATTTACACTTGTCAGGTATCGACTCCATGCCACAATTAGTAACCACCTCAATATAGCTATCATCAGGGACAATTATATATTTGCCCAATACTTCCACAAAAGGTATTTTATATAAGCCTATTTTATTGGCTGGTAGCCAATTAAAATAATCTGGATCAGCGTCGAAATAACAGTTTTCTATTTCATCCTCGGTCAGCTCAAATAATTCAACTAAATCGCTAAAACAGCAAACCTCGCATTCCTGGATAATTTTTCTTTTCATAATGGTATGTTTTAATATTCGGTTCTACAATGATAATTTGTCCAACTTCCGTCAGACTCACGTTTGTAATAGTTGACAGTATGGCCAACTTTGCGTATAATAAAACCCTTGTGCAGGGTTTCTACAGAGGATATAATGCCCCTCATGTTTAACATTTCATCGTTTGTATACATTCCAATCATAACTCAAAAATTTCAAGTATTAAGAGTTAATCAATTAAAGTAGTTGAAGCATAAACACACCCGCAATCAGTTCCCGAATATTGTTGACCTCCGTTATCTTCTATTTCGTCAAACATTGCAATTCTTTCTTTTGGAATGTCGGTATAAAATCCAAAGCGTATAAAAATGTCTGGATTTTCTTTTTTCCAATCGTTAAATTTATCCGCTTCAATTTTATATGGATGCTTATAAGGGTCATTAGCATCAAAAAAAGCAAAAAACACTTTATATCCAGTAAACACAAACTCACCATGAGGCCATGGAGCCATATTTGGATTAGGATTCTTGTTAACCATCCTATAATCGTATTGAGGTTGTCTGTAAACTCCGTTTTTAATTTCAAATGTATAACGTTCCATATTTTTAAGTATTAAGAGTTAAGAGGCATAAAAGCAAGGCAATATAAAAAGCTATTGCCTTGCATGGTATTCAGGCCATATTTTCACAATAAACTCGAAGAGTAATCGGCGGCCAGCCGTTATTTCAAGCTTATTGGCTTGTCTTAAAATGTTCTATTAAAATTTACGTTTTTTCTACTTTCCATTGGGACGCAAAACCCAAAGGGAGAAACACTTGTTAAATTTACAAGTATGGATATTTGGCACTGTGTCGTACCGATGCCTCCATTTGGCTATCAAATTTATATACCGCATTTATACAAGGCTGTTATATCTTCACCTGTTACCGGGCCTTATCGCCAGGCTGTGTTCCCTGCGGTTACTAAAATGTCAAATAACTCCGTATTTAAAGCGTGTTGCATTCAAATTTGATATACAACAAACGTCACACTGTCCATTTTGGTACAATGTTTACAACTTCAATAAATACGCTGTAATTAAATATGCATTACAGTACATAAAAGAACTTAATTTTGTGGCCTACAACCGCTTCAAACGCAGTATTTTATTTCAATACATTGTAGGCCTGACCCTTTGCAACCTTTCCAATTTTAGGCAGCTTTTGCGGCCTCTCTTTCTTTTGTGATAGGTTTTGTGTTACCAGCTGGTTTAACCATTGCTTTGACCTTACGGGCAATTAATGACTGAAGTAACCAGAAAGAAAATAACCGTCTCTTGGATCCGTCTTTTTGGTTCAATTCCTTCTCAGTTCCAAATTTCCATAACCTGGTGTCAACATTACTGACCTTAAAGGATGTACCATGCTTTGTATTAAGATTGTCCAGGTAAGGTTGTAATATTTTTGCGCCCTCTTCTGATTTAGCGAATTTAACAAGGCCTGAAGCGGAAAAAACCGCTTCCTTGAATCTACTGTTCGCTGTAATTTTAACTTTTAGAGCTTCAGGCATTACATAAGCCTTTTTTTCCTTAATTGTACCAGTGTTACTGTTATTCGCACGTGTACCTGTGTTTTTTTGTGCCATAACTATTTATTATTAAGTGTTTTATGTAAATATGAGAATGAACTAATGTGTTTTTCAATTTTGAATACTCAAAGTTAAACAGTTTTAAACAATAAAAACAAATTTAAACAAACATAAACATAAAAATAAAATTGTAACTAATTGATTTACAAATAGATAAAACGTGTAGTTTATACTCAGTCTAAATAAGAATAACACCACAAGAAACCAATATAAAAATTATGTTAAAACTAAGAAATCAAGTAATTAATTGTTTTTATTGTAATTTATCCTATATTCTATAATATATATATTGAATAAGTATATTAAAATTAATACCTGTAAAAAATATCTCTGAACTAATAAGTATAATAATAGAGTTTTACTATTAATATAAATATTTATTCTATACCGCTTTTTATTAGCTGAGGGATAAAAAATTTGGGTGCATTTTTTATTTTTATTTTTGCAATCGCTTAATTGTCAGCATAATATGTTAATTATATTTGTGTACATTTTAAACATTTAGTGTATATTTCCACCTTTTTACCCTAGTTTTGGCTCCTTTTTTCCATAATTTAAAAGTGGATTGTTAAACAGGGTTTTTATAAATCCTTTATTATCAGCATATTACATTCCCCTGTCTTATAATTTGTATTATGTATAGTAGAGTCATATTTTTATTAGTACATTGATTATCAGTGTTTTAAATGATTTATTAATAAATTTATGTACGTTTTAATCATTTTTGTGTACAAAATAAACATTCAAAGAGGGGGGGGTGGGTTCTTGCAAATCCGTTTCCCATAAAAAACCAGGGGGTAAAAACCACACCACCAACCTCTCATGGAAGAATATATTAGGTATAAAAGTGGGTATATATTGTGTTAAGTTGATATTTGCATTTTGGGTAATAATTTTGTACTATTGTTTAGCCATTAGATAGAGGGCTATTTAACGGCGCAGCATAATTATAAATTTTAAAATTTTTTAAACCCTGGGGATTATCTCTGGGGTTTTTTTGTGTATTTAATTTAGAATGATTCTAAGTTTTATTTTTTGTAGATTTGGTTTTGAATATTTAAAACAATGGCAAGATGACTGAGTTAGAGCAAACATTGCAAAAAATTTTAGAAAAGTCAATTGAAACAGCAGAGCAAACAGGGGAGTTTATTGTAGAGCAGGGGACTGATTTGTTGCAGCAATTTTTTATGTGGCACACCATTGTGCACATATTAGGTATTTTTCTATCGTTTTTAATATTAGTAGTTGGATTTTTAATTCCAAGGTTATGGGGTATGTCCAGTGAAGATTTGTACCATAAAAAAATTATGGGTAGGTGGTATGATATGGGAGGATTGAGTTATGCGTATTTGACTATCTTCTCTTTTGGTTGTTTTTCGGCGGTTTTATTTTGTTTACATGTGTATAAATTGATTTTCATACTTATAGCGCCAAAGTTGTATTTGCTTGAATATTTTTTTTAGGGAGAATTGATTGAATGCAAAATGAAACAGTTATGAAACATTGGGAATATTTAATGGAACTTGATTTACTTCCTTATGAATTAAATAAATTAGGCAAGGATGGGTGGGAGTTGGTATGTGTGGTTCGAGTGGATTCTTTGTCAATACATCGGCTCAGGTATTATTTAAAGAGGGAGGCAGTTTAATTATGAATGGTTCGAAAATAGAGAAGAAAAAATCTGATATTTTCACGGATTATTTAATGGACGGTAATTTTTACACGTGTTTGGTAAAGAACCAGCTTCGAGGGTGTTGTTACCCTGTTTTTTATAAGGAATTTAAGGAAGGTGGTGATTATTGTGTTGAAATTTCAATAGAGCTGAAGGAAGGCGAGTTTTCAAGGGATAAGTTTTATGGTTTTTCAAGTTTTGATGATGCCTACAGGGTATGTTTTGAGAATTTTTTTGAGATTCTTTTGAGGGAGTTGGTTTCGAGAGGATTTAAGGGGTAAAAAAAAATTTATTGCGGCCGGGCGAGGTTCGTGTTTGAGTAATTTAAATGGAATTAATAAAAATGTAAAACTTTAAACTATGAAAGCATTTTTTTTATTTTTAATTATATTAGCGTGGATACTTGGGATTGCGTTTGACTTTATAGATAATCATAATTTTATAGTACCGCTTATAATTATGGTAGTTCTTGTATTGATAGTAGTTGTATATGAAAACTCATAAAGGGCAATCAGTTATATAAGGGTTTTCCCCAGATGCTAAGTGCCCACAAGGGCAATAAAATAACGTAGCAGGCAACCCGAAACAATTTTTATTGCCATGTCCTAGCATCCATAGCACCGCTTCAGCGAAAGTCAGGTGGTTGGTGCAAAAAATCCACCCCGTTCCTATGCTGTCAAAATATTCGTCATAAATAGGATTCCATTCTTTTACCCTCCATTCCCTTTTTTCCGGAATAGCAATGGCACTAGTAAAATCACACCAGTCTTTATGGCTCATTTAAAAAAATTAACTTTACTTATAGAATTTAATTTCAAGTTCGGGCTTGACTTCAAAAGAATCCGTTTCGATATCCCCGAATGGTACCCAGTTGAGTTTTATTGATTTCACCTTATAGAATTTTTTACTTTCAAGCTTTTCTAGGTGGTGGTCAATAATTTTTTCAATTCTCTCTAAATCTGTTAAATTTTTCATTGCGTATCTTTTAATGTTAGTTTTAATAAATTTAAAAAGGGGCTACTATGCTTCACCCCTTTTTTAGCTGCTATGCAGCCATTTTCAATTCATTGCCTTTTATCGGCTTATTTCCTCCATTACCTTCTGTTTGCCTGTCAAAACCAACAACATCCCCCATGTCGAAGCAGGTTCCTTGCCCTAGTAACTTGTTTCCGAGAGCCTACTTCAAGCCGGGAAAACGGCTACTGCCAGTTTGGCTTGCCAGGGAAGCGATCATTAATCAATCTTCCCCGACTAATACCGGTGGTGGCAGGTTCGTCAACCTTTCCATAGCAGCTATGCCCCCATGTATACCTAGATGAGCCACCTAATTGTGGAGGATACGGGAGTCGAACCCGTGTCCAAACAAACTCCAATAACTTCATTGGAAATAATATTTTAAAGAACTTTAAAAGCGTAAAAACCCCCGCAACCTCTGTTACGGGGGATAAAAAACTAAAAAATCAATTAACCTCTAGATACTGGACTTCATTACATCCCAGTTGAAGCACAGGGGGGATTTGAACCCCCGACCTTTGGGTTATGAGCCCAACGAGCTACCATCTGCTCCACCGTGCAATATATTAAGGATAAGGGGCAATCGGCAATCTACTTTACCAATGCATGGAGCCAGGAAGAATTGCCCCTATCCTTTTATTACAATTATATTACAAATTAAAGGAATAAAACAACAAAATTCAAGTAATTGGTATAATTTAGAATAATTCTAAATGTTTAAATCTTTATATTTGGTAAAAAAAGATGGATATATATTTAAGGCTAAAGGTTTATAATGAGATGTTAACATACCACCAACTTTATGAAAGCCAATGTAAAGGGTTTTGCCGGTCAAGAGAATATGCTGCAGAATTACTTAAAATACCAGCGTTTCATTTAATAGACCTTAAAGAGTTAATGAAACACCAACCAAGGATTTTGTTTGGAAATTGGTGGTTTGATAATCAAGACCAGGCAAGGAGGAGGGATATTCTACGACAAACAATAAGGGAGGTAGAAGAAACAATAACAAGGATCTGGTTTTATAAAAAAATGTTGCAATACCTTAAAGAAAACTGGTATAAATTCCATGGTTTTTGTGCTGCAATGAATTATGCAAGCGAAATTTCCAGGCTAGAGAAGAGGAAAACACTTTGGTTTCGTGAATTAAAAGAATTGAATAAATTTGCTACTTATAATGGATGGTGGTATTCACGGCTATGCCAACAGAAAAGGCGTAAAATACTTCGTAATATAATATCTGAGATAGAAGAATAAACGTTTAATGCCCATTCCCCCTTTTTTCCTGTTTCTGTTTTATCTCTAACTCAATTGAATCCCTGTTGTCTTCTATATAATCAAACAACTCTGCCTGGTGGAACCTTACACTATCATAAGCATTTTCATCCCACCACAATAACTCTTCTGCTGGCACATTTGCGAGCTTAATACCCTTGAACTGGCCAACAGGCATCGGGCTTTCGTCTGTTAATTTAATTGGTGATGGCATATTTCTTCTTTTTTCTCAATATACAGGTATATATTGTCTGACCTTATTTCCACAAAATCATTCTTCTTTAAGTGTTCGGAAATAAACCCATGAATTCCAAAATTAGCATGGAAGATACTGTCTGCAATAACCACATCATTGGTTTTGTAAACACACACATTACCTTCCTTTTTATGGACAGTTAAATATTTATAAGTAATTGAACAACCACCCAATATTATTATGGCAGTAATTATTATTAAGAGTTTTTTTTTCATCATACTTATTGTTTCCGGATTACACAGAACCAAAAATAATCTAAAAAGAATGAAAAATCAACATGGGCAACTAATTTGGAATGGTTATAAATAAAGAGAACCTGTTTTTTAAGTGTGAAAATATCAATATATTGCAGCGTGTTTTTAACTATTAAGTGTTCTAATGGCAGTCAACAAGGGTTAATTACCTGCCGCTTCATTATTTCCTTGTTGCTGCCATTAATTTAAAGATTATGGGAAAAGCAATTTATAGGCCCAAAAGGGCAGCAGAAGAGTATAATACTTATGCAGTAAATTTTTATAATGGGTGTGAGGGTAATTGTGATTACTGTTACCTTAAAAAATTCCCGTTTTCACAATTTTGGAGTACTACACCAACTTTAAAGAAAGCCCTTGTCTCAGGGCAGGAAGCATACGAAATTTTCAAAAAAGAACTTCAAAAAAACCTTCCTGGATTACAAGAAGAAGGATTGTTTTTTAATTTTTCTTCAGATCCACTACTAAGGTCTACATGGGAATTGAATTCTGCCTGTATGAGTGAATGCTTTAAAAACGAGGTACAGTCAATTATACTCACGAAGCAAACCTGGTGGTTTGATAAAATGTTTAAAGAGCAGCCTATTTCAATCCCATTGAAAAAATCATTATTTTTTGGGTTTACATTAACCGGAATGGACGAAATGGAACCTGGGTGTGCTACAAACAAAGAGCGCATTGAGACTATGAAAAAAATGCACGATATTGGTGTGATGACATGGGCATCTATTGAGCCAATTGTTAATATTGAACTAAGCCATATGATGATTTCTGAAACCCTGGGTAAATGCGACCATTACAAAATAGGGCTAAAATCCGGAATGAAATACAAAAAAGATAGTTTGTTGGTTTTTATGAAGTCGGTAAATGGATTGGTCTATTATGCAAACCGGTGGCGTAAAAAAAAGAAAGAAAAATTAATTACTGTATATTACAAGGAAAGCTTTCAAAAACAAGCAGAGGTAGATATTGCCAATCTGCCATATTTTTGTGTAGGGAAAAACTTTAAACCGTGGAAAGATGAGATTAGCTTTTAAATTGCATTAAATATTAATAAACTTAAAGAAATAATTATGATTTGTTTATACCACAGCAGGGATCTTGATGGTTGGGCGAGTGCAGCCATCGTAAAATATTGGTGGAATGGACTACCTGATAACTTTAAATTGGCTAATAAAAACTTAAAACTTATTGGTTGGGACTATGGGCAGGAAATACCCAAAGAAGCGTTTGACGGGCAATATGTGATAATGGTTGATATTTCATTCCCACAGAAAGATATGCTTGAAATTTGTAAAACTGCCTCTGAGTTTGTATGGATTGACCACCATACTTCTGCAATAAAAAGTATGGATAATGCTTTTTTTGAAACACATAAAGTATCGCCTCCATCCGGGTTAAGAAACACGCAGTTGGCTGCATGTGAATTAACATGGATGAATTTCTTTAATATAGCCATACCTCCGGCAATAGAATTCCTTGGAATGTATGATTCATTCCGGCACAAAAACACCAACAATGAAACAGAAGTTATAAAGTTTCAATATGCTGCAAGGTCTATTGCATCATCACCAGAAGAAGCCGCAGTATTCGTGGGGATGACAAAATCGGAAACATATATGTTGGCACAAAAAGGGAAGGCAATTCTTAACTACCTTGAAAAAGAGGCAAAGAATTCGTATAAAAAACCATACAAAGTGGTTGCAAACGCAAGCGGGAAATTTATCGTTTTTAATAAAGGAAGGTTTAATCCTGTTAATTTTGGGATTGACTACCATGCTGATGGCTATGATGGAGTTATATGCTTCATCGGTGAAAATTTAAACTTTTCGTTTAGTATTTATAATGACAACGGTAAAGTAAATTGTGCAGAAATAGCAAAAAAATATAAAGGAGGAGGGCATGTTGGTGCCGCAGGATGGGTACAAAATGACACAGGACTCCCCGATTTCAGGATTATTAAATTTTAGATTAATTATGGCAAAAAAGGCAACGCAAGAACAAAAAACAGAAGTAGCAAAATTTGATGTTAGTTCCCTTGATTATAAGAAAAAACTTAATATTGAGGAGTTTGAGGAATCACAAAAGGCTTTATTAAAATCATGTCCGTTTGTTAAAATTATTAATAATAAAACGTATGTGACTGCAAAACAGCACAGGACTCTATTAAAAACCGGAAGGACTACTATTCAAAAACAGGATAGGTTAATTGCAACAGTCATAAGGGAGTATAGGCAATTTATTAAAGAACAAGGGGGGATGCTTATTGGAATAACGAAACAGGCTGAAGAGAAACAACAATCTGAAATAAACAGGTGGGAGGAATTAAAGAAAAAAGAAAAAGAAGAACGGGAACGGAAAGAACGAGAAAGGATAAAAAAACACAATGATGCCATTGCTAATTTCAAAAAGGAATGGGAGGACTCCATTGATAGTATCAGTGCTGTAAGTTTAGTAGACTATGAATCTGAAAAATATACATGGGATGAATTTTTAGAAAATATGACTCCTGGTTTAATCCGGAAAGAAACCGGAGAGTATGAAGAATTCCAACAAAAATTCGAATTAATCAAAGAATACCTTATTGAAACCTATATCCCTAAACGCATAGAAGAAATTAAAATTGAAATAAAACAACGGGAACTAAAAACAAAAGAGGAAGAGCTGAACGTAAAGGAAGAAGAATTAAAAGCAAAAGAAGTCCCCTCTACACCAAAAAAAGAACCAAGCATTTCAACAACAGATACTACTTTGGTTGTTGATTTTGGTTCAGAAGTAGATAAATCAATCAAATCAATCCAGGAAATTAAAGCAATAAGTAATACGTTTATTGAACAACTACATACTGAAAATATTGTATCAACCATAAAAGAATTTAATACCAGGTTGGTTAATTTACAAAATCAATACATAGGAAAATTAGAAAAATTGTAATTTTGATAATTCATGGAGTATGTTGAAATAAGGACTACAACAGGACGGAAAGTACAGGTAACAGAAGAAGAAATATTAAGTGCTGTGCTTAAAATACAAAGGAGCTTTAGGCCAGTAAGCGAGGTGTTTATAATAGAAGATAAAAAAAAAGTAGCAGTCATCCTTCCTGTGGTACCTGATGATGAAGATGATGATAATATGTATTAATAGCATTCCTGCTTGCCTGGGCGTAGGTATGTTTGAATTAATTTATTAATAATGGACAAAGGAATAAAGAAGCAGGTGGCAAAATATGTTTCAGTTCACGGGGCACATCATTCAGCCTGTTTTGCGATAAAATTAATTAAGCGGAGTGACTTAGATATAAACACAATTAATGACGAGGAAAAGGCGACAAAGATTATAGGGGGGGTAAAGCTTGGGGCTTATATTTTAGAATACCTGTTTACCCACGACACGGATGCTTATGATAACTGCTATAAACGTATAAAAAAATTAAATAAATGATCCTCAACGAAATTCCCGAAATAGTAAAATTTGAATATGAAGATGGGGAAGTTGAAGCAACAGTGCTTTTTATATCCCCAAAAACAGTTCCCGCATTGGAAAGCATTGCAGATGATTTTGTAGTGGTTTGTTATGATGAAGGGAAAAAAATATATGAGATACATTTAACTGAAGTAAAAATTGTAAAAACAAGGAAGTATGGAAGTAATTTTAGCACCCCACAAAGTATTAATAAAAAGAGAAGAAAAAAAAGAAAACAAAACGAAGGGAGGATTGATAATTCCACAAACAAAGAAGACACCAGTGATTAGAGGAGAGGTTGTTTCTGTCGGAAAGGGCAGCGAACTAAAACCAATGACACTACAAAAAGGAGATATTGTTACATACCGGAGCGCAATGTCTGTTGATATTGGTGGCATAAGTTATGACTTAATTGATATACCAGAATACCTGTTCGTAGAAAGGCCGTGAGATGAAAGAAATCTTGTTCGTAGAAAAAACAAAAACCCCGTGTGAGAATAAAATACTTGTGCGGATAGAAGACAAGTATAGTTTAAAAGAGTCCAAGGGGGGTATTTTATTATCCAACGCAGCACACGAAGAAGCAGAAGCAGACTCCCCTGGGTTTAATTTATCTGAATGGATTATACGTTCCGGGGTTGTTGAAGAAATTCCAAGAAAAATATCCAGTGCCAGTTATGACTGGTATCCAGCAGGAGAAATTAATAAAGGGGATATTGTATACTGGCCTATTGTGAGGTTTTTTGATTATCCGGTTATAAGATCACACGATGGATTGTTTGTTTTGGTAGATTATCACGATATTTTTGTTAAAAGAGTTGGGCCAATACCAATACCAATAAATGGTTATTACCTGTTTACACAAGAGATAGAAAAACAAAAGGCTTTAGAATACGTAGTTGAAAAACCTACAGGATGGTATAAATTAATCCGGATGGGGATGGACGTAAAATATGAATACGAGGGTTTTAATTTTAAACCATTATGGAAACCAGGGCATTTATGTTACTTAAATGTACCTCCGTTTAAATTAGAATCAGATACAGGTTTTGATTTTAAAGAAAAATATTACCTTGCACAAAAAAGGCATATACTTATAGCAAAATGTTAGCAGAATTTCAAATTATAGGGCGTGTTGGAAGAATCACATCAATAAAAAAAGAAGGCAAAAACAAACAAGTATATATGAGCGTGGTTACTTCCAGAAACTACCAAAGCAGGTTTGTTTCCACGTGGCACAATAATATAATTGCGTTTGGAGAAATGGCTTCATATATTGAAGATAAATTACAAAAAGGGAATGTTGTTAGGGTATATGGAACGATTTCTGTACAACAATCTAAATCAAAAAACCAATCAGATAGGGTGTTTTTTGTTATAAGGGGGTTTCAAAACATCTCTAAAAGTGAAGCACAAAAAGAAGAAGAAATAAGGAAAAGGGAGGAGAATGCAGCAGAATCGGATGTATATAATTCTTTTGAAGGAGATACACCTAAAAGTGAAGAAGATAAACCATATTAATTATTTTCCTGTTTTTTTTATAAACCAACACATTATAAGCCATTGAAATGCAGAAATCCACACGATTACAAGTGCTGTGATAAAGTAATCAAAAATGGGGACGGCTGAATAGAACAACCTTGGTTGGTATATCGCCACCAATGAGAACGAAATCCAATGCCCCAAACAATAACCACAAGAAATAAGCTTCCCCAAAAATTTATTCTTATTACTTATAAATTTCCTGATGGCTTTAAAAATAATAGCCTCTGAGACGGTAAACGAAACAGAGGCTACAGCCATGCTTAATATAAAAATTTCTTTTACCTCAGCAGCCATCACTACAATGAGTTACAGGCCTAATGGCAAATTTGATTAAGGCTATAAATAGTACCATACGTAAAAAATTAAGTTATTTTAATGATGATTTATTACCAGAGCCATTCCTTGCCCTGTTTTTTTTCTTGCTTTCTAATACCAACTTTCCGGATTTAGTATGAGAAAGGTCATTGGGATTTCCTTTTAGGTTCCTCCTTCTTCTTTCTCTGTTAAGTTTAGCCCTGTATTTCTTACGGGAAGTAGTTTTGTGGTACTCTGTATCGTACTTTTTCTTCTTTTCCCTGGACTTTTTATTACGCCTATAATGAAGGGCAGATTTACTTAATGTTGACACAATACAAACTTTTTAATTTTGATTTTGTAAATTTGTTAAGTAAAATTACATTTATTTAGTCTAAATAAAAAGAAAAATTATGAAACAAATTGTAATTACACATGTTGACGGGGTTGCTTTGCAAGATAATATAACCTTGGCATTAGACCCTGATAAAATTATTTACACGGAGAGTGTTTCTGGTGCTTGCCGGTTCCTGTATACTGAAAATTCAGACAGGATGGTTAAAACCAGGCTATACAGGAGTGGAAATACAAAGACCCAAATAGATGGGTATATTTCCGGCACATTGCAGGATTTTAATATGTATAATACTCTTGGAACAATTGCTGCTACAGCAACAACAACCGTAAGGTCTGTCCAGGAAAAATACATTGAACAATTAAGGACGGCATCAATTACCGTTGCAGGGTCGCAAACTAGTTGTGTTGAAGTTACTTACAGGAATGCATTTGTGAAAGAGGTACTATTTGCAAGTGGTGTTATTGGAGATTATTCTGATGCCGCATTAACCACCACCACCACCACCACAGCAGCTACAACGACTACCACTACCGCAGCAGCTACGACTACCACTACCGCAGCAGCTACGACTACCACTACCGCAGCAGCTACGACTACCACTACCGCAGCAGCTACGACTACTACGACTACCGCAGCAGCTACGACTACTACGACTACCGCAGCAGCTACGACTACTACGACTACCGCAGCAGCTACGACTACTACAACTACTGCAGCAGTAACCACTACAACAACCACCTCTCCGTAGAATGCTTGATGGTTGTGATAAATGCAAAGTAGACCCGACTATTAGTGGTTTTGTAGAAAGGTTTATTTCCCTTCACAAAGACATGTCAACCGACTTGTTCTTGGGAGAGGTTAATAGGGATGATGTGTTTAAATATATAATTCTTACATATGACGTAAAATCTCCATATGTATTAAAATATAAGGAATGGGCACAAAGGAGGAGGGAAACCGCTAAAGAATCCGGGTTTCCAACCAAAGAAGGGAAATATATACCTGAAGCAGAACGAATAATACTTGGTAAAAACCAAAATGTAAACAAGTTAATAATCAGATACCTGTTTCTTCAAAATGATATTGATTTTATAAGGTACCAGAGTTACCAGGCACTTTATTTTAAACAAATAAAGGATTCTCTCGAAAAGGACTTTGAAAAACCATCTGATTATGACAAGTTAAAGCAAAACATAGACATTCTTGCAGATGAATTAAAATCATTGCAAAATGCAATATTTTTTGGTGACGAAACAGGCGAATTAAAAAAAGCCCTATATGATTTTGCGGGTAAGATTTCCACAGATTTCAGGCCAGAAGATGTTGCTAAAAGGCTAAATGAAGAAAAGCCAATTGTAGACGAAGAACCATATCCGAAAGATTATAAAGTAAGCGATTTAAAGTTTATAGGAGATGAGTAGCAAGATAATGAACAGAATGCGTTCTGTTGAAAATCAATATGTTAAGGCAGACGATTCTTTCCTTATTAATTTTGGGTCAAAGAACCTAAAACCAATAAGGATTAGTTTGCCTCAACCTCCACCATTAAATTATATACACGGATATGGCCTACCACCCTCAGAACAATTCTTTAAAAGGTTGAAAGTCCCAGACAAAATAGAGGAACTACAATTACAATGCTATGATTTCTTTAAAAATAAAAGGGGTTCTCACTATGACATACAGAAAAGATTTTGGTCTTTATTGAAAAAAAGGGCCAATGAATTAAAGTATGAAATAAAATGGATGAAATTATTCCGGTGGCATATGCAATATGGGTATTGGTTCTTCAATGATGGAAAGCCAACTTATATTACAGGATGGCATTTTTCCTACCTTCACCTTCATTGGATGACACTCAGGAAGGGCGAGGGTTACCCTGAGTACGATGAACGGCAACGCAGGAGGTTCCTCTTTCGGAAGTACCTGGCAGAGACAACGGAAACCTTTATGGATAGGGACAGTAATGGAAATGCCATTAAAGTCAATGGTAAATACAGGATGGTTGACCTCGGCAAAAGGGTATTTTTTGGTGCCATAGAACCAAAAGGAAGAAGGGAGGGGCTAACGAATGAGTTTTGCCATATTATAACGAGGATTATGACAGAGACAACGGGTACTGATAATCTAGGGACTGTTGTTTCAATGGACGGTGATAATGCCGGGACTCATTTTAAAAAGAAACTTGTACCTGCATTTAAACGCTGGCACCTATGGCTTCAACCAACATGGAAGGGAGGGGCTACTGAAATAGAATTTAATACACCCAAAACAGTATTACACCCAAATGTTAATGTCCTTGGTTCTTCTATTAATTTTACCGACTCTGCATCTGATACCAAAAATGATGGTAAAAAAATAATGGTTGCAGGGTATGATGAACAAGGAAAAGGTAAACGTGTCGGCAATGTTATAAACCGTTGGCAAATTAATAAAGAAACAATGTCGCTTGAAGCAGGAGGTGACATCCTTGGTTTTTGTACTCATCCTTCAACGGTTGAGAAAATGAATGAAGGAGGGCAGGATTATAAAGAAATGTGCGACATTTCTAATTTTTATAGCAGAGGGGAAGATGGGCAAACTGTATCCGGGCTTTCAATAAGTTATATGCCAACCAGTTATTGCCTAAGAGGGTTTACAGATAAATTCGGAAACCCGATATTATTAAAGCCAACGAAACGGCAAATGGCCATGGGGTATAAAAAAACCATTGGCAGCCAGGCATGGGTACAAAGGAAAAGGCTTGAGCTTTTTGATGAGAAAGACCCTAAAAAAATGGATGCATACAGGAGTTTTGTTCGAAAATTCCCTGAAGATTATGATGATTGTTGGAAAGGAGTAACCGGATTTATAGGTTTCCCTGTAGAATTAATAGAAGAGAGGGTGTTCGAACTTGATAAAGATATAAAATATGTACGTGGCAGGTTTGAGTGGATTAATGGGACAAGGCTTTCTACTGTAGAATTTATTGAAGATAATGAAGGGCAGTGGTATGTTTCCCAAGTAATAAAACCACACGAAGCAAACCTAAAAACGACAATGGATTATTATTCTGCGTTTGCTGATGACTATGTGCCAATGTTCAGGCCACTACAACCACAAAAATTTATAGTAGGAGTAGACCCTCATGAATTTAACAATAAAGGGGAGTCAATGGCTTTAAAGAGCCGTTTTACAAAACTTTCAGATACGGGAATATGTGTATTAAGAAGGCGTGATAAAGATATAGACACAAATGATTTTGATAAAAAAAATTGGAAAACAAAACATTGTGTCGCTGCACTACAGGAAAGGTTCCCTAATAATGTTGTCGTTGCAGAAGAAGCGTTAAAAGTAGCTATATATTATGGTGGACTCATTCATCTTGAAAGGAATAAAACAGAAGTTTGGAGCCATATTATAAGGTGGCAGTATGGAGGGTATCTAAACCATATGGCAGAACAATTTCCGGATGGAAGGATACAGGTAGACCCGACACCAGGCACTTTTATGGCCACACAGTCAAAAAAGAAAATGTTTACGCTTGCTAAAGACCATTTGGTTGACCATACACATATAGAAAAAATCACTCCTTTGTTAAGGCAAGCGAAAGACATATCTTCCATGGAAGAATTAACAAAATATGACTTATTGGCTGCATTTATGGCGGCATTAATAGGAGATACGTCTATCTATGCTGATATTATGCAGTTTCAAGACGGAAATGATGAAGTAGTTTCTTTAGGAATCCAAGGTAAAGTAGTATAAGATGGCTAAAAAGAAATATAGTAAAAGTCAAATTCAAAAATCCGTAAAAGGGTATGATGCAAATAAACAGGGGACTTTTGTAAATGATGCCTATGTGAAAAAGAATTTTTCTTACCCAAACCAAGATACTGCTCCTGATAATAAAGACTCTGTGGAATATATGCTCCCATGGGCTAAATATATATATTCCCTTTTTCAGAAAAAATCAACATGGATGGGTGCTGGTTTTAATGATATTGATTTGATGAGGAGCTATATGGAGGGGAACCAGCCAGTAGACCAGTATAGGGATTTTTTATATGGCAAAAAAAATAACAACAACCAGAGGGTTATTGATGGGGATGGATATGATATGAGGGGGCAGATTTCGGAAGAAGTCGCAGACAGGATGGCATGGGTAAATATTGACGAAAGCCCCATATCAATTGGGCCTAAGATTATGACTAAGGTTATAGAACAGGCCCGTTCAATGTATTATGAAACAGCAGTAAATGCAATTGACTCAATCAGCGTACAAAAAGAGGAGATGGAAAAAGCCAGGCTGTGGTTTGAAAAAGAGAATCAGGAATGGCTAAAACAACAAAGGGCAATGATTGGAATTTCAGGGCAAGAACCTGAATTTATGCCCATTAATGAAAAAGAACTGGAATTATATGCAAGTACTGGTGGTTTTAAAGTGCCATATGCTGTAAATATGGAGTTGCTTATCCAGCACACTTTTGATGTAAGTGAATGGGAAAAAGAAGTTCTTGAAAAAATACTTAAAGACCTTGCTTCCATTAGGTATGCATTAGTAAAAGAATATTACGACCCAGAAGAAAAAAGGATAAAAGTAAGGTATGTTGATCCTAAATACGGTGGACTTCAGTATTCACGTGATTTTAGCTATAAAAATTCGGAATATGGTTATGAGTTAGAATTTTGGCCTATTTCTAAAGTCAGGCAAAAATTTAATCTTTCTCACGAAGATGCTGCAGGATTAGCTTATTTCTATTCAGGAAGGTACAACAATCCAAATATAGGCGAATGGGATGAATATGGTTACTTTGACGATGTAACCGGATCTTTGGGTTTTGATTTTTATAGGATACCAACATTTGTATTCCAGTTTATTGATATAGATAACGAAAAATATTATAAATATACCAGCAAGAACGGAAGGGAGTTTACCAAGCTATTAAAAAATAAAGACCCGGAAGGGCTTGAAGTTTTTGATAATAAAATCCGTTACGTCCGTGAAGGAACATGGGTGGTTGGTACAGATTTAATGGCAGACTTTGGAAAAGTTAAATATATGGTTCGGAACAATCCCAAAAAACCAAGACTGTCATATAGGGGTATACGCCTTGGCGTACCTGCATTGTTCAGGCAAATTAAGCCATTATTGAACGGGTTGAATTTAGCTTGGTGGAAAACACAACAGGCTATTTCAATTGCAATATCAAATGGTATAGCAGTAGATGTGGGTGCATTAAAAAACATATCCATAGGGAAAGATAAATCATGGGATGTAACCAAAGTTTTATCTTATTACAGGCAACAGGCAATCTTGTTGTACAAGCGTAGTAACCCA
>Ga0180437_10003929_pt1 | contig 21608 bp, 24 predicted proteins | sample SS_ome_4_FD_132410 | JGI IMG/M metagenome (GOLD analysis project Ga0180437, IMG submission 132410) | Hypersaline lake sediment archaeal communities from the Salton Sea, California, USA - SS_3_D_1 metaG | ecosystem: Environmental > Aquatic > Non-marine Saline and Alkaline > Hypersaline >...
CCTCTTGAAAAGCTTGAGAAATCTCTTTTCCCTTTTCTTTAAAATGGCTAGAGATCTGAACTTTAGCATTATCAAATCTATCCATAGCCTTAGCATAATCAATTTCAGCATCATTAAGCTCTTGCCTGATAGGTCTGATTATATCATCAATTTTGTGCTTAACAGACTCATAGTCAGTAGCTTTAGTAATAAGCTCAGGATTTTCTAGGTATTCTTTGATAGTTCTTTCTTCTACTCCCATAGTAGCTAAGACTTTTCTACCTAATTTACCAGCTCCATGATAAAGACCTTTTGTAGCAGCTGATACAGCTTTTTCAGCTCCAGGTAAAACTGCACCAAAAGCAGCTCCAGTTAAAGCAGCTTGAAGTCTATCAGATTGCTTTCCTACAGTTCTTTCAGACTGAGTATCATATCTTAATGGATTATAAGCTAAACCTTCTGCAGCTCCTAATGTAGCAAGTCCCTTGGCCCTTTGAGCTAATCCCCCTTGGCCAGCGGCTCCAGCTGCTAACTTTGCAAGCCTTCCCCCTTTTCCAGCCTGAGCTAATGCTTTAGCTCCCTTAGCTGTACCTGCTCCAGGAACTAAGAAACCTCCTAATTGACCTGCTAGAGCATATCCAGGAGCTTTTTCCTGAGTCTGAGCAGTTTGCCTCCTAGCAGCTTCTAATCTTTGCTCATAAGGCTCATCAGGTATATCCTGGCCTGTTATAAGCTCCCCTGCTTTTTCTACTAGAGGATATGTAGCAGCTTGAATTTCAGGTAAGTAGCCAAAAGTAGCTGATTCTCCAAATCCAGATAAAGCAGCTTCAGCCTGTTCTCCCCCTGTGGGCTCAGCTTCTGCAGCTCTTTTTTCCTGAACTCTTTTAATTAACTCTTCTCTTTTTCTTTTAGCTGCTACTTTAGCTATAAGATCTTCTCTAGAAGGTTTATCTTCTGGCATCTTATTCCCCTAGTTCTTTCATTAACTCTTCATCAGTCATTTGCTTAGGATCTTTTAAAATATATCCTCTTCTAGCTTGAGCTGATTTTAATCCTGTAGGTTTATCTGCAGTATAACCAGCCATTAGTTCCTCTTGGCCTGGCATGGTAAAGCCTGGAATCTCTGAAGGAGCAAATCCCATAGTTCCAAGTCTTTGATCCATGAGCTCCCCCATAGCTTTTAATTTTTTAGCTTGAATTTCTCTAGAATCCATAACTGTAGGAACTAAATTAGCAAATTCTTTTCTTTCTTCTTTGTTAATGGCACCACCAGATTGCATACGGCCAAGGGCTTCATTCCATCTAGACTTAGCAAAAGTAAAATCATTATCACCTATAAGAGAATAAGTATCATCTCCAGCTCCTAGAGCTCCCATCATATCATTTACGGCCTTTTTACCCATAACCACATTATCATATCTCTTTTTTTCTTCAGCTCCCAGATTAGCAAGTCTTTTAGACATTGAGGTCTCGCCTCTTTCTTTTTGAAGCTGAGCATCTCTTTTAAGATTAATCTCTTGCTGTCTTAAATTAAGCATTTTAGTTTTATATCTTCTTTCAGCTTCAGCTTCTGTCTTTTTAAGACCTAAAGCAGCTTCTTCTTTAGACTCTTGCCTCTTTTGAGCTTTTTGTTTTTCAAGGTGAGCAAGCCCAGCTTGGCCAGCTTTAGCTCCTATCTCTCCTCCTCTAGCTCCCCCAAGAGCAGCTCCTATTAATGTAGGTGCAGCTGCTAATATAGCCTCTTTTCCTACTTGAGATTTATACCAAGGCTTATCTTCTTTTTTAGGCTCTATAGAAGGTGCAGTTTGAGCCTTCATCTTGCCAGCAATACCTGAAAGGCCAGGACCTTTTTTCATTTCTTCAGCCATTACTTCTTACCTCCCCCACCTTGAGATGCAGCTGCCTTAGAATATTCTTTAGCAGCTTGAGCCGCTGTAGCTGATGATCTCTCAGCTACTCCTAATCCAGCTTCCCCCATCATTGTAGTAAGTCTACCTTGAAGTTCTCTTCTTCTTTGCTCTAAATTAAATTTCTTTCTAGCTAAAATATCACCTTGAGCTGCAGTAGCAGATCTCTCAAGGCCTCCAATACCTGATAACCTTTGCTGAGCTGTATCTAGTAGCATTTGTCTTTCAGCTACTTGCCTACCAGCTTGCTGTTGCTCTTGCTGTCTCATCATCTGGGCTTGAGCTAAGCCTCCAGTAACTCCCCCTGCAGCTTGAGAACCTCTAAGAGCTCTAGCCTGAGCCTGCTCTTGCCTTCCAAGTGCTGCTCGCCTTGCTTCTCTTTCAGCTTGAAATACATCAGCTCCTAACCCTTGCTGAGCTATTTGCCTTCTTTGAGCTAAAACATTTTGAATATCAGGAGATAGGCCTTCTTCAATTCTACCCATTGAGCCTTCTCCAAAGAGTCTTTCTCCCCTTTGCTCGCCTCTTAACATATCCATTTCTCTTTGGAGTCTGGATTGCTGAGCTTGCCTGGAAATATTAGCAGCTTCTGGATCTAATTGCTGATAAGTTTCTGTAACCCATTGGCCAGAAGGTGACTGACTCTGAGCTGGCTGACCTTTTACTGGCTGTCTTTGAGGATCAGCTTCTGCTCCTGCAGGATCTCTTTTCCATACCCTTCTTTCTTTGGTCTGGTATTGACCTGCCTGAATTTGTTTTTGCAAATCAGCTTCACGTTGAGCATAGCTACCTTGAGCCGCCATGAGTCCCCCTTATAATATTTTCCCATACTATCATGTCTTTTGTTTTGTGTAGTAGCTTTCTATTCGGTTTTTCTCCCTGAATTTCAACAGGACCTCCAGAAATATGAGTAGTTGAAAATACTCTGCATACATTTCCTACACTAAAAATTAATCTTCTTAATAAAAAGTTCTTTCTATATTCAGGAATGAAATAGATGCCTCTACACAAAAGGATAGAATCAAAAGCATATTGATAGATCATAAAACCTATCAATTTCTCCCCTAATTGAGCTACTTTGATCTTACATTTTTCTACCATAGTGTAAGAGTTAATACTTGCATCCAGCTCATTCATAGTAAACTTCTCGCCCTTTTCATTCTCAATCTCTATTATCCTGTCTATATCTTTGTGATATACATCTTGATAATAGTCTTTATACATAATCACAAAAGAAGAATGGTCAGTGTAAGAGTCGTAGTCTCTATAAATTACTTCAGAAAGACTACGCTTATCGTTACAGGACTTCCCCCCTGATTTGTCAGATACACAAAATTGCTGTTCCAATCCGTTACTCCATCTGTTACAGACTGAGCTCCAGATCCTCCCCTTACAATTATCCGCTTAGTAGGTATCTCTGGAGAGATTTGATTCCTTATGGGAACTTCAGTCCCTGCAGGAATTGACAAATTTGTCTCAGTCCAGCCCTCAAAATTATCCTCAAAATTTAATTTTCTTAGCCCTGCGCTTAGGTTTTTAAGCGTTGCTGTTAAGTGAACTTTTAAGTATTCAAAGATGTTTAATAATGCTTTTTCCTCATCCCAAACTTCTCTGAACTCTCTTAGGTTAGTGAATTTCATTATTCTTTTATCTCTCTTTTGTAGACATCAGATAATTGAAGTTCCCAGCCTGTTATATTAACATTCTCAAGATTTTCACTATTTTTCAATACAACTCTTATGCTTTTAGACTTTATAGGCCCTATTTTGTGCTTTCTGTTAGGATCTACTACATCTCCATAAGGAGCTAGACCATACTCAGATACTCCATATCCAGCTACTCCAGAACCAAAATCTACACTAAATGAGCCTACTACAAAATCCTCCAGGAAATCCTTCTCAATATCCACATCTAGCATAAATGAGTTAAATTCAGTTTCCTGAGTACCTGTTAGCTTCCATCTGATCCATTTCTTAAATACAGAAGGCTCCCCTAAGTGATACCAGGCCGATTTGTAGTTAAAATCAATAGGATCAGTGTTATCTTGGAAATCCCAGCTATCTCCCCTATTAGATACAGAATATAGATAGTGCTCTACTGAACCTGAAAATACTGAGTTTCTCTTCTCACTAAAGGTCAGATTATTGTTATAAATAACAGCACCTGAAGCCATATTCATATTATCCCATTTAAGCCAAGCGGCTCTAAAGTAATCTTGAACTAATACAATGCTGTTATTATTGGCATATTTGTCAGAACCAAGTAGGCTTTCAGCTGGAATAAAGAGTACATATTGCTCTTTGTCTCTATCATTTACAGCTATGGATCTTCTAAGAATGTATCTTAAATCATCATCTATAATGGAAGATTGATCAAATAATGGCTCTATAAAGGTAGACATCTCAATAGGAAGCTGACCTGAAACAGTAGAATAAACTCCCCTGTCACTTAAGAAATAAAGCCTTCCTCTTACCTCTTGAATTGAATGATGACTTACACAGCCTACATCCTTAGTAATAGTCTCTACCCTTATATTAAGGCTTGGAATATCACCTGAAATGATATGAATAGCCTTATCTTCAAAGATAGCCATAACCTCATTGGATTGCTTTAAACCAGTAATTTTATCCCCATTTGGAGATTGAAGTCTTAAATTAAGTAAACTTGAATCAAAATACTCAGGATGTTCAGTAGAGCTCCAGAAAGCAAAGTTAGGATTGTCTAAATTCCCAGCAATAAACATCTGGTTATTGTAAGAACTTACATATCTCCCCTTTGGAGGCAAGCCATGAGGAACTAATGGAGTGATGTACTGGATCCCTAAAGCAGAATCTACTTTGTTATCATTCACTATCTGAGTAGCTACAAATGAGTTATTTGCATATTCTTCTACTAAATAATGAACTGTTCCCCCATTTAAGGTCCTGTATAGTCCTATTCTTAGGTTATTAGAAATCACTTCATTATCAGCTACATTTACTGCAGCTCCAGCTATAGTAATTGAAGTCCCTGTGATATTAGTAATTTCTCTTTCTACATAGCCAGCTGAAACTCCATCATAGAAATAAGCAGTATCACCTATTTGCATAGTATGACCACCACCTGATCCATTATCTACAGTAATAGTAGTTACTCCAGCCTGGATACCATTTACAATAGCACAGCCTGTATTAAAGCCTGATGTTTCTAATATATTAGGTATTGTTACATCTACAGACTGAGCTGCAGGTGTTACTGAGCTAGAGGCACTAGAAGAAATTCCCTCAATGATGTTGCCATTGGCATCAAATTGAGCATAAACCACAATATAGTCATAAGTGCCAGTAATAGCACCTGCGCCACCAACAGAAGGAATGGGAAGGCCGCCTTGAGGCATACCTGCTCTATAAGCCTGTTGACCATCGAATTTGATAATTTCATCATAACCATTCCCGAAATATATGTTGTTATTTAACTGCACCCATGAAGTATTTTCAAACATATCATCATTTTTATATGTCACGTTGCCAGGAAATACTTGAGCTGAAGGAGAATTAACCTCTACCCAATGTCTTGCTGTCATAACTACATCACCTGCAGTTAAATCCTGACCTCTTTTAAGATCCAAAAATGCTGCAGGAACTGTAGTCTCTCCTACTATAGTAGCTGAAAAATTAGCTATAGCATCTATTTGAGTCTTAAGATCTGTTAAATCTATAGGAGATATCTCATCAATTCCAGATCCTAAGCCATAATCCAATACTAAAGTAGTTCCTTCAGTGATCTGAACTCTATACTCCCCAGATACTGAATCAAAAAACAGCTCAAATAAGCAGCTAACTTCAGCTCCTGTATAATTAACAGTCACTGTAGCTTCTGTTAACTTCTTCAAGTTATCATCAATGGCTAAAAGAATCTCTTCTCTTACACCTGATGATGGATTGATTCTATTGTAAACAGCTAAACCTTGGCCTCCATCACTTTCTGAAAAGCCTCTATAGCCTTCACGCTTTGTGATGTTGCCATTTTTACGATATTGAGCATTTAGCATATCAGAGGCAAATTCCTGCCTTCTGGTTATGTCTGAGCTCTTTAAATCAAGCCCTACATGGTTAGTAAACTGTTTTAAGATAGTTCCCATTAATGAAACACCCAAAGATCATCATCATCTATAAATTGTGTGTCATCTATAGAGATATGTTTAACATCATCATCAATCTGAGCAAATATAGCTACAATTTCATCCCTAGTAGCCATTAATTCAGTAGAATCTTGGCCTACATCTACAGAAGAATCTCTCTTTAAAATCTCTAGATTAGTATAAGAAGTCAGATACCTTTCACAGTTATCTGGAAGCTGTGACAAATTTGTCGAATTATATCCTCTTACTACATACCAGTCATCTGCAGCTGTTTCTCCATCTCTATAAGTAAATCCAGCTGATACAGTTACTACTCCTGTAGAGTTATCAATGTCATCAAATGGAATCCTAGACATCTTCTGCTCCCCCTGGGGATTTACAATACAAAGATAAGAATCTTTTATTAATTCATCTCTTTGAAAATCAGAAGTTGTATCTAAAGTAAAGGAAGTAATGGTCTGGCTACCAGTATCTAGAGTGATAGAAGAGATCTTAGCTCTTCTTATGTCTAATTGAGGTAGTTTTTTAACATAAGAGATAGTTAAACCATTAACAATGGTAGATCTAGGAATTGGAGAAAGTAATATTCTCCCCCCATCTCTTATATATAAAGCAGGTACATTAGATCTATCAAAGATTCTTTCAGTTAAAGTCCCTGATCTTAATCTTCTGTTATCTCTAGTTCTCCCTGTATCTGAATACCAGACATTTGTAATACGATTATCTAGCAGAATATCATCTGGAAGATCATAAGACTCCTGAACAGCCTCAATATTGGTTATATATTCAGACTTAAAGACATCTTGATGCTGCCTAGCTATTGCAGATTGAATATCAGTTTGAGCATCATTTAAAAAATCAATGAACTCAGCATCCTGAATACCTGTAGTTTCAGTGAACTCTTCATTCTCAGTTTCTCTTCTAGATCTCTCTATGAGATATTCTACTCTTCTCATAGCTTACCTTAAGGCCGCTGTAATACCGGACTGCCATTGACCTAGAGCTGACTGAGTTCCTTGCTGTAATTGCTCAGCTGCAGCTTTTTTGGCTTGCATTTCTTTTCCTAAAGCATCCATGATTCGTTGGCGTCTAGCTACTTCAGCCTGTGATTTGGCTCCTAAAAGACCTCCTACTAATTGAGATCCGGCCATAATTCCAGCTGATGCCATACTTATAGGCTCTGGCATAATTCCCCCCTATGAAAAATCTAGCTCCCAAGTAGCTAGGTATTGAGTTCCATCATAATCTAATTTAACTAAATTTCTGGTATTGATTTCCATGTATTGGCTTGGCTCTTCCCCCTGGGGAAATTGAACTGATGCTGGCCAAGCTACTATTCTCTTTGTAGCTCCCTGAACTACTTCAATCCTATAACAGCCTCCCTCAATCGGGTTATTAATAGTTAAAGCCACATCAGCTGTTGCAGATGAAAGATCTAAGATCACCTTAGATCCATCATCCCAGTCTATAGTCTCAGTAGAGCCTGTAGGTGTTTTAGTCTGTTGAGTTAAAGCAAAGTTCTTTTCGAGCTGAGTCTTTCCTATGGAAAAATCTGTGAAACTAGCTCCAGTAAGCTTATTTCCATCTCCTCCCCCTGTATGCTGATGATCATTGATCTTTTGCCAGGTAGAGTTCTTTAAGACTGTAGCCCAGTTAGTAGTTCCTGATGTAGGTATTACTAACTCTAAGCCTCCTGTGAGAGTTTCATAACCCATATTAAGCTCCTAAAATTGCAGCTTTATCTGCTCTAAAAGTATCCTTTTTCTGATGTCTGTAGATTGCATAATCTTCAGCTATTTCAATTAAGCGAGTAGCATAATCTGTTACTTTTACATCGGTGTCTAAAGCATCACCTTTAGAAAATAATAAGCTATCATCTGAAGCCTTAACTTCCACTTCTGCTAAAAGTCCTGCAGCTGCAAATTTAGAAGGATTATTCTTCATCATTACTAGCTCTAAGTAGTTAGCAATAGCTGAATCTAAACTTAAAGCATACATTTTTACTTGAGCTTCAGCTGTTACTTCTGATGTTAAAGTGACATATTTGTCTGATACTTGATCATCTTTAACTTTTTGAGCTGCATCTGCAGTTCTTTGAGCTAAAATAGAGGCTTTTAAAGTTTCATCTACTATAGCTTTTTTATAAACTTCAGATGTTTCAGGATCTGTATAATCTCCCCAAATCATCCAGTCTATCTCTTCCCCTTCAGGTAAGATGCCTACTGCACCTTTGGGAGTGAAGCCTTTAGTTTGCATTAATATTAAAGAACCATCTTCTAGTTTTACTACGTGCTTAGTCATTATTTAACCTTTCTTGCAGATATTTTATAAGCAATTTCTAAGTTTGTTACAGAACCTGCGGCAAAAGTTTTAAGATAAAAATCTTCATTTGCATTAACTTTATACCCTAAAATATGGACGTTCATCGGGTTAAAAGTTCCTGTCGTTTGATTTTTTGTATCAACTTGTTTTTGATTACCATCTGTTCCTGGATCAGTGGCTGAAACATTAGAACCACCCAAGGCGATTGTTGTAGTTGTTGTTGCACCATTTGATAAGTATGTGGCTTGCATAAAAATATCATACTCTCCAGGGTTTAAAGGCAAAGACGCAAGATCTCTCCAGCCAGCTACTGCTGGGTGAGCAGCAAAACCAGCAGAAGCCTCAAGAACTTCACTCTCACCATACACCGAGAATACTGAAGTATCTTTTATAGAAGTTATTGAAAAAGAGTTTCCTAATTGCCCTGAAGTTATATCAAAAGAAGCATCTCCATGATTTACCCAACACTCTATATAGTCACCTTTGTTCAGATATAACGGCTCAGAGTAATCAATTCTTTTTGTAGTAGCTGATGTTGCATCACCTATTCTAATAAACTCTGCTCCATTTTTATAGATACGGCCTTCAAGCCCAGCCGTTGCTACTCCAGTCCAGGCAGCCCTATATGTAACCCAGTATAATCCATCTTCATTTACTGTTATTCTATCATTTGTAAGATCAGCTACGCCTAAATTATCATAAGCTACTGTATCAAAATTAATTTTAGTCAATCCAGATCCAAAATTTAAAGCTGAATTTCTATATATTTTAGTCTGTTGATTCCTAAAAAGATTTTCAGTAGTTGAAATTAGGTTAGTAGCTTTCCATTCAGCTATAGGAACTCTGAACCAGCCATCTACCTGATCTCCTGAAGTTAATGGGAAGTTAGTTGTACTTATTAAAGCTATAGCATTAGAGGCTGAGCTATTTGGCCTGGTAGACATAGGTCTAATAGAGTTAGAAGTATTGTATCTAACAGGACCAAACTTTTCATCAACACCTGAATCCAAATATTTTGATATACCTTGAACTAAATCACCTGAAGTTAATCCGTTACCCTTAACTGTATCAATAGTGTAAGGGATTACAACATCAGCATTGCCTACAGGTACACCTGTATAAACTAACTTGTAATAACAAAGAAGACTATCTCCATCTCTCCAAGACTGAGTAGTTAAAGTCACATTAGTTTGAGTAGTAGTGCATCCAATATCTCCAAGATAGCTAGCTATATACCCAGGAACATCTTTTTGAGGTCCGAACTCTAACTCTCCCCCGATTGCAAAATCATAGGATCCAGGGCCTGAGTTATCAGTAGGAATATAAATACTAATTCTCATCTGAGCTGTAGTATCTTTTGTAGGGATTCTAAATTGAATCTTATCAGGATTATCTTGGCCTGTATTTAAAACTCCATTTTCAACTCCAGCAACATACATAACTTCTGTATTTGTGATATCATAAGCTTTGATTTGAATATCACCACTTACATAGTCATCAGCTGTTTCAATGTTGTAAGGAATAGTCCCTATTAGATCTCTACCTCTATCTTGAACATCAATATCAACATCAAGGCTTACACCATGACCTCCTCTATCAGTTCCATTGAAGTTAATCTGAGCTGAATCATCTCCTGATAAGGTAGTAGTAGCTGAAGTGATGCCAGTAATTGCTGTATTACTCCCCCCAGTTCCATCTACATAAGTCCCTCCATCATTAAAGATAGTAAAATCACTGAAAATAGAGTTATTAATATTGTTATTAACATCAGCTAGATAGTTTTTAGCTCCAGATCCAGATCCAGTTCCAAGCTCTACCCAATTAGTTGAAGATCCAGAATCCTGCTTTTTGTAGATTTCATCTGTTCCTTTTCTAATATAGATAGAACCTTGAGGAGCATCTTTAGCTACTACTCTAGGATCATCAGTATCACCTGATAATATCTTTGCATCATCATTTAGATTTAAATTACTCTTTAGGGCCTTTACGTCATTGCCTTGAAAAATTACTGATGGGATAGTACACCTCCTTGCAGTGAATCCGTAGATTCAGTATCCACATAACTATAAGTCTTTTTTTTCATAGTTCTGTTAAAACATCCAATATTGTTAGGAATATTGTTTAAATGTCTGTATAGCGTAGGAGCATTTAAATTATGAGCCTTCGCTGCCAGAGTATAAGAATCAAATATTTCCCCTGTTTCATTACAAACTACTCTCTTAGCTCCTATTGCCTTTCTAAATTTAGCTTTTGTCTCTTCTGTTACAATTTTACCTGTATGAACTTCCTTCATTCTTTTTTTATGATAATCAGACTGTTTATATCCAACCTTACCCCCAGATACTTTATTATGACCATTTTCAATAGTATTAAAAAATGAAATAAAATATCTTTCATGTCTGTCAGCCACATCTTGAGTAGCACAATTAGCTATTAATTTTATTTTATATTTAGATTTGTCTATGCCATACATAACATTGCTCCCATATCCAATTTGACTAAATCTCTTCTTAAGAGAATTAATAGTCTGGCCTATGTAGACTATCTCTTTTTTGTTATTTTCAATGGCATAAATATTAATCATTCGATTATCCTATAAAATTTATTGACAATGTTCCTACTGAAATTGCGCTCGCTTCTAAAGATTTAATAGATATACGAGTTCCTGAAGATATTGAAACGTCTATAGTTGAATCAGAGCCTGGCCCCATCACAGCTTTTAATACTTCTGAAGAAGCTGCCCCTGTGTAGATACCTAAATTTCCCCCAGTCGTATCATTGAACTGGATTTTTTTAATATCACTCCCCAATGATGCCACAATTTGCAAAGGCAAGCTAGCAGATCCTGGAATATTTGAACTAGATGCATCCAAAAGTGGAGTATCCATCAAGTCTACTACATCTAACCCAGCCTGAACTACAGTAATGTTCTCTAGAGCCGCTAGACTTTCATCAGTTAAGTGAACTCTTTGAGTAGTAGCTCCAACAGCTCCTGCATTTGTATCCCATGCTGAAATAATAGCCGTATCAGCCAAAATAGCAGTAGTATCTGCTAGAATGCCTGTTGTATCAGCTAAGATCCCAGTAGTATCTGTATTGATATTTCCTAATGAAGTATTCCCTGTAGATTGAAGAGCTGATGTAGAAGCTCCTGTGGGTAAAGCTGAAGCTGCAATAGTCACATTTCCTGTATCTACAGCTGTTACTTTTCCATCTAAAGTAGCTAAAGTAGCTTCACTTGCTCTAGTAGATCTGTTCACATCTTGAGAAATCTCAATGTTGTTTAAAGAAGTATCAATAGTCCCTAACTTAGTATCTGCAGCTGAAAGAGTAGCCTCGGTAGCAGCTCCTGTAGGTAGAGGCAAGGCCGCTGCACTTACAGGGACTGTCTGATCAGATGCTATATTAACAGGCATTGATCCAGCTATTAAGCCTGCACCTTGAGCAGGGACCTTGGCATCTAGAGATGTTGTATCTCCTGCTACAGTTCCTAAAGTAGCTTCTGTAGCGGCTCCTGTAGGAAGCGGTAAAGAAGCAGCACTTATTGGAACAGTTTGATCTGAAGCAATATTCACAGGAGTAGAAGCTGCAGTTAAAGCGGCTCCCTGAGCTGGAAGCTTAGTATCTAAGCTAGTTGTATCAGCCTCAATTACTGCCAAAGATGCTCTAGCCGTATCATCAGCTACTTGAGCCTCATTTGAAGCATTGATAGCCATTACTTCTGTTCCATCACCGATCTGAACACTATCAGGAGTAGCAGCCGAATGGCTTAACTGAACATTCAGATCATTAGCTGTGATATTCACATCACCTGTAACTCCAGTAAGCTTTACTGGTAAAGGTCTGTTATTGCCTGGAGTAACAGTATCTTCTTCAACTTCTGTATCAACTCCATCTAAAACGAATTTAACAGGAGTAGAGCTAACTGCTATTCCCCCATCAGGATCTACTGTGATTGAAGTAGGTCTTAAAATATCAAAAACATCTCCCCCAGATGGAGCTACTGGAAGATCTCCCCCAAGAGTAATAGTATCTGTATCAACAGCTACCACATCTCTTTCTATAGTTTCATTGGCTCCTGAAGTGAATCTTAATCTATCACCCTTTAAAGCAGCATGAGCTGTGGCATTTACTACATTTACTGTAGAGCCTGCTTCTGCAGCATCTGTATCTGCTACATGAACTGATGACTTATCTACTACATCTAAAGCAAATTTATCATCCCCTGCAGGTGATACTGTTACAAATTCAGGTGATACTCTATCTGGTTTGGTTTGGCTGGAATAGCCCTTCGGTGTACTCATTTTCCCCCTCCGATCCTTGAGGCCTTCTTAGTGAGGCTTATAGTTGTTTTAATCTTTCATAAATAATTCTAGGGCCTGCTATATTTAAGTCAACTCCTATATCAGTTCCTAGATACTCTTCTAAAATAAAGCCTGCCAGTTCACTACAAACCCAGGTCTTTTGATCACTTGCAAATGGATTCTTTTTCAGTCTAAAGATCTTAACTAAAGCTATCCCAAAGATTTGCTTAATCCCATAAGGAGCTCCGCTTTCTTTAATTGCCCAGCGAAACATCTTCTTTCTAGTAGATTCTGATACTTCAAATTCAAATTCATCTACTACTGTAGCTTTTTGAATGAAATACTTCCCTCCCATGAAATTTACTTGGGATCCAGAAGCCTGATATATGATATCTCCAATATCTTTAGTTAAAAATCTAACAAATACATGGGAATATTCAGTTCTTTCAAATAGCCTGATCAGCCAGCTAAATATAGGAAAGATCTTTCCCTTTGGCTTACTAAATCCTATGTAGACTTTGTATTTCATCATTTAACCTCATGAAGCCATACATTCATTGCGACATATTTGTCATAACTAGCATTGTTAGTATAGCTACATCTTAAGATCATTCCATAATATAAATCTGCATCATAATTAGAGGTATTTTCATATACTCCATCTGGAGGAAGCTCTACATCAAAGCCAAACTGATTTAATTGATAATTAGATCCAGGAGCTCCTGAATAGGTATTTGAAGCATCATCATGTACTGTGAAATCAAGAGTATCTTTCAACTCCCCTCCAAATACATTAGCTCCTGTAAATTTAACTTGAGGATAAGGCACTACAAAATCAATATCTACTGTAGCTCCAGCTGATACAGATTGACCTACTCCATGAACTCTCTTAAATAAACTCTTCTCAACTCCATTTACTACTATTTTTTTACTAGCAAATGGAACTTCTTTAATGATCTCAGCTTGATGAAGTTCTCCTCTTAAGTAACTAATAGCTTCTGAAACTCCTGAAATATCAGTATTTCCATCATCTGATTTAGCCATGACAGCTATGCCTGATCCAATATCAGTCAATAAATCATCATCTTGAGCCCAGCCTGGCTCTTCATTTACAGGTATTAGATGATATGTTCCTGCACTTACTACCTGGCCATAATATGTATGATCAGAAGTATCTGTATTTTTAACGTATTTAGACACCTGGCACTTCTCCTGTTGTAAAGGCTATAACTACTGGATTCTTAGCCTGACCTGTATTATTAACTTTGGCTCTTAATTCTGTTCCATAAGTAACTGGAATAGGACTTGGAGGAGTATAATCTGATCCATAATCTGCAGTAATTGTAACTGTGGCTAACAATAACTCTAGCAATCCATCCCATTGGTAGATTTCAACTTCAAATGTAGATATATCAGAGTTTGTCACAGCTATGAATGTAAGCTCAGCATTATTTAATCTAACTGGAAATCCAGTAGTATCTGAAATAACTGTTCCTACTTGAAGATAAGCATTTTTAACATTTCCTGATCTTTGAAAAGCGGCTCCTGGAGCTGCTACTGATTGAAGTTGACTCTTTAGATCAGGTATTTTAAAGCCTGGAGCTCCTCTACCCATTAACTTTCCTCCAAATTAAGCATCAACTCAAAGTCTGAAGTGCTAGTTAAAGTCTTTAATTGTAATTGAGTAGGTTCTCCCTTTAAATCCCAGCTTAAATAGGTCTTTTTCTCTATCTTTTTAAAGGATGTTCCTGCATCCCAAGAGATATATATGTCATTAGTGCCATAGTTATCTATTCCAAAGCCTGAAATAGCATTTCCAGCTACTGATGGAAAGTTTGTAGGAGTAGTAGTAGCAGTATCTACTATAACTGTAGTTGATCCTGCATTATCTGATATCTCCTGGTTTACATTTTCATCAATGCTTATTCCATTCATGATTTTTTCTTCCTAGTAACCTTTGGCTTTTCTTCCTTAACAGGTGCAGGCTTCTTCCAATTCTGAGGCATTTCCTGAACCCATTTATAAACTTCTATAAAAGTAGAGACCTCACGCATTTTAAGCGTGAAGTCAGCATCATTTAAAATTTTTATTAATGCTTTATGCATTATTTTGTCTTTATCAGTCATTATCCTGCCTGTAAAATTCTAACATCTTGGCCAGCTGATCCGCTGATCATAAAGATATCAATATCTTCCCCTAATTCAAAAGTAGCTGAAGATTTTTTAGAGATCTTAATGCCATTTGCTGTAGTAACAGCTGCACTATGCCCCATGTAAACATCTGCAGTTCCTTCATTTTGAATAGTGATGAAACGTCTACCAGCTAAAGGAGAAGCTGCTACTTCTGCAGCGGTTAAACCAACAGACTCAGTTCCAACACTCATTCCAACATTAGCAGAAGAGTTAACCCACAATCTTCTATACATATCACCTAATAGATCAAATCTGTCATTAGAAGCTGAAAGAGCACTTAATAGCCCATCTACACCTCTACCACCGATTTTTACAGGATTGCCAGAATCAGCCTCATCATCTCCAACATCTGAAGTAAGATCAGCTGCTACCTTTAACTCCCCATCATTGTTAAATACTAATGGATGAGCATCTCCATCTGCACTTACAGGACTTCCTGAAGCATCTTGACGAACACCATACATAGAAAGGCCATAACCACCACCAAAAGCAGCATCAGCAATTTCTAAATCAACTAGGTTAGATTCATCACCAATAGCAACATGATCAGTAGCATTAGCTAAATCTCTGATATCTAAATCAGTAGCTGTTACTACAGCATTGATAGATCCATCAGCATTTACAGCTAAAGTATCAGTTCCATCAGTGATTTCTACTGCAGCTCCAGCTGCAAAGTTAACATCAATGGATCCATCTGCGTTAATGGCTAACGTATCTGTTCCATCTGTGATCTGGATATCTACCAGTTCATCTAAGGTTATTCCACTCATATTATTTCCTCCTGTTTTTTACCTAAGACCACGTTACTACTTCTACAACATCTCCAGCTACAGGACTTTGAAAGTACAAAGTCAGATTTGCATAGGGATGTTCATCAGTATGAACAGCTTTCCTAGGTATTGTTAAATAATTAGTTCCAGATTGACCTGAAACATGACTTAACTTTAACTCGGCACTTCCTTGGCGAGTCTTTATTAAATATCCTAAAATTTGTGCACTCAAAGCTAAACTTTGCTCAACATTAGCAGTAGCTATGGTTACATTATAGACAGTTTTTGTGACATTCTGAGTAGACTTAACAATACTTGAATTTAAAAAACTCATTAGGCCACTTCCATTACTGTTATGGTCGGTGTACCTGTCTCAGATTTAGCATAAACTGTTACACTATCTGTAAGATCTATGAAGAACTCCCCTCCAGGATATACATTCCATCCTACAAATCCAGCTTCTCCGCTATCATACCCGACCTTGATCTTAATGCTCGTTTCATTCTGAATACCCAAGCCATTTCTATTAGCTAAGGCTGATGCTGGAAGAGCAGTCCAGCTTCCAGAAGCCAAGGTGACTTCTGTAATCTTTCCCCCAGTAGTTAAACCTGAAGGAGTAAAAGTCCCTGAGATGTTACCTTCTTTAATAGCAACATCTAAGGCTACTTTATCACCTGAGACATCAGTTTTAGTGATGTCTTTAGGAGCAGAGGCTCCTGTTTTAGAGGTATTATAGGCCGAGATAGGACTGGCCATTATTTTCCTCTTTTATCAAACCATAAAAAGCAGCTTACATCAGCTGTTCCCCCAGCTACTGTCAGATTAGCTCTAACTATTGGGTAAACATGAGATGTTACATCTACAGATTCAATTCCATCAGCTGAAAGACCTGTGAAAGTAGCTAAATCTTCCCAGCTTCCTCCATCAGGACTGTGCTCAATCTTGCCTGATACTGTAGCTCCTGAAGTATTCTCTAGCTTTAGCATTGCTTTATAGTCAGTTTGATGAAGTTCAGTAGCTTTAGTCCCTGAAATGGAATTAGTAGCCATTGCTACACCATTAAATAATTGAATATTGCCTATACTGGCCATGAAATCCTCCTAAAAAGGTGTCCTGTTTTTTTGTGAGAACAGGACTCGAAACTCAATTCCGTAAAATTTTGAGGATTAAACGGATTAAGTTTCGTCGACTGCATCCCAGCCAATGATCTCTACAATTACAGCTTTATCTGCAGCTGTACCTGCTAAATCACTAACATTCACTTTTACACTGTCTACTGCATGGTTAGATAAGTAACCTGTAGCATCAGCTTCAGCTCCAGCTACCATTCCAATAGGAAGTCTGGCAAATGGCTGAGCTAAAGCTAGATCAACATCTCCAGTTCCATTTACAGTAGCTGTTGCGTGCTGAGAACCTTTAACAATAGCTAAGCTATTATCTAATTCAATAACTACTCTGCGCTCTCTTCTCTGAGTAGATTTAATTTCTTTACCACTTGGCATTTCTCTCTCCTTAAGTGAATTGATCTAGCCTCATCCTTGAGGCTGAGGCCTCTAGATCCATGAAGCTAGACCAAAAGTTAATATTAAACAGCTAGATTTACTAGACCACCTAAGAAAGAAGGAATGATGTAGTTCTCGTAGTAACCACCATAACGAGCTTCATAGCTATCTGAGTTAGCAGATCTAAGAAGAACTGTTCCATCTTCAGAGAACCAGCCAAAGCCAGGTCTATGCTCAGCACTGTAGTAGTTATCATTTACAAAATACATTCTATCTTCATCACAGAAACGATCTGGGAATACAGGAATTGCTCCAGCTGTACTCATGAACTCAATACCTTTAAAGCTAATCTTACCTTTTAATTCAGGCATTCTAGGCTCTACAATGTATTGCTTTTGATCTTCTAGAAGGTTTAGTAACTTTCTGAACTGAGTGAAAGAAGTGAAAATCATGTTAGGAACTTTACCGCTTTTGCGTTGTACTTCTAACATTACTTCATTCATCTTATCAGTAGTTAAACCAGCTCCTGCAGCATCTGTACGAGTAGCACTCCATCTGCGAGCATGAGGGATTCCATATAGAGAACCAGAAGAGAAGTCTAGTACACCTTTGAAACCCATAGGATCGTTGTCTTTAGAGCCCTGCATATACATTACATCTGCAGCTGTAGGAACTACAGAACCTGTAATTCTTTGAACATTTACACTCTTAGCAGCTGGATCTACAGAAATTACTTCTAATAGATCAGTAGAAGTGCCAGCATTGATGTAATCTTGCTCTTCCCAATTTGCTTCATGCCAAGTAGCATCGGAGATAACAATGTCATAGTTACCACCACCATTATCAGTTACACCACCTGCTTCAATAGTTCCTAGAGCACCTGTTCCATCACCGAAAAGGATTCTAGAAGAGTTTCTCATGTAGGATTCTACACCTTTTTGAACTTGCCATTTTGTAGCTCTAACAAAGGCACCTTCATCATTTGCAGATGCTTTCATTGCTTCACGATCAATCTCAATACGAGCATATACACGCTTTGCAAATAAGTTAGCATCTTCAACTAGAGAGTGATTCGCTGTTGGAAGAGTTCCCGAACCTACACCACCTGTAAAACTGGTAGGAACTGGAATGAACATTTGTTTACCAGTAAAGTTATAACGCTTTACTTGACGTCCTAATACTACGTTAGCCGAGTTATATACATTCTCGGATAACTTACCATATTTAATCTTAAATAGATTGTTTACATTACTTATACTAAATTCAGCCATTTTAAAAACCTTTCATAAATTAATAACTAACCTGATCAAAGCTCCAGACATCATCATTTTGAGGATCTCTAGGCTTATTATCAGCTCTGTGTTCTTCTGTTACAGCTGAGTTCTTTTGGACTTTCTTTGCTAAAGTTTGAGCAGGATTCGACTCCCCCCATTTACTAGATGCAAATACTCTGATATCCTCATCACTCATACCGCTTTGCAACATACGCACAATAGTCTGGATATTATCTTCTACTGCTACATCTTGATTTATACTCTCTAAAAGTTCAGTAGCTTTAGATATGTTCCTATCATTTAAGACAACCTGGGCTACTAATTCAGGGGTTACTTCTTGAGCAATTTTCCCTTCAGCTTTTAAAGCGAGTAATTCTTCAGCAACATCAAAGAATTTACCTTCTTCGATACTGTGTTTAGTCGCTACATCTTTAATGGAGTGTTCAAGTTCGGCCTGGCTGGCCCTTTTCTGCTCCTGAGACTCGTAAGCCTCAACTCTTTTTTCCAGTCTCTCAGCTTTAAGATTTGCTTCATGTGAAGCTCTCTCTTCTGGAGTCATCTGGGATAGTTTTTCAGCCTCTTCTATGAAAGTATCTCGTAGATTTCCCATTGCTTGCAACGGATCTACCCCAAGGCTATCAAAGAATTTGAATAAAGCCTCTTGCTCTTTACCTTCATTTGCGAGCCTGAAGATTTCATTTACATTATCGTCAACTAATTTTCTTTCTTCAAGGAAATTTTTCTTTTCTAGGTTTAATTCATTAAATCTTCTGTCAACAGCCTTATGGCCAGACCATGAATTAAGCGCATCCTGGAGGTTTACCTCCTCTTCTTTCCCATCTACCTTGGCTTTGAACACTGTATCAGACTTAAGTTCTAATTCTTTCCCATCTGATCCAGTAGCCTTAATAGTTCGGACCTTTTCATTCTTTGATTCTTCAGCTGTTGCTTCTTTTTCGGGCTCTTTTCCTGTTGTATCTTCTTTTCCTTCTGCTTTAACCTCTTCTTCTTTTTCAGTTCCTTTTCCCTGTTTTTCTGGTTCCTTGCCCTTTTCTTCATCACTCTTTGTTTCTTCATGCTTTAAATCTTCCTTGATTTTTTCTTTGGCAGCTTCTGCTTTTATCTCATCTTCTGCTTTTTTTTCTGCATGAGCCTCTAATCCTTCGAGGTCATCGAATGAGGTAAAGCTACCTCCCATGTCTACTGATACTTCTCCCTCGGTTATTGCTGTTGATTCTGTAGCTGGAGCATCCATAACTGGAGCTGAGTCCTGCGCAGGTGCACTTTCTACTTGAGTAGTTTCCATTTAATCCTCCCTTAATGTGAAAGGGGATACTCTTTGAGCAGAGTCATCCCCCTCTTTGTTAACTACTGTATTTGATCCATTGGTGGTTGATTCCCTGACATCTGAACTTCAAATTCAGCTTCCTTCAGGGCATCAGCTTCTTCCTCCTGCATCTTAGCTTCCTCTTGAGCTGTGGCAGCTTGAACTTTTGCATTAGTTTCTCCTGCTCCTGCATCCATTGTAGGATCTAAGACTGGTTCTTCACTTGGCTTAGGTGCCAAATGATCAGGTACATAAAATAAAGGAAATTGAGGTAAGATCTGTAATTGCTGTAGATACATTGGATTCTTCTTAGCCATTGCATCCATATGCATCTCATGAGTCATTACATGATCTTGAAGAGCCTCTTGAACATTCTTAGGTAAAGATCTAAAGCCAGGCTTTTGAATCTCAGTTACATGAGTTCTCCAATGTTGAAGATGATACTCATACTCCTCAGCTACAATACCTTCCCCATCCATCAGCTGCTCATTCTCTCTCTCAGCTGTTCTAGTAGCAGCTGTGGCTTCATCAAACCACTTATCAGGCTGGCCAATATCTATCATATCAGCTACCTGCTCTTCTGTTACTAAAGAAGGGAATCTCTCTGATAGATCTAAAACTGTCTGGATCTTTTGTGCCTTAGATTCAGGCAATGCTGAAGAGTTTTGAATACGAACATCAAACTCTCTGCTTAAAGTTTCAACATCAAAAGGAACTCTGGAGTATTCATCATTCTTTCCGATGATAGCAATGGTTCTCTCATCAGACTCATCATAGAACTGAGAACATACCTTAATAGTCTTTGAGGCTACTCTTCTTATAAACTCATTGTATTTGGCCACAAAAGAGGTCTGTCTCTCATTCTCCTGCTCATTTAGGAACTGTAGGGCTACTCCAGCCTTAACTCCTGCAGGTGGTTCCCCTCTACTTACTCCAAAGACTCCTGAGATTTGCTGAACATCCTGCTTTAACTCAGTTCTTATATTAAATAGATCTGGAGCTATGGTATTTGGAACATTCAATGATGGAGGAACTGGCCCTTGATACTGAACTACTCCTGTATTGTTATTCAAACTGCTTAATTTAACAGCTCCTTTAGGTACAAACCACTTGGGAGCTGAACATAGCTTCAAGTTTCTGATAGCCATTGTGGTTACATTGTTAATCTGAGCTGTAAGCTGTCTGGCATTTGTGAAGAAGCTTCTAGCATGAAGTTCTCCAGGAATCTCAATGTCAGTAAGCTTTTCAAATGGCCATTCATTATGCTCATAAGGATAGGGCTTATTTTCAAGTAAACATTCAGGAGTAAATACAATCTTTCTACCCTTTGGAAGGTATTTAGAAGGCTTAAACCAGAAAGTAATTACTTGAGTATCTGATTTATTCTTCTTATCACTGAAATCATAGTATTCTTCTACTCTCTCATCTAGATTAGCTTTGATCTCATTGGCTTTCTTAGGATAATCAGCTCTAACCTTATCTACTATCTTCTCTTCAAAGTGAAAGAAGTAGTCTACCTCTTCCCAGTCCTTACGAGTCTCAAATACTAGCTTCTCAGGTCTTACTACTTTGTAGCATACATCACCTACATGAACTTCTTTTTCTACATATAAAGGATTTCCCTTATCATCTAGTCTTGGCTGGCCATTCTCATCCATCTGAGGAATCTTATTAGCTCCATATTGCTCTAAAGCCTTTTGATAATCCTTATGAACAGGGCCTTTATCAGGATCCCATTCAATAAATAGATATCCTTCCCCTGCTACCTTTGTATATCTGGTAGTCTTTCTTACCTTATTATCAAGTCTTTCAACGTATTTAACATGATCAAAGAGTCTTTTAGCTAGCTTAGCAGCTTGCTTATCATGAAACTCATCATTTGTAGGTAGGAATTGAACAGCTGGAGCATAC
>Ga0180437_10003930_pt1 | contig 21605 bp, 18 predicted proteins | sample SS_ome_4_FD_132410 | JGI IMG/M metagenome (GOLD analysis project Ga0180437, IMG submission 132410) | Hypersaline lake sediment archaeal communities from the Salton Sea, California, USA - SS_3_D_1 metaG | ecosystem: Environmental > Aquatic > Non-marine Saline and Alkaline > Hypersaline >...
ATAGATTAGGATATGCAACATCCGAGGACCGGCCGATGCAATGCATCGTCCGGTATCAAGAGGGGAATAAATGGTCAAGTCTCACGGCTGATTAGTACCGGTAAGCTAAATACATTACTGCACTTACACACCCGGCCTATCAAGGTCATAGTCTTTAACCTGCCTTTAGCCACCCCACTACTTCACAACACCATTACTTATTCTAATAAATCAAGTGTTTTTTAACTCACTTAAACACATTAAATCATAGACAGCAATAATGTAAATGAAGTAGTGGGGTGGAGGGATATCTCGTCTTCGGGGGGGCTTGGCGCTTAGATGCTTTCAGCGCTTATCCTTTCGCAACATAGCTACCCAACAATGCATCTGACGACACAATTGGAACACCAGAGGTTACTCATTTCCGGTCCTCTCGTACTAGGAAATGTCTCCGTCAAATATCCTACGCCCACAGTGGATAAGGACCGAACTGTCTCACGACGTTCTGAACCCAGCTCGCGTACCACTTTAATCGGCGAACAGCCGAACCCTTGGGACCTTCTTCAGCCCCAGGATGTGATGAGCCGACATCGAGGTGCCAAACAGCGCCGTCGCTATGGACGCTTGGGCGCTATTAGCCTGTTATCCCCGGAGTAACTTTTATCCGTTGAGCTTCCGCCGTCCTACATCGAACGGTCGGATCACTAAGTCCTGCTTTCGCAACTGCTCTTCTTGTAGGAATTGCAGTAAAGCCAGCTTGTGCCTTTACACTATCAGTTCCGTTTCCATCGGAACCTAGCTGACCTTGGTGAACGCCTCCGTTACTTTTTGGGAGGCAACCGCCCCAGTTAAACTACCCACCAGATACTGTCTCCTTGTCCGGATTCACGGACCAGGATTAGAATTAAACATAAGCAAGGGTGGTATCTCACTGTTGCCAAGGCTCCCACCTATGCTGAACATGTTTATACCTAATCCAATATCAAGCTGTAGTAAAGCTTCACGGGGTCTTTTCGTCCAGCCACGGGTAACGAGCATCTTTACTCGTCATGCAATTTCGCCGAGTCCCTCGTTGAGACAGTCTCCAAGTCGTTACGCCATTCGTGCAGGTCGGAACTTACCCGACAAGGAATTTCGCTACCTTAGGACCGTTATAGTTACGGCCGGCGTTCATCCGCGCTTCGGTTCAAGGCTTGCACCCATCCCCTTAACGTTCGGACACTGGCCAGGCGTCAGCCCCTATACATCAGCTTACGCTTTAGCAGGGACCTGTGTTTTTGGTAAACAGTCGCTTGGAGTCTTTCGCTGCGGCCCAGTCAAATGACTGGGCAGGCCTTATCCCTAAGTTACGGCCGCTGTTTTGCCGAGTTCCTAAACGAGGGTTCTCTCGTACACCTTGGCACACTTATGCCCACCTACCTGTGTCGGTTTGCGGTACGGTTACTATTAGCTTAGCTCTAGAGGTTTTTCTTGGCACTTTATTTGACCAAATTGGGTCGGCAAATGCTTTCCCTTCTGCCAGATTTTGAGATTATGCAGTGCATTTAACAACTGCCACTCAAGCACCAGCAACGCCTATAGCCAAAAAACGCTTGATCTCTTAAAATGCGTCGCCCCATCGAAAACCAATAGTAGTGCTGGAATATTAACCAGCTCGTCCATCGACTACGCCTTTCAGCCTCGCCTTAGGACCGACTAACCCTGGGTCGATTTACGTTGCCCAGGAAACCTTAGGTTTACGGTGTACAGGGTTCTCACCTGTATTTTTGCTACTTATGCCAACATTCTCACTTCCATAACCTCCACAGTTTCTCGCAAAACTGCTTCAGCAGTTATGGAACGCTCCCCTACCCCTCTATATTAAAAATATAGAAGCCGCATTTTCGGTACCAGATTTAGCCCCGATACATTTTCGGCGCAAGACAACTTGACCAGTGAGCTGTTACGCTTTCTTTAAAGGATGGCTGCTTCTAAGCCAACCTCCTGGTTGTAAAAGTCATCCTACCACCTTTCACACTTAATCTGGATTTAGGGACCTTAAATGGCGGTCTGGGCTGTTTCCCTTTAGACTAATGGAGCTTAGCCCCCATAGTCTGACTCCCTTTGATAAGTTACCTTGGTATTCGGAGTTTGATTAGGAACAGTAGACTTACGCCCCTGTTCCCATTCAGTGCTCTACCCCCAAGGACATTCAAAGAGGCTAGCCCTAAAGCTATTTCGGGGAGAACCAGCTATTTCCGAGTTCGATTAGCATTTCACCTCTATCCACAGCTCATCCAAGCGTGTTGCACGACGCAATGGTTCGGGCCTCCACCAGTTGTTACGCTGGCTTCACCCTGGCCATGGATAGCTCACTCGGTTTCGGGTCTGTAATCAGCTGTCAAAAAATAATTAGTTATTAACTAAATAAATTAGCAAACAACTAATTATTTTAAATCGGACTATTAATCCTCGCTTTCACTGTGCCTCCGTCCTTTTAGGACTTAGACAAACAACTAATTACAACTCGTTGGCTCATTCTTCAATAGGCACGCGGTCACCCCATAAAGAGGCTCCCACTCATTGTAAGCATATGGTTTCAGATACTATTTCATCTCCCTCAACGGGATGCTTTTCACCTTTCCCTCACGGTACTTGTTCACTATTGATCATAGAGAAGTATTTAGCCTTTCCGCGTAGTCGCGGATGATTCCTACAGGATTTCACGTGTCCTGCAGTACTCAAGATTAGTAACCACAAAGTTATAACCCATTTCGCGTACGGGGCTGTCACCCTCTCTGGCTCCTCTTTCCAAAGGATTCTACTATGGAAGTTATAATTCGTAGGCTTTGTCTAGATTGTGTAAGCAATCTAATGTTACTATCTTACAACACCTATTTTGCAACGGCTTACACCTTTAAGTGTTCACCTACACAAGTTAAAATAACAAGTTTTAGTAAACACAACACAAAATAGGTTTGGGCTGGTCCCTGTTCGCTCGCCACTACTAAGGGAATGCTCTAGTCATTCGACTAGAATTATTTTCCTTTCCTCCGGGTACTTAGATGTTTCAGTTCCCCGGGTTATCCTCATGCACCTATGGATTCAGTACATGATAATTCCGCTTTACGGAATTGGGTTTCCCCATTCGGAGATCCTCGGGTCAAAAGTTGCTTGCCACCTCACCGAGGCTTATCGCAGGCTGCTACGTCCTTCATCGTCTCTCTATGTCAAGGCATCCACCATATGCCCTTGTTTGTTTAGTTACAAGAAATATAGGAACATATTTCATTGAACATACAATGTCAAATAGACATTGTACAAAGGTTTTTTAAATTTACAATTTAATTTTTATCGGCGATTGTAAATTTATATTTTGATGCTCATTACACATTAAAATGTGTGTTGAAAAAACTATTCATTTTTTAATGTCCAAGGTCTTGTTATGACCTTATACTTATATACCTGCTATACAAGTATAAACCCCTAACAATTAAAAAAACCGCTTAGCCAAGCGGTTCAAACTACTAAAAAAGACAAAGTCTTATCCGCTTGGTTTTTTTAAGAATTTGATTTTATTTACCATAAAGCAATTTAAAATAATTTTGTGATTAAATTCTTCAGGTAGTCTCATTATATACATATATATAAATACTGTCAAGAGATTATTTAGTTTAATTATTTCTTAAATATATTATATCAAAAATACCCGCATATGTCAAGTAGTTTTCCACAGTTTTTTAATAACTATAAATTAAAAAAGACCCCTTATAAAACAAGTTTACAAGGGGTCTTGGCTGTTAGATAATTGTTTTTACAACTATCTTAATTTTGTACCTTTAGATCTGCAGGCATAGCACCTGCAACCTTTACCACATTCATTAGTTTTCTTGCCTACATTTGCGCTTCTTTTTGACCGTTTACCTCGGCGTTGATCGCCTGTACCTGAAATGTGTTCGATTGGTATATCTTTCATTTTTTCCTCCTTGCCCTCTTTCAGGCTTTCACGTAGTTAAATACCTCTCGAACCTTACCAAATCCTTATACTTTAATTAAAGCATAACATAAAAACTAATTCAAATACAAAAACAGAAGCTATTACTAGTTCCTGTTTTTATATTTTGGTGCGGGTGAAGGGACTCGAACCCCCACGCCCGAAGGCACGTGGTCCTAAGCCACGCGTGTCTACCAGTTCCACCACACCCGCCTATAACCTATAATAAATAATTAGGTTGCATTTAATAAAGATGCCATAACAAAATTGGCAACTGAATATGAAGTAAAAATTATAATAGCTCCGATAACTGCTGCTACTAACGCTCTTCTGGCTTCAGCTACTTTTTCTTCAGATCCACCTGACAGCATCCATTTAAAACCAGCTATTAAAATTAAAAAAATTAAAATTATTCCTGATAAACCAATTGCTTGATTTATTAAACTTGCAGCTATTTCCCGGATATCTTTATCAACAAAGCCAGCAATACTTTTTAAAATATCAAACCCCTCCTTAATATCATCATTGACTTGCGCCAAGGCTAATTGAGGAGTTACTAATAAACTTAAAATTACGATATTTAATATTAAATATTTGATATTTTTATTCATAAATTTTATCCTATTCATGAAATTAATATAACAATATTTTAGCATAATTTATTAAATAAGTCAACCTTAACTAATAATATGATTTGCTATTTATCCTACATATTATATAATAAATATAAATAAAAAATAAAAAAGTAAAAAGTAAAAATACTTGATACTTTTAAACTTTATTAATTTTAACTTAAAATAACATGATAGAACAAAAATACGTCTGTCCTTATTGCGGATTTGAATCAAATGGTTCCGGTTTATGCCCAACCTGTGATCAAAATTTACAAAAAGTCTGTAATTGCGGTTCTGGTAAATTTTCTGCTGATTGCTGCGGAGAAACACCAACAGAACCTGAAGAAAAAACCGCTGAAGAACTAATTAAAGCAGAAGTAGCTGGAGAAACTTTAACTGAGATGGCTGAAGAAGACAAAAAAAAGCAAGAAGAAGAAGATGAATTAGCTAATGTTGAAGAAGTTAAAGAAGAATAAATATTTAATAATATAGTAATATCAGCTTCTTAAATAAAATATCCTCAATAAAAACTTGCAAAATTTAAATATTTTTTTTAAAATAGAAAAAAATAATCTCTTAAATATTATAAATTATAATATTTTTTAATTTTAAATCTATGATAAACATTGCCAATCTTACTAAAAACTTTGATAGCTTTAAAGCTTTAGACGATATTTCCTTTGAAGTAAAAGAAGGAGAAATCGTAGGTTTACTTGGACCTAATGGCGCTGGTAAAACCACTACCTTAAGGATTTTAACAGGTTATTTTAACCCCACTTTGGGTAATGTCAAATATGATGATCTTGATATTATTGAAGAAAGTATAAAAATAAAACAAAAAATCGGTTATCTACCTGAAAATAACCCATTATATGAAGAGATGAAAGTTAAAGAATATTTAACTTATGCAGCAAAAATGCATGACATAGCTAAGCCAGATATTAAATCAGCAGTTGATAAGGCAATTCAAACTTGTGGTCTTGCTGAAAAACAAAATCAGGAAATCTCTAAACTTTCTAAAGGTTTTAAACAAAGAGTAGGCTTAGCCCAAGCTTTAATTCATAATCCTGAATTTCTTATTTTAGATGAACCAACTGAAGGTTTAGATCCAAATCAAAGGATTGAAATTCGTGATTTAATTAAAAATATTGGGCAGCAAAAAACTGTAATTTTATCATCTCATGTCTTATCAGAAGTTGAAGCAACTTGTGACCGGGTTTTAATTATTAATCAGGGTAAAATCGTGGCCTCTGGCACACCAGCTGAATTAAAACAGCAAACAACAAGTCTAACAAAAATATTTATTACGGTTGAAGGTCCACAAGAACAGATTGTAGAAGCTTTAAAAAAGGTAGAGGGTGTTGAAAGGGTTGTCAATGCTAAAAAAGAAGATAATTTAACTCATATAGAACTAGAAACTGATTCGACTTTAGACCTAAGGAAAAAATTAGTCCATTTTATAATCAACAATGGCTGGGAATTATATGAAATCAGCCGACAAGAAAAAAGTCTGGAAGATATTTTTGTTAAATTAACTAAAACAGTCTAATTTTTTATTTTTAATTTTTGAATTTTAATTTTGAAACATATGAATCATATTAAAGCAATTATTTTAAAAGAATTAAGAAATTATTTTAATTCACCTCTGGCTTATATTTTTATCAGCATCTATTTAGTAATCTTAGGCTGGTTATTTTTTTCCAATTTTTTCCTAATGGGACAAGCGTCTATGCGTAGTTATTTTAATTACCTGCCCTGGGTGTTTTTATTTCTTATCCCAGCTATTACTATGCGTCTATGGGCTGAAGAAAAAAAATTAAATACTACTGAAATTTTATATACTTGGCCAATACAAGATTTTGAAATAATTTTAGGCAAATTTTTTGCCAGCTTATTATTTTTGACCATTGCCCTAATTTGTTCTTTATCTATCCCTATTTCTATTTCATTCTTAGGCAGCTTGGATTGGGGTGTGGTGATCGCTAGTTATTTAGGTGCATTATGCTTAGGAGCCGCATTTTTAGCTATTGGTCTTTTTGTTTCTAGTTTAACAGATAATCAAATTATTGCTTTTATTGTCTCTATTGCTCTAGCTTTTATCTTTTTCATTATTGGTGAAAACTTAGTTACTTATTTTTTGCCAAGCTTTTTAATCAATCTTTTTCAATATCTGGGGCTGGGTTATCACTTTAATAGTATTAGCAAGGGTGTTTTGGATAGCCGTGATATAATTTATTATTTATCAATTATTGGCTTTTTCTTATATCTTAATATCAGACAGATTGAAAGTCGTAAATGGAAATAGGTAAGTTAATTGGTGTATTGGTTAATTAGTTTATTTGTAGTTAATCATTCACCAATAAACCAATCTAAACATAAACTAATAAACAATATATATATGAAAAACATATTAAATCGTAAAAATCTATTTTCCACAAACTCGTTTGCTGTAATAATTACTATCTTGGCCATTTTAATTGTTTTAAATCTAATTGCGGCTAATCATTTTAGCAGGCTTGATTTAACTGCTGAGAACCAATATTCAATTTCTCAAGCAACTAAGAATGCATTAGCTGATATTGATGACCCTTTATTTATAAAAGTATACTTCTCTGAAAAACTACCGCCAGACTTGGCTCGAGTTTCATTGTTTATAAAGGATATTTTAGCAGAATACAAATCTTATTCTAAAAATATCAGAGTAGAATTTATTGATCCAGCCAAAGATGCTGAAACAGAAAAAGAAGTCATGGCCATGGGCATTCCAACAGTAGAAATGCAGGTTTTAGAAAAAGATGAATTTAAAATTCAAAAAGGCTACTTGGGAATGGGGCTTTTTTATCAAGATAGCAGAGAAATCATCCCCCTAGTAGAAAATACTTTAAATTTAGAATATGATTTAACCTCTACGATTAAAAGATTAACAGCTGAAGAAGTAAAAACAATCGGCTTTTTAGCTGGCCATAATGAACATGGTATTTATGAATCACCTTTTATGTCTAGTGGTGATAGTCAAGTCAGTGATTATGTTACAGCAAAAGATGGTTTAGAAAAAAATTATAAAATTAAATCTATTGAAAATATCACTGATCAAGCAATTACTGATATAAACACTTTAATCATCGGAGGCCCAAAAACAGAATTGAATGAGAAAGAATTATTTCATATTGACCAGTTTATAATGAACGGCGGACAAGTTGTTTTTCTAATGGATCCTGTTCAGGTGACAGATGGTTTACAAGCTGAAATTAATCAAACAGGTTTGGAAAAACTAATTGAACACTATGGTATTAAATTAAATAATGATTTTGTTATTGATTCTAATAATGAAAATGTAGCCTTTTCTTCAGGCTATATGCAGTTTTTATTACCTTATCCTCTTTGGCCAAAACTTATCAAAGCTGGTTTTTTAACAGAAAATCCTGTCATGGCCAAACTGCAAAGTTTATCGTTTCCTTGGGTAAGTTCTTTAACTGCAAATGAGAAAGAAAATATTGAATTAAATACTTGGGCCACCACCTCAGCTAATGGCGGCACTTTAACTGAACCATTTAATTTAGATCCACAACAAACATTTTCAGCTACTTCCAGAAAAAAAGTGCCTATTATTATGGAAGCAAAAGGTCAGTTTACTAGTTATTTTGCTAATAAAGATATAGCAGAAATTGGTTCTGAAGATTTGGAAGATGCGACCTTTACTCCTATCTCTACTGAACAAAGTGAAATGGTTTTGCAATCTCCTGAGGAGACTAGAATTATTGTTATTGCTGACTCTGATTTTATAAGTGATAATTATTTATCTCGTTTTCCTGATAATTTAACTTTCTTTTTAAATACTGTTGATTATTTAACATTGGACTCTGACTTAATTTCTATTCGTTCTAAGACTATTTCAGCCCGACCCTTAAAGGATACTAGTGACAGCATTAAGACTTGGATAAAAATAATTAATATAATTCTAATCCCATTAATAATCATTGTTATTGGGGTAGTAAGATTTTATCTAAGAAAAAGAAATAAATAAAAATATGACAAAAAAAGTAAAAAATAATTTAATTTTAGTAGCAATTTTAGCCATCTTAATTATTGCTTTAGTAGTTTGGCAAAATCCTTTTGCCCCAAAATATAATCAGGTTGAAACAGAAAATTTAATTACTAATAACTTAGACAACCTACAAATAATTGAGATAAACAAAACTAATCAAACTATAAGCTTAAAAAAAGAAAATGATACCTGGATAGTGACTTCTCAGGAAAATGTTTTAGCTAATGAAGACTTAATTGCAGATCTTATTGATACTTTAAATGAGTTGAATTCAGGAACAATTGTTTCTCGTAATTTAGATAAATTAGATGATTTTAGTTTAAGCCAAGAAAAAGCAGTTAATTTAAAATTAGTTGACACCCAAGGTGGGACAATAATTGAAATATTAGTTGGTAAACTAGGCGGACCAGCCTATACCCAAACCTATGTTAAAAACATAAATTCAAATAATATACTTTTGGTTGATGCTAATTTAATCAATAAAGTTAATCAACAAGACTGGAAACAACCACCGCCTCCGCCTGAAGATGAAGAAGGTGGCTCAGATACTATACCAATTGAATAACATACTAAAAGTCAACCAATATTAATGGTTGACTTTTTGTTTAAGATGTGCTAAATTTCATTAATCAGATATAAGGGGGAGAAAATGGAAAAAGAACACTCTCCAGACGCAGAGATTAACCCAGTATACTTTACTGATGAAAATACTTTCCCAACAATTATCTTAGATGATAAAAAAATCAAGGTTTTACCTGATTCTATACTTGAAAGATTTCTTACTTTTACTTTAAGTTCATTCCAACAAGGCCGCCTACAGCGACCAAAGGGAGGGGAAAATGACAGATGCAGCTAAAAAAGTGACCAAAGGTCCTGCTGGACCAGAAGTAAAACTTGCTAAATCTTTGCAACGCATCAAAGAGTTAACAGCAAAATTAATTGAACAAGCAGAAGAGGAATGGCAAGACGGCGAGAAAATGTATTTTATACGTACGGAAAACATTGTCAGTGTTTTTCATATGCTGGGAATTAATTTCAATGATTACGTTGGTATGTTTTTAAATCATGGCATTTTAAAAACCAAAAAATCTGATCCGCCAGGCTGGTATGTTTTTATGCCAAAAGAACCTCAAGCCATACCAACAAAAAAACTACAAAGAATTGCCAAGCGACTCTGGAATAATGCTACTGTCAGTCACTTTGTGGGCAAAGAAGCAGATCAAAAGCATTATCTTTCACTTGATGTGATCAAGTCTATTATCAAAGACTTGGGTTTTAGCCCTAATCTAGTAATCCCCCAGCTTATGGACAAAAATTATCTTGTCAGTATGAACACCTTACCTTTAGAAGATGACGCTTATTACATCTTCTGTACTCAACGTGAAGGTAAAAATTTTAAAAAAAATAAAGACCGCAAATAATGCGGTCTTTTTTATTAATCAGCAATAGTAGATCTTACTACTTCACTGATTGTAGTTATGCCCTCCTGTATACGGATAATGCCACTTTCTCTCATAGTCAGCATACCAAGCCTTCTTGCTTCTTGCTTTATCTCTGCAGTCGTTGCACCATTAATTATAAAATCTTGTATTTCAGGACCAACAACAAAAACTTCGTATAAAGCGATACGACCTTTAAATCCAGTCTCACCACATTCATCACAGCCTTTACTTTCCATTAAAGTAAAATCTGCAATTTCTTCTGGCGAAATTTGTGCTTCAATTAATGTTTGCTCAGAAACAGTTGTTGGCTGTTTACAGGCAGTGCAAAGTTTACGCACAAGCCTTTGAGCAACAACTGTGTCAACAGCATTTGAGACCAAAAATGGCTCAATGCCCATATTCAGCAGCCTATTAACTGTGCTCGGTGCATCATTAGTATGCAAAGTGGATAAGACTAAATGGCCTGTTAAGGCTGCTTTGACAGCAATTTCAGCTGTTTCAAAGTCCCTGATTTCACCAACCATGATAATGTCAGGATCTTGCCGTAAAAAACTGCGTAAAGCAGCTGAAAAACTAAGACCGACATCATCATTTAGCTGTCCCTGATTAATGCCGGGCAAATTAAATTCCACAGGATCTTCGATTGTGGAAATATTACTATTAACCTGATTAAGCGCACTTAAGGCGCTGTAAAGTGTTGTGGTTTTACCACTTCCAGTTGGCCCAGTAACCAAAACCATGCCATAAGGACGGGAGATGGCGCGTTGAAAATCAGCCAGCTGGACTTCTTCAAAGCCCAAAACTGTCATATCCAGTTGCAGATTAGATTTGTCTAAAAGTCTGAGAACAACTTTTTCTCCATAAATAGTGGGAAAAACACTAACGCGAAAATCCATTTCTTGTCCTTTGGCATACTTGAGCTTAAAACGACCATCCTGAGGAATTCTTCTCTCAGCAATATCCAAATTAGACATAATCTTGATTCTGCTGACAATAGCATCCTTATGCTTTAATGGCGGATTCACTATTTCATAAAGCCGGCCATCTATCCTGTAACGGACACGAAAACTTTTTTCATAAGGTTCAATATGAATATCGCTGGCACCCTTATTTATAGCTTCAGTAAGAATTACATTAACCAATTTTACTACAGGCGCTTCTTGTGATGAACTTTTTAGTTCTGCTTCGTCCAAAATTTCTTCACTTTCAGCTACTGCTTCAATATCATCATCATCAAATGAGGTTAAGGCTTTTTCAAAAGTATTTTCCGTGCTTTTATAATATTTAGCAATAGCTGCCCTAATACTCTGTTCAGTCGCCACAACAGGCTCAACCCGATAACTGGTTTGAAACTCAATTTCATCAATAGCCTGTATATTTGAAGGGTCAGCCATGGCCACAACAAGATTATTGGCAGCACGATTTATGGGGAGTAAAGTATACTTTTCTGCTAATTTTTGACTAACATGTCTCATCACATCCGGGTCAATTTCAAATTCATTTAAATTTATGGCTGGCACCTCATAATGTTTGCTTAAAGCCTGAACTAATTGTTCCTCAGAGATATCTCCGGATTTAACTAAAATTGTACCCAACCGCTCACCTGTTCTATTATGTTGTTCTAAAGCAGAATGTAAACATGAAGCAGAAATCATGTTTTCTTGCACCAGTAATTCGCCTATTTTCTTTTTTGGTCTGCGTTGTTCATCACTCATCTTTATCCCCCTTTTAAATTTTCAAACAACTGTTGTTTCCCTCATTATCTTATCTTAGCAATTATTGAAAAAATGTAAAGATATAAAAAATCAGTACGTATTAAAACTCATAAGGAACGATCACGACCGTTTCTTACAAAATATGATTTTGTACTGATCTTTTTATTTCTTTTAATTGTCAATAATAGCTTGTGACAATTAGTTTATTTTTTTTCAGTAAACGCTGAACCTAAACCTGCAATTTTTTTACGAGTTTTTTCTAGTTCCTGTTTATCCTTTTTTGCTGCTTTTTCTTTTTGTTTATCTAATTCACCATTAAAAGCAGCCCCTAAAACTGCCTCTTTTTTTTTATCAGGTCGCCCCCTAGCAGCTTTGCTCTCAGGAGTTTCTACAGGCAAACTGGCTAAATGTTCTAAATCTTCTTCTGTTGACCCCATACGCTTTATATCTCTAATTATTAATTAATTATAATTTAACATAATTAAATATTATATACAAATTTTTATTTAATTTTTCTTAATTGCCGGTGATACTTAATCACAAAACGATGAACCTCGTCTCTGCCTTTAATTAATATTTTCATGCCTGACAATTTGTTATCCAAATTCAAAGGCTTTGTTTTGCCGGGCAAATAAATTTCTTCTTCTCTTTTAGCCAGAGAACAAGTAGGCAATTCTAATTTTAATTGTCGCAAAGCTGCTAAAGCAGCGTTTAATTGTCCCTTTCCACCGTCAATTACAATCAAATTCGGCATTTTTTTATTTTCTTTTTTCAAACGATAATATCTACGCAAAACAATTTCAAATATCATGGCTGTATCATCCTGAGCATCTTTCCATTTAATCTTAAATTTACGATAATTTGATTTATTCCATTGACCATTTTTCATTTGAATCATGGCACCAGCATTATATTTACCTTGCAAAGTTGATACATCAAAAAATTCAATTACTTTGGGTATCTTTTTTAGTTTTAAAATGTCTTTTAATCCACTTAAGCCAGGTTCTAAACCTAAAGAACTTTCCAAATTATTTTTTACTAATTGTAAAAGTTTGAGTTTGTCACCCTTTTGCGGAATTGTAATATCAACCTTAGGTAAAAATGAGAAACCAAATTTGTTTAATTTTGTCTTACGTAAATAACGAATTATCAAATTTTGTTCTTCTATTTTTTGGGGCAAAATAATTTCTCGGGGAATGAAATTTATAGAATAGTATTGTTTGATAAAAGATTCGATAACCCCCTCGAAATATTCAAGGGTGAACTTATGACGAGAAGTTATGACCCCCTTATCAATATTAAAAACTTGTATATAAACTTTTGAATTATCCACTAGCCAATTAATAACGTCCTGATCATATTTTTTAGGAATATCTACTTTTTGTTTTTGTTTTAAGAATTCAATGGCTTTTATTTGGTCACGGTAAATTTTAGCTAATTCAAAATTTTGTTCGGCTGAAGCTTTTTTCATTCTTTGGTTTAAATCTTTTAAAATTGCTGCTGTATCTCCTTTTAATAAACGAATTGCATTTTGCAAATTGGTCTTATATCCTGCTTCAGTAATTAAATCTTCGCAAGGTCCATAACATTTATTTATATGATATTGCAAACATGTTTTTTTGCCCATACGAGTACAGTTGCGTAAACGAAAAATACTTCGTAATGTATTCATAATAATACGACGAGAAGCACCTTCGGTATAAGGGCCGAAATATTTACCATCTTTATCAATTTTACGGGCAGTTACTAAACGAGGGAATTTTTCATCAGTGACTTTAATATAAGCGTAACGAATATTACCTTTTAACTGTATATTAAATTTTGGATCATACTGATGAATCAAACTTTGTTCTAATAAAAGTGCCTCTACTTCATTATTTGTAGTAATAAATTCAACATCAGCAATCTGATTAACCAAACGTTGGGTTTTATGATCTAAATCCTGTTTAGAAAAATACTGGGCTACGCGTTTAAATAAATCTTTAGCCTTACCAACATAAATCACCTGGCCTTTTTTATCCTTATATAAATAACAGCCAGGTTTATGCGGTATTTTATGTTTTTTGTATTGGAATTTCATAAATTCATCCCCCTTCATTGTCATTCTCGAGCGGAGCGAAGAATCCATAAATCCGGAGTTATAGATCCTTCACTGCATTCAGGATGACAATGGAGGGGGCAAATAACTATTTTTGTAATATCTGATTAAATAAATCTTTATATTCTGAATTAAATGATTCAATTAATTCTAACTTTCTTTTTCTTAACCAACCTTTGATTTGTTTTTCACGTTCTATGGCTCTATTAATATCCTTATAATCTTCGAAATATATTAACTTTGAAATATTGTATTTACTGCTAAATCCTTTAAACAATTTATTCTTGTGTTCATAAACTCTGCGGACTAAATTATTAGTTACTCCGACATATAATACCTTATCATATTTATTTGTCATTATGTAAATATAATATTTCTTCATATGTTTTTTAATACCACATAATCATTATATAATAAAAAAGTCTGGTTATAAAACCAGACTTTTTATTCTTTGCTTATGGTTTTGCTCCATCAAAAGGATTTTTGTTGATTTTCCTTGGTGGATCAAAAATTATCGATCCAGTCTTTGTCTGACTATAAACTACCAATAAACGCCCGTCATAAGTTTCATAGGCATCAAATATTTTATTGTCAGTGCCTACGGCAACCTCCCACAAATAGACATTATTTTCAGCACGAGTTACTTTATAATTTTTTGAAACAAAAATGCTTTCAGCAGGATTATTGCCATTAGCTACTAACCAATTTTTAGCATTAACACCTCTAGAATAGGCTAAAGCAGCCTGGCACTCCTGCGCGGTCTGTAAATATTTTACTTTATGCTCAGGATTTGGACTTTGGTTATGATCATAGCTAAAAAAGGTATAATCATCAGAGACCCAGCATTGCCTACGAAGCAAACTAGGATAATCAACTGTAACTGTTAAAACAACTTTCATGTCAGGGAAAGCCGCACCTATATAATTTTGATCCTTTTTAACATGAAGTACTGTATCTGGGGTAATGCTTGTCTGGCCAGAAGGGAAATTCGCCATTATAATCCTTGACTCTAAAGACTCAGAATCATTAAATGAGTTACAGTATCTAGCATAATACTGTTGGCTCTCAGCTGCCATTAATGCTGCCACAGGGACTAAAACCAATAACAATACAATTCTTTTCATGTTTCTCTCCTTTTTTTTGAATTTTTATGAACGTTTAACTAATATTTCAACTTACCCCAATTATAAAAATTTGTCAATAAAATCAGTACAAGACTATGTTTTGTAAAGAACGGTCGCGACTGTTCCATACGTGGTAAAAGCACATGCTGATTTTTTATTTCTCACTTTCAATTCTTTTTTCCTTATCTGATTCTTTAAATTCTATTTTATAACCAAAACTCTTGGCCCAGCCTAACATACTTGCCACTATGCCAGTGTAAATTAATTTATAAATATATTTTATTATTTTTTTTCCGCCGAAGGCGGATCCGCCTTTGGCGGACATTTTTTTGGTCATATATCACAAGGGGTAAATTTAATTGACTAATTTTTTTAAAAACATGCCCGTATAACTGCCTTTTGTTGTGGCTACTTGTTCCGGAGTACCTTGGGCGATTAATTCACCGCCTTGATCCCCGCCTTCAGGGCCAAGATCAATAATCCAGTCAGCTGTTTTAATTACATCAAGGTTATGCTCAATCACAATAACTGAATTACCTTTATCCACTAAACGGTTTAAAACATCTAGCAATTTTTTAATGTCATCAAAATGTAAACCTGTTGTAGGTTCATCTAGAATATATAATGTTTTACCGGTTGCCCTTTTACCTAATTCTGAAGCTAGTTTAATTCTTTGCGCTTCTCCACCTGATAAAGTAGTGGCTGGCTGACCAAGTTTAATATAACCCAAGCCGACATCAAAAAGTAATTGTAATTTATCTGCAATCAAAGGAATGTCCTGAAAAAAGTCTAAAGCTTCTTCAACTGTCATATTTAATATATCAGCGATGTTTTTATTCTTATAATGGACTTCTAAAGTTTCGCGATTATAACGTTTACCTTTGCATTTTTCACACTGGACATAAACATCTGGTAAAAAATGCATCTCAATTTTAATTACTCCATCACCCTCACAATTTTCGCAACGACCTCCCCGTACATTAAAAGAAAAACGGCCAGGTTTATAACCACGAACCTTGGCTTCTGGTGTTTGGGCAAATAAATCACGAATATCAGTAAAAACTTTAGTATAGGTTGCTGGATTAGAACGAGGGGTGCGGCCAATTGGTGACTGGTCTATAATAATGGCTTTATCAATATAACCTACATTGGTTAATTTCTCATGTTTACCTGGTAACTCCTTTGATTTATATAATCGTTTAGCAATTTCTTTATATAAAGTTTCATTTACTAAAGTAGATTTACCAGAACCAGATACGCCTGTCACACAAGTAAATACATGCAAAGGAAACTTGACCCTAACTTGTTTCAAATTATGTTCTTTAGCTCCAAAGATTTCCAAATAATCCCGCCACTCTCTCCTTTTATTAGGAACCGCAATTCTTTTAGCACCATTTAAATACTGGGCCGTCAAAGAATTCTTTTGTTTACGCACCTGATCAACAGTACCACTCGCTACAACTTTACCGCCATGAATCCCTGCGCCAGGACCTAAATCTACCAAATAATCACAGGATTCCATTGTTTCTTGATCATGTTCCACCACAATAATAGTGTTGCCTAAATCGCGTAAGTATTTTAAAGTTTCAATCAACTTCTTATTATCACGCTGATGCAAACCAATAGATGGTTCATCTAAAATATATAAAACTCCACGTAATTCTGATCCAATTTGCGTAGCCAAGCGAATTCGCTGAGCTTCACCACCACTTAAAGTTCCAGCAGAGCGAGACAAAGTTAAATAATCCAAACCAACATTAATTAAAAAATTTAAACGTGAGTATAATTCTTTTAAAATCTGGTCAGCGATTTTCTTTTTATAATCTGATAATTTTAAATCACTAATAAATTTAATCGTATCTTTAATAGTTAAATCAGTAATTTCAATAATATTAAAACCATTAATGGTCACGGCCAAACTTTCTGGTTTTAATCTTTGTCCCTGACAAACAGGGCAAGGTTTGGCTCTCATATATTTAGACATTTCTTTTCTGCGCCAATCAGATTCTGTTTGCTTAAATAATCTTTCTAATTGAGAAATTGCGCCTTCAAAATATCCTTCCCAAGCATATTCTGCTTTTGAGCTCTTTGATTTTAAATGAAAATCTACTTTTTCCTGAGAACCATATAAAATAGTATTTTTAACTTTTTTAGGTAAATCCATAAACGGTGTATTTAAATCAAATTCATATTTATCCGCCAAAGCTTCCATTTTTTGGCCTTGAAAACCAAACATTTGAGTTTTCCAAGGTTTAACTGCCCCTTCGTTTAAAGATAATTCTGGATTTGGCACAACAAGATCTTCAGCAAATTCTTGCATAAAACCCAAACCATGGCACTCAGGACATGCGCCATAAGGAGAATTAAAGGAAAATGAACGGGGTTGAATTTCTTCAAAATTAATGCCGCATTTAGCACAAGCTAATTTAGTATTAAACATGATCTCTTTGCCATTAATCTTAACCATGATAATACCTTCCTGTGAAATATCCATGGCAGTTTCCAAAGAATCAAACAAACGAGATTTGTTTTCATTATTGACTTTAATAGTATCAACAATTGCCTCAATCTCATGTTTCTCATATTTGGCTAACTTAATTTCACGAGGTAAATCATAAATCTTATTATCAACCCTGACTGTGGCATAGCCTTGTTTAAATAAATTATCAAATAATTTTTCATAAGTACCTTTTTTGCCACGAATGATAGATGCTAAAATTTCAACTTTTTTGTCTTTGGCTAGTTTATAGACTTGATCATAAATTGTTTGTACGTCCTGAGAAGAAATCTCTTGTCCGCATTTTGGACAATGGGCCTGTCCAATTCGGGCAAAAAGTAGCCTTAAGTAATCATAAATCTCTGTGACAGTCCCAACTGTTGAACGAGGATTACGTGATGTTGATTTTTGTTCAATTGAAATCGCAGGTGACAAACCTTTAATTGAATCAACATGAGGTTTATTCATAATACCTAAAAATTGTCTGGCATAAGCTGACAAACTTTCAACATAACGGCGCTGACCTTCAGCATATAAAGTATCAAAAGCTAAAGATGATTTGCCTGAACCTGAGACCCCAGTAATAACTATAAAATCATTGATTGGTAAACTTAAATCAATGTTTTGCAAATTATGCTCACGAGCGCCTTTTATTTGGATATACTCTTTGTTGTCTTGTTTAGGCATATCTTTTCTTACGAAATCACTAATAATTACGAATATACTAATGATGCAAAATTTGTATATTTGTACTGATTAGTATTCCGTAAATGTAAAAAGACCGGGTCTTTTTTGACTAACCCTGTCTGGGAATTTATTTAATTTGTATCATTATATTAACAAAAAATAATAACTTTGTCAATTTAGCTTTTACCCTTGACACACAACCATATATCTGCTATAATAATAAAATAACAATACAAACTATCTTGTCTTAATATAGGAGGAATGGAAAATGGAGCAACCTGTAAAGACTTATCGTATTGTGTATCCTGAAAAAAAGCATAAGAGTGATCGCACTCTGACAGTCTGGTCAACTAGCCCAGCACAAGCCTTAGAAAAATATGAAAACTCTAAACATGCTTTAAACCGCAAACCTCTGCAGGGTTCAGAGCCAAACATATATACAGAAAAAGAATTTGCCCAACTTGAACCTTATTACATTATGTATGAGGAAAATGATAAGATACAATTCTGTTATATTCTGGCTCAAAACACTGATTCAGCCAGAGCAAAATTTAACAGACGCTTTTCCGTTAAACCACTTGAGGTTTTAAATACAAAAGAATTCAAAATTGCCTGGCAACGTATTCAGGAAGCCAAACAAACCAACATGGTTTTAGCTAATACTCGGCCAGTATCCACTGCAGCCTAAACATAAAAGGGACTCTTTAATGAGTCCCTTCTTTTATTTATTATATTTGTAAATGTTTTTGCTGGGTTTGCCAAAGATCTCTATATATTCCCTTTTGTTTTACTAATTGTTTATGCCTGCCTTGCTGGACAATTTTCCCGTCTTCCAAAACAATTATTTTATCAGCAGATTGAGTAATGGCAGAAAAATCATGAGTAATTATTATTGTAGTCCGATTGGTAATTAAATTTTGCAAAGCATCTAAAACTTCAAATTTAGTTTTTTGATCTAAAGAAGTTGTAGCTTCATCTAAAATCAAAATTTTTGGATCACGTAAGGCGGCTCTAGCAATAACAATACGCTGTACTTGCCCACCTGAAAGCTTAACACCTCTTTCACCAACTTTAGTTTTATAACCTTTTGGTAAAGCCTTAATAAAATTATGAGCGTCAGCAATTTTTGCAGCCTTAATCACCTCTGACATCTTAGCATCCTGTTTTCCATATTTAATATTATCTAATATTGATTCATTAAACAAAGATGGATCCTGTGGCACCACAGCAATTTGTGAACGTAAAGACTGCTGTAAAATTTTTTTAGCTTCAATTCCATCAAATAATATTTTACCAGAATCAGGTTCGTATAATCTTAAAATTAAATTATAGGCAGTTGTTTTGCCTGAGCCTGTTTCACCAAAAATTGCCAGGGTTTGCCCGGCTTTGATTTTAAAATTTATATTTTTTAAAATACCAAAATCTCTTTCCGGATATTTAAAATTAACATTTTTAAATTCAATATTACCTTGCAAATCAATAGCTTCTGCTAAAGGATCATCACGTTCTTCTTTTTTCTTTTTTATCCTGGCTGCATCTTCTAAATCTACTAAAAGGCGACGTAACCAGCGTAGATTATGGGTTAAAATTCCTACAGGACGAAAAACCATAGCTAGGTAAGCAACAAACATTACTAATACTCCGGGAGTTAACTGATTAATAGCTAACAAATAAACTGCTAACCCTATTATTAATATGTAGCTTGCCCGACTAATTAAACCTTGTAAAATACCATGTTGGGCCCAATAAACCATTTGCTGCCACACCAGTTTAATTATTTTAATGAAACTTTTTTCTTTGTCTTTTATTTCTTCTTTTTCTGTTGTATTCGTTTTAACTGAAAAAATATTAGCCAACATATCACCAATATTACCAAATAACATATTATATTTCTTATTAACCTGCTTTTGATTCTCCATAATTTGATTCATTTTGTACTGCAAAGAGACAATAAAAAATATAATAATAGTAATAAAAACAATTGAAGCTAATAACTGATTGGTCCAGAACATAATTACTAAAGCAATGATTACCATTAAAATATTTGGCAAGAAGAGGGAAACAACCAAATCCATAATATTATGAGTAGCATTAGCTGCCCGATCAATAATTTTAAAAACTGCCCCAGGTTTTTGATTATAATGATAAGCAACTGGCAAATTAATACTATGCTGACAAAAATCAATTGTCATATCGCTAGCAACTTTAGTTTGCACATCAACTGCATAAATTGCACTAATATGATCTATTAATAAGGCTATTACTGAAAAACCTGCCCAAACTACTATTAACTGCCAAAAAGATAAACCAAGCAATTTGTCTGCTCCAAGAACAGTATCTGTCATTTTACCAAATAAAAAAGGAGCAATAGCATCAGCAAAAGCAGCTACAACTGAAGCAATAATCAAAACTATTACCATTTTTTTATAAGGTTTTACATAGGACCATAAAAAGGCAACTTTTTGTTGCCATGGCATTTTTGATTTTTTGTTTGACTTTTTAAACATAAAAAAATACCCCTTATAGGGGTATTATAACATTTTTAGGCTCAAAATTAAATTAGCGAAAATGGCCGGCGTAAAACGCCGTAGAGACATGCCATGGCATGTCTCTACAATTATAAAATAATTGGGCCATTTTCGTCTTAAGCTCTTATTTTTTTTAATTCATCTCGTATTTCTATTGCCTTTTCAAAATCCAAATTCTCTGCAGCGATTTTCATTTGCGTTTCTAGTTCAATAACTAAATCATCTACTGATTCAACTTTTTTCAGTTTAAATTTCTTGATTTCTTCTTTAACTACTGAAGGTTTTTCTTTAATCTTTTTAACAATTGATTCAGGAGTAATCTTATTCTTTTTATTATAATCAATTTGTAACTGACGACGACGATTAGTCTCATTAATCGCTTCTTTCATGGAACCTGTTGTTTTATCAGCATACATAATTACTCGCCCATTTACATTTCTTGCAGCCCGGCCAATAGTTTGAATTAAACTTCGCGCATCACGTAAAAATGACTCCTTGTCAGCATCTAAGATGCCTATTAAAGCGACTTCGGGTATATCTAAACCTTCACGAAGTAAATTAATACCAACCAAAACATCATATTTACCGCGTCTAAGGTCATGAATTATTTCTGTTCGTTCCAAAGTATCAACTTCAGAGTGTAAATATGTTACTTTAATCTTTTTCTTTAATAAATAATCTGTTAAATCCTCTGCCATTTGTTTAGTTAAGGTTGTAACAAGTGTACGATTGCCTTGTTCTTTTGTTTTTTGTATTTCAGTAATTAAATCATCCATTTGCCCTTCTATGGGACGAACTTCAATTTCCGGATCAACCAAACCCGTAGGACGAATAATTTGCTCAACAATTTGTCCTGAATTTTCATTTTCATAATCACTTGGTGTAGCAGTAGTATAGACAACG
>Ga0180437_10003932_pt1 | contig 21602 bp, 43 predicted proteins | sample SS_ome_4_FD_132410 | JGI IMG/M metagenome (GOLD analysis project Ga0180437, IMG submission 132410) | Hypersaline lake sediment archaeal communities from the Salton Sea, California, USA - SS_3_D_1 metaG | ecosystem: Environmental > Aquatic > Non-marine Saline and Alkaline > Hypersaline >...
CAAATCACTCTCATTAGCAATTAATGCGCTATCTCTATATAGCCTATATCCTACCAAATCTACTTCTATGTTGTCATTCCAATCCAGGTTTACCGATGTCTCATCATTTGTTAGAACACTTAATCCAGTTGGTGTTGCTGGAACATTGTTCACTATAAACTGATAAGTTGGTCCCACAATACTATTTAATATTGGATACCAATAGTTTGTACTCCCATCAGCTAACCCACTCAAATCTAACGACATTGTTGAACCATTTCCAACAAACGCCATACTTCCTTGGTCAATTCCGTTTAACCAAAGATTCGCACTTGTGATAGTTTCATTTGTTTCAATGCCAAAAAATACGTTTCCATTGTTGACAGGCAATTGACTGTCATTAAGTGGTGTTTCACCAACAAAAACAATATCTAAAGCACTTACTCCTGAAGCTACCAAGAGTGCAATCAAAACTCCTATTACTCCTAGTTTTTTCATTTGTTTAACCTCCTATATTTTTACTCTTAAAATAAACGTCAAGTGATTACGTAGATTATTTATTAGTGAAATCAAATATGTTTTTTGTTACCACAGGTTTAATAAAATATTCTAATTCTTTCCAAACATTATCTAAATTAATATCTTCAAGTCTTAAATTATTTGCCTTGAATTCTTCCATTGTACAAAAGTTCTTTCCTTTTCCTACGCCAATGCCTTTTGTATTAGGAATTAAAAAATGAATACCACTGCCATACTTTTTTGCTATTTGAGCTGGAAGACTTGTTTGTGATTTATATTGTTCAAAATGTCCTACTTCTCTTCTCATCACAGCCAGATTAATATCCTCTTTTAATAGCTTAATGATTAATTCCTTTATAAATGTTTTGGAAAACTTTATCTGTCCTTCTTTAATCTTTGGCACTAAATGCTCCCAAAATATCTTTCTAGCTAAAGGTGACTTATCCTTCTTTTTTATTCCAAGATTTTTAATAACAACTTTATCTTCTATATAATTTCCATCCCTGTCAAACTTTTTAGCTACATAAAGATAATTCTTTTTCATAAATCCTAATGATTTATTTAACATATCATCAGCATCTAATTGTTCATCACTTTCCTTATCTTTACTTCCGCCTTTAAAGAAAAAGATATATTTTATTTCATCATCTATTCCCATATCAAATGTATCCTGAGGAAAAGGAACACTCGCCTTTATATCATTAATAACTTTATCTTTCGTCTCTAATAATTTCGTTTTATCCTTGAAAGGGTCTACAACATAAACCGAATCAGTATCTGTATAAACAACTTTATAACCATTTTCTTTAAATACTTTTCTTGCATATTTAATCCATTGCCGGCCTATTCTTGTGCAATCTCCTCCTGCTACTCTATCATATACTTTTGCATAATAAGGATTATTTAAAATACCATAAATAATATTAATGAATATCTTTAATGTATATTCTCGTCTATCCCGTTCTTTTTTAAACTTGACTCTATCAGCATACCAATTTTTTAATAACTCACAAACTCCACTTAATTTATCAGAATAATATGCACCTTCAACTTTCCATTTACCTCCTCCGAACCAAGTTTCTCTATCCTGTTCTTCACCTATTCCTACCATAGCATTTTTACATCTACCATATAAGTTACACTGAATCATAATATGAGGATATAGACTATTAAAATCTAAACAATATATATCTCCCTCAAATTGTTCTCCAGCAGGATAGGACACATACCCTCCACTTATTCTATCATCATCAAACGATTGACCTTTTTCCTCTTCCCACTTCATTGCTTTACAAATTGCTTTATAAGCTAACTTAGCCATACTTTGTGTAAGATAAACTTTCTTTTTTACATCTTCTTCTGTAATAAATTCTCTAAAACCATAAAAATATTCTTCAACCCATTCATATAGCTTCTTTGTAACTTCAACATCTCTTTTGGTATATTTAGATATTAATTCTGTCTCCTCTTTCGACCAAGTATCTTTTTGAAATATTGAATAATCAATATCCATTTTTCCTTCTTTGTCATCTACAATTCCAATCATCTTAGAAATAAAATCCAAACTAAACTCCATTAATAAATCTCCTAACATACCTTTTTTAATTTTCATTTGAGAAGCTCTCTGTCTAAAGATGTTCCTCAAATCAATTATAGTCTTATATTTAAAATTAATACCTTCTCTTATTAAAACAGGATTATCATAACCAGGTTCAAACTTTGTTCCTGCATTATTAAATCCGACTAGAAATCTATGAGCATCTATAATCTTTTGTATTTGTTGTTTATCAGTAAGCAAATAATACTTATCAGTTTTATAACTATAACAGCCAAATATCCTCAACAGGTCTTTTGAAGAATCTGGCTTTCCAAATGTTCTAGTTTCAATATCATATATTAAAACATCTCTGCTTATTTCAACCACTCTTCTACTTGGTCTTTAAACCAATTTTTACCTTTTACCTTTGTAATTTTGTTTTCTTTCATCCATAAATGTCGTCCAACAATATAATAAATTATACTTGTAACATAACCGAATAATATAACACTTATTAATATACTTACTGCTCTAAAAATGTTATTCATATTTAATGCTAATTCAGTTATTGCTTCTCTTGTATCTATTAAATCTTCATCAGCATAAACCAAAAATATAACAACCATCATAAATAACGTAACAACCGCCATAAAAGCAACAAAAACAATCATTGTTTTCCAATCAAAATATGGACGACTTCCAAATCTATAATCATATTCTTTTCTTTGTTTTTCAGTCATACTATTATATGTTTCCCAATTCATTTATAACACCTTGATATTTTAAAAGTCATATTACTAACCTTCTTTTTTATTTCATCTGCTTTTTTATATGCATCCTCAAACGCTTTTTTAGATTGATTAAGTTTTGATATTAAACAATCAATATGAGCAAACCACATTCTTGTATTTCCAAAAGAATCAACAGGCTCCTTATATTTAACAATTATATCTCCTTTATTAATTCTCTTTTTACATTCAGCACAATATCTCTTACGAGTATCCTTTACTATTTCTATTATCATCTTCCCCTTCCCATATTATTGGTTCCGGTTTCTGTCTCCTATTTTTCTTACTAAATGTTTTAGGATTAACTTCACCACATTCTATATATTGTCTACAATTTTTACAGATGTGACTTCCTTCACTATATTCATTTGTACCAAAACACTTCATCATCTTAATGTTCAAATATTGTCTTTTGATTTCCGCCCTCTTTATTTTGAACCATGTGGTCTTTATATTTTTGTAATGCAAAGTCATGTCCTTTTTCAACTGCTAAATCAATCATATCAAAAGCTTTCAATATTTTATCTGCTAAACTTGTTTCAAAATTATATTGAACAAACTCCTTTAATTTATTAGGATGATTAACAATTCCTTTGACATAATTATTCCATCTAATATTAAGTATCAAATTATGTACACTAATTAATCCGCCTAAAGCCGGATGATTATTTTTTATCATACTTCCCAACTTATCTCCAATAGACCTACAAACAACACAATCACATATTTTACTTGCATCTTCAAAATACACAATATCATTTTTATTATGCACTTGACTATCCTCTCCTAAATTATGTTCACTAACAAACCTAAGTTTCCTATTCATCATAAACGGAAGTAGATAACTTCTATATTGTGTTCCAATATCATAACTACTACTATCAAATGTTATAGGAGATTTAATATGTTTATTAGCATAATAAATAACAATAGAACGACTTAGGTTTCCAATACCTAAAAAATGTACTGGCTTACTTATATTATTAATAACAAAAATACACGTCTCGGCTAAAGTCATAGGATTTACATTAGGAGCTTTAACACAATAACCATCTAAATAAGCATCATCTCTTATTATTTCTAACCATCGTAAATATTCATTATAATTCCTTCCCTGTATAATTCCATAAAAATTAAAGTTAGGGAATTGGTCTTTATCCCTATGCTTCTTTGTTACCTGTATATTATTGCCACTCTTTTCAGCATGCTTATTAAATCCTGCTTTATCAAATATCCAGCCCCCAAAACTTCCTGGTTTATTTGTCCCATCTTTGGGTGTTATAAAAGGAAGACTATCAACACTAAAACCAATATGTGTATTCTTTTGTTGCCATTTAAATACCTCTTCAGGAGTCATCTTCTTTTGATTTAAAGTTATTTCTTGCAACCCGCCACTATCTGCTAATATGGTTCCATCATCAATTAAAAGGTTCTTTTCTTTTATCTTTTCAAATAACTCAGCATGATGAAAAGGATTAATCAAATATACCTTATGTTTAAATATACCATCCTTTGTATAAAATGTTGCTCTCTTCCCATCTATAAATAAATCTTCTCTTAATGCACAATTAAGTACACTTCCATTTAGTACTGGAACGTAGTTTATCTTTTCTAGTTTCATATTATATCAAGTGTATTTTCTCCCACTGTTATCATAAAACAACCTTTATCTCCTTTAACATCAATATCTTCTTTATCCAAATCTTTATCAACCTGTTTTAGTTTATCAATATTATCTTCTCTTCTAATACCTTCTTCAATTAAAGACTGCACAGTCTTCTTATCTAATTTTTCTGATAGCTTTTTCGCAATACTTTGAACTATTTTTAATCTATCACTATCATCTAATTTTTTCAAAGTTATAACAACTTTATCTTTAGTCTCTTTTTTATTTTCAACTCTTAAAAGTTGTGCAGGTCTATCAAGCTGTTCTAAAAAATTATGTATCTCTTTATCTCTTTTTTCTCTTTGTTTGTCCCAAAGCTTAACAAAATCCTTTTTTGATGGTTTCTTTTTTCTACTATAAAGTTTATAAATCTCTGTAACAAGTTCCCTTGCACCTTTAACAGCATAATGAACAGTATCTTCTCTTTCTTTATCTAAATCATTAGCTCTTAAAATTCGACCTTTTTCAAACTGCTCCATTAATATATCATCTAATCTAATCTCCATGAATTCTTCTGGCATTTTATACCTCCTAACTTTTAAATGCTGAATGTATAATTCCTATTATTATTAATATCCACGCAATACATTTACAACTCCTTTAAAAGGAATAGCAATATGAAATATATTCAAAACAATTGGAACACAAAATACTAAAATTCCTAAAACTAATATTGGACTAGCTCCTGCCATATTTGTTTGCCTCCTCTTTCAATCTTCTTAACTCCCAATCATATATACATAAACAATATTGTTGAAACGGTCTTTGATATTTACAATATCCTTTTTCAATATCACATAAACTTACGATGGCTCCACTTAGATTTGTCTCCTTGGCATAGAGTTTTGATTCTTTTAGCAAACATTCTTCCACTCTACGTTCAATATCCTTTTGTACATTTTCATTCATCCTTGCATAAGTTTAGCCATCTTAGTTATGCTATCAAATGATTGATTAATTATATATCTTTTATTTTTTCTTAATTTAATTTGTAATGTCTTATCATAATAATTATCAATAAAATGCTTTATCATATTTTTTGCCTCATACATATCATTATATTTGAATAATTCATCATATAATTCAATATAAGACAATCTATTTGGAACAACAGGTATTGCTCCTAAACACATAGCTTCCACTGTTCCTATTCCAAACGTTTCTTGTAAACTTGCACTAAACACAACCTTTGCTTCTGCAAGCAACCTATAATATTCTTCTTTATCTTTTGTAACTTCAATAGTAGTTACAAATTCATAATTAGGAAATTGTTTCTTTAATTTATTAAATACATTAGGCTGTTTTTCTTTATCAACTCTATGCGGAAACACAATCAAGTTTCTCTTCTCTGTTTTATATTTGCCTATCCTCTTTTTAATTTCTTTTTCCCAATCCATTGGAAAACCAACAACGTGTATTCTATTAGATGAAATATCCTTTCCAAAATAACTTACCATTAATGTTTTATGAAATTGTGTTGAAACAAAATTACCATCAACAGCATTAATCCATCCTGCTTCATTATACGAAGCCCATTTATTTAAGCCTGCTTGTGATATAAAATCCCATTTATCCCAAGTTCCTGCGTGCCAATAAGCATATATTTTTACAGGTATATTATTCAACTGTGACATATACTTTAAAGCAGTTATTCCAAAATGCCAGCCATCCATAAATAAAAATTTATCTCCCTTTTTTATTTTTCCTTCATTAAATAATTTACTAATTTTATATGACTGTTCTGATTTCCAAATATTTGTTTTATTAATATCTAAGAATCGTCCTTTATCTATTTTATCATCAATTATTTTACCATCAATATATTTAACATCAAAATATTTAGAAAACTCTTTTTTCCAACTTTGATACCACTGTTTGGTATACCTCTTTTCTATTGGCTCTAATGTAACAATGTACAATGTTTTTTTCTTCATGATTTTCCCCTGATTACATATCGAATCACAACTAAAAAAATAAATAAAATAAAATATATATTTACTGTTTTTCAGTCAACAAAAAGTTAGCATCATCCCAACTATACTTCTCCCATCTTGCTCCTTTTTGTTTCTTCACAAGATAAATAATTGACTTTACCTGTTTCTCAATTTTATCCTTATCTCTTCCAGGTTTCCATTCATCTACCTTTGCAACAACACTTCCAATATCTTTTAATGTTTTTGTTGAAAGTGCCTTTACAATTAGCATAGTATAGCTATCTTCTTTTGGCTTTCTTCCTATTGCCTTTTTTTCTTCCTCAGACATAATATCCTCCTCCTGCTTTTCTTCTTGTTTTGCGAGTCTTTCCTCGTCAGCTTTTTGCTGTTGTTCCAAATGGATACGTGTTCTTTCTTCTATTCTATTTTCAATAGCTTCAAGCCTTTTGTTATACGTTTCTTCATCAAGTTCTTTTCTATCAAATTGTCTTAAAAGTTCATGTTTTTGTCTTATAAGTTCGTTTGTTTCATTATTAGTTATTGCCATTTTTATCTTTTATTAAAACTAATCGATATTTAAATCCTTTGGATAACTTTTTATAGCTCCATTTTCACCATCTTCACTAACACTAATTTTTATTTTTCTATCTGGATATTTAGCTTTAATTTTCTTAGCTAAATAATCAGCCATATTTTCACAACTTTTGGATAACAACTTCTGTTTAACATCTTCAAGCCATTCTTCAACTTCCCTTTTAAACATTATAAACTCAATATCCCTATCATCATGAAATACTTCTATATATACTTTGAACTTAAATAAATGTCTATGTATATTTCTTAAGAAATCAACTTCATCAGGAGCATCAGGATAATAATGTACCATTTCTTTTTGAGCTGTAATCCATATATAATTAGTCATGTTTATTCACCCAATCCATAAACTCTGCTCTTGCAGCAGGTTCACTCTGAAATGTTCCTATTAATTGAACAGTTCTCATTTTACCCTTCTTTTTAACTCCTCTCATTGTTTTACATAAATGTTCAGCTTCAATAACTAAACCCATAGCAAGTGGTTTATAATTACTTGCTTTTGATATTCTTAATGTTGCCCATAAATCCTGTATAATATCATTAACTAAACGTTCTTGTATCTGTAATTTTGCAGCATGATAATCAACTACTCTTGCTACTTTACTCAAACCTAATATTCTTCCTTTAGGATGTGGTATATAAGCAAACCAATATCTTCCGAAAAACGGAACCATGTGATGTTCACAATGTGAATAAAAATCTCCAGTATCACAAATCATTTGGTCATATACAATCCCATCATCTCCATTATTAAAAACAGTAACATTAGGCTTTTGGTTTTCATCATAACCTCTAAATATTTCCTTCCACATCTTAACAACTCTTTTTGGTGTATCTTTAAGACCAGGTCTTTCTGGATTATCTCCTATATGTCTTATTATATTAGCTACTTCATTCTCCATTTTCTATCCTCCCATCATCATTCCATAAAAACTTTCTAGCATTTGGCGAAAAATTAAATCCGCATTTTTTTGCATATCCTAAAACTTCAGTAAAAATAATAGGATTTTCAGGTGATAAAAATACTTGCCTTTTCTTTATACCAAACTCTTGAGTAATAAGATTTACTTCATCAACATCATTCCTATCTACTATCTCAAATTTGAAATCCGCTCCAACTTCATTATACCAACTTATTGCTTGTGAATTCATTCTTTTATCCTTATCAATACCTGTCCTGCTTAATTGTATATGGACATTATATTTAATATTTTTAAATTCTCCCGCTTTTAATGGTTTAACTATTCCATTACAGTTTATTTCAATAATTGCATCCGGATTTCCTTTGTTAATCTTTTTTACTAATTTGGAAAGTTCATCTCTTTCAACTAAAGGGTCTCCTATAAGAATAACCCTAGGGAAATGAATTGCTTGCCTAGCAATTTCATCTACCCCTAGGGACACACCCTCTCCGGCCAAGTTAAGGAAAAAGCCAAATCTCCCTACGTCAATTTCTCCTGTATATGATACAAACGTTTCTTTAACTTTCATATTATTCCTCGTATTCAGCATAGCTTGTTGGTGTCTCATATAATATAATTTTCTTACAAACTAAATTATGCTCCCCAATAGCAAAATGCTTGTTAAGTTCATCGTAAATATATTTAGCCATATTTTCAGCAGTTGTCCTAAACGGAAATGCAAAAATTTTTTGTTTAATTTGACCTTGCAATACTTTAGCTATTGCTTCACTATCTTTGTCATCTTTGTTGTAAACAAAAGCATGGTCAAATGGTTCAACGATAACATTATTCACAATCTTTTTCAAAATCTTAAAATCAGTTACCATTCCCTCATTAGATTTATCAAATAATATTAGTCCTCCGTTTGACCTTGCTATTGTTACCAAGAGTTTATAGGTATGGCCATGGACATTATTACAAAGACCATTATGGCCATCTAATCTATGAGCCATATCCCAACTAAACTCTTTAGTTATCTTTATCGTCATCCTCTGAATCCTCTTCAACTTCCTCTTCATCGACAATCTCTTCATCATCGACAACTTCTTCAGAGTCTTCTGATTCATCACTTTCTTCTTCAGGAGTTTCTTCTGTAGATTCTTCTGTAGATTCTTCTGATGTTTCTTCTGCTCCTTCCTCCTGTGTTTCTTCTGTTTCTTCCTGTGTTTCCTCAACTTTATTTTCTTCTTCCATTTTTCTTCCTCCGTTTTTAGGTTGTCTTCTATATAACATAACTTCTTCCTCAGCTATGCCCAACTTTTTTAAAAGACCATTAATATCAATTAATATACTTTTTGCTTTCGGTGTTAAAACCATATACTTTTTTATTCCATCCTGTTCTATTGTGACCCAGCCCAATTCAATCATTTCATGTTTTAAATTATGTAAATGAGCATATGTCATTTTAGTCTCTAATTGAATATCAGATGCTGTCTTTTTTTCTTTTTCCAGACACTTTAATAAAATAAAAAAATCTGGAATTATTAATAATCTTTCACTCATTCAAATCACCTACATACCAAAGGCGCCTAGTCCTTTTTGTGCATTATCAACTTTCTTATTATACTCTTTAATTAAATTAAAATTAAGATAATATTTTTTCCAATACTTTTTAGGTACTCCATAAAAACAAAACCATGATACCATATCCTTTTTTATTTCTTTTAATATTCGTTCTTTGTTTGTATTAAAATCATTATCTGAAAGTTTAAAATGTTTTCTAATTTTTGATAAAATAAAATCATACTCTTCTTCTTCATCAGCTTTTTTAATATATTTTGTAAATGGTGTTTTAGGTAACTTAGGTATTATGCTCCAAGCTAAACTCAAATACATTTTAGGTGAAAGTACAAACACATATTTATCAAGCCATCTAGTTTGTATCCTTAACTTATCATTCATAGCAAGCCATCTTTGAATAACATACGGTTGAATATCAGACTCTTCTATCTGCTTTATCCAATCACATTTTTTGTTTGTGTACAAATTTTTGATAATTTCTAATATATTCATTTTTTCATTTCAAAATCTTGTATTGTTTTCTGTTCATCATCAATCTCAATTTTTAATTTTCTTTTATAAGGATTAATCCATCTTATAACTTCTTCTCCTTTAATAACCATCTTACGGTTATATCCTTTAACATCAATTGTTTTATATTCAATCTTCATTATTATCACAAACTTAAATCTTGCAAGGCACCTGGTTTTTTGTCCAGAGTCAGCCAATCCGAAATGGCGTCGTTTCCCCAGTCTTTAACTGGGCAGGTCACCAAGCCAGTGTTCCCCATTGCATTCAAGTTTGTATTCCTAATGTTCTTTTTATGAATATAAACTCATAAGCTAACATACCAATCATTATAAACAATGTACCACACATTAGCCTAGCACTTCCCACAATCATTCCTATTATAAATAATAATCCAACTAATATTCCAATGATTAATTTTAAAATCATTTTACCATCTCCAATAGTGATGTAACCATGATTATTTTTGGGTCACTGCCCCAGGCAATATCTTTTTCATTCCTACAACAAAGTTGCAAAAGTTTTGTATTCACCGGTTCTTCTTCCATTGATTTCATCCAGAAAAAAGTATTTAGTTCACGAGGGTCTATCGTTGTAGCCATAACAACCTTTTTAATTTCCATCCATTTTTTATCTTTTAGATGTTGCCACATTTCTTCAAACAACTCATTAACTGGTTTTACAGTATCTTTATTTACTGGAAGTTCTTCCGTATGCAAATCCTGTAAAGCTAGAACACAATTTCTTATACTAGGATAATTTTGTTCTATAAGAAGTTTAAGCCCCTCTTCTGTAAATTCCATCTGTTCACTTTGACAAACACCAACTAAATAATTATATATTTCATCTTTCTCTGGATAAGCAAAAGGTATTATTATACATCTAGACTTCAAAGGTTCTATAACCTTGTTTATATTATTGCACGTCAATATAAAAAAGACATTACTACTATATGTTTCCATTACATTTCTTAATGCCTCTTGACTTGCCTTTAACATACCATCAAACTCATCTAAAAAGACTGCTCTCTTTAATCCAGGTTTACTACTCTGTGTTATAGAAAACTCTTTAACTTTTTCTCTAATAACTTCTATCTTTCTATCATCAGAGGAATTAAGTACTAAAGCATCACACCCTAACTCATTTATTATTGCTTTAGCTAACGTGGTTTTTCCAGTACCTGGTGTTTTACTATAAAATAAAAAATGTGGAAGTTCTTTTGAATTAGCAATATACTTCATAATTTTATCTTTAAAACTACCAACTATATCACCAACTTTTTTAGGTCGGTACTTCTCAGTCCAAATTGCATTAACAGGATTCATTTATATCACCTTAGTTTCAAGTAGCTTCATATCATTTATTGATACAAATTTTTGTTCATCACTTCCTATATTCATATAGGTTTTTTGTGACTCCAAAAATTTTTTAACACTGGTTCCAAATCTTTCTATTCTATCTGAAAAAGTTACATCAACAATTATAAACATTTCTGAATCCATTTCTTTTAAAATGAATGTTGAAATTCCAACTGCGTTTTTATACTTTTTCATTAAAGTTTGGTCTGTTCTAGTAACATGATACATCTCCTCTCCATTATATAAAATAGTTTTTAGAGGAGGAACTACACCAGCATTATTTATCAATTTTATTCATCCTCTACTCTAGGAGCAACAATTATTGTTATAACAGAATCTTCATCCTTTTCCATTACCTTAATAGGATAATCTGATTTAACACTTATCTCCAAGTTGCCAGATAAATTTCTAGTTGCATCTAACAACGGTTCAGCAGCTTTAACTTTGACTCCACCCTTACAAGTTGGCGCCTCAAATTCATTCTGAAATTTATATTTTCCGCTGTTGCTAACTTTGACTTTCTTCTCTGATGTTTCAATTGTGATTACTGCATCTTTATTCATTTCAACATCCTTATATATCTCTTTCAACTTTGTCGCAGTTATATTAAAGGTGTCATCAAACTCTAAATCAGGAGCGCCTGTATCAGTCTGTAAAAATGCCTCTGCTACTAATTCAACATCAACCTTTTTACCTTCTCCTTTAATAGTTAAAAGATTACCTTCTTTTGTTATTGTGACAAACTCTCCAAATCTATCTAGAACATCAATAACTTTGCTAAACTCATTAACTCCCACATTACCAAGTTCTTCATACTCTTTAAATGCTCTTGTTGCCAACCAGCCCATTACTCTAGAATGTTGAGCCTTTGCATTCGCATCAATTTTCAAACCATCTTTTTCAAACTTTAGACAACACTCATCAATCATCTGAGTTTTATCCATTTTCACTTTCTTTAGAAATTCTATTAACTTCTTTTTTGCTATCTTCATTTTCGAACCTCCGTTTTTATATTAACTAAAATATAATCATTATATAAATGTTGTGACTTTTATTAGTCGCTCCAAATACCATTTAGCCTTTTCTAAATCCTCACCTTTATTTTTATCTTGGTATCTAAAAAGGTATTTAAATATGTTTCCCCTAAGATAACCAATATATTGTTCTTTTGAAAGCTTATTCTCCAAAATATCAATAACTTCTAATCCTCCGCTTTTATAATAATCCGGATTAATCTTGTCTTTGCCCATATCTATCTTCACATAACAACCCACAATCATCATAAAGTTTAATCCTAACTTCTTTATCTTCGATTGGAGTAATATCATAACTAGGTTGTGTTGCAAACATACAACCTCTATAACAGCTTGCTTTCATATCAAACCAATATATATCATTTGCTTCTTTATCTTTTTGTTTATTTTTTAATTCAGCTATATCAGCTAAATACACCATAAGACAAACTAACGCAATTAAGACAAGACATAATATCACAACAATAAAAATTTTTTTAGGCTCTTCTTTATTTTCTTCTACCATCTTCCTTTAAAATAACCTCATAAACCATATTTCTTCCATTCCCTCAACACCTTCTCATATCTCTTCCTATTCTTTAAGCAATTCTTACAAGTAACTCTTCTCCAGTGCCCTGCAAGATAGTGACGCACAACATCAGTTAAACTCTTGAAATTATCATACCTAATACCACAAACTGTCTCCCTCCATCTTGCATGACTTTTATGTATTTTATTTTCTTTCATTTTCTATTACCTCTCTCTTTATTTATAATCTCATTTAATCTTTTCTTATGCTTAATCCAATAAAAAAGGTTTTGTCTTACTTCTTTCTTATGCCACCAAGATAACCTATTAATAATCCAAGATAACATTAATGCTATTATAAAAGCAAATAAAGTTATTGTAAAAACAAACCCTCCAAGATTCCATATAAAATTTTGTATTTCTTGTATCATTTTATCCACCCCCACCTATACACCCAAAACTTCTTAGGCGTGCTCAAATCATAATCTATTTTGAATATCTTGGTATGCTGATGACAAATATTTATTAATCTTTGAATATACTCTTGTCTTGATACTTTAAAGTAACTTTCAAGATTACCTTTATCTCGATAATGTTCAAGTTCCATTACGAATTTTGTCCATCTGTCCATTTTTTAGCCCTCAAATCAAATTTCGTTTAATATGAAGTTAACAGAAGTTTCAGCCTCGCTGAAATTTGGGCGAAGTGAAACGTAGCCTGTTAACGTGTATTAGTCGACAGAATCTTTAGATTCTGCTTGAGTTTTGTTTTCGGCGACATACTTATCGAATAGGTCTTTATGCTTGTCAATAAATCCTTTCACTAATTCTGCATCATCTTTGTGCATTTCAAAATAATCTTCTGGTTTATGTATTGATGCTTTTCCATCTTCACCAATTGAAAGGATTAAACCTCCTGATTCTTCGTCTTGTTCATCATATTCATCTTCATAATCTTCTTCCATTTTTATTTCCTCCAGCCGAAAACAAAATTTCGACTAATATTTAGGTTATGAGAAGTCCCGAAGGGATTTGGGAAAATCATTTTTGATTTACCTCATAACCTTTATTAAACGATTCAGCTTTAGCTGAACTTGAGTTTGAAGAAGGTATTGCTTCTTTGAAAACACATTTTGAACAAATGTGGGTGATTATACCAAAATCTCCATATCTTTCTTGAAATGTTATTCTTTCAATATATTTTGGACAACTAAAATTTTCTTCATATCCACATTTGTCACATCTTATTATATTACTCATAATACCTTCCTCAAATTTCGTTTAATACTTTATATACGCATTACCTCATTATTGAACATTACAAGACCTATAAAGCACGATTCCAACAACTCATTTCCTTCCGCCATTTTCTTCAAAAACCTCATCAATAATCTTATCTATTACCTTCCTATCACGACCATCATAAAGCCCAAGCTTACGTCTCAACTCTTCCCACAACCTCATCCTATTTTTCTCTAAAAGTGTCTTGTGCATTTCATAACAATAACCATTATGAATATTGCAGTCAGGACAACAAGCATTAGGCGCTCTCCTAATATCATACAAAGGCTCTTCTTTCATTTTAAATAATCCTCAAATTTCATCAACTGTATATTATGTCCCTCGGTTACTAAAGCTTTCCTTCTAGCTAAACTTGCTCCTCGAAAAAAATTACTCTCATCTAAAAAATCTATATATAACGCTCCTTCCTTACCTTCCATCTTTCTAAGTATTCTTCCTAATACCTGAATTGTTTTAACATCACCTTTATTTGCAGCAGCATTAATAACCATATCCAAAGCTGGAATATCAATACCCTCTGCAAAAATACTTATTGTACTTATAAGAACATTTAATTCTCCTTTAGTGAAATCTTCAAACATTTTTTCTCTTTCTGTTTTGTTTGTACTGCCATGTAAATATTTACTATCAGGTATAAGTTCCTCTAAAATATTTCCATGTTCTATTAATTTAACAATAATTAAAGTTTTCTTTCCTTTATGTTTTTCTGTTACATCATAAATTAATTTATTTCTATTTTCATTTTTTACAATAAATTGAGAATAGAAATCAGCATAATTCTCAGTTTCATTAATTAAGCCTGTTTTACATTTATTAGTTAAATCATCAATTTCATTTTTATCCATATATTCTTTAAGAAATACTATTGTTGGTCTTACAAGCCATCCTTCATCTATTAATCTTTTGCTACTTAAATCAAAACATTTGTAACCTGTAACTGCATTAATCATCATATCATTTCCATCATCTCTGAAAGCAGTTCCACTAATTCCTAATCTATATTCACTATTTATTAAATGCTGTGATATTCTCAAATAACTTTTAGCAGCAACTTTATGTGTTTCATCAAAAATACATAATCTAACATTACCTAAATATTTAGAATATTCACCTATATTTTTTATAAGCGTTTGGACCGTAGCAACTGTTATTGGTTTAATTTCCTTTACTCCACTTCCTATCTGTCCCACTTCGATACCTAATGCTTCTTCAATTCTTTTCTTTGTTTGTCTTAATAGCTCAATTTTATCTACAACAAATAATGTCTGTACTCCAAGCCGTCGTATTATTTCAATAGCAATCTCTGTTTTTCCACCGCCTGTTCCTATTTGTAATATGCCAATTTTTTCTTGTAAAAATTCTTCTACCGCTTCTTTTTGATAATCTCTCAATACCCGACCATTAACAAACATATCTGGCATATCAATTTTTTCCTCATTAAAATTCCTATGTTCAACAATATTTATATCAACAGGTATTCCTTTATAATCTCCATAATCATTTAATGTCTTTTTTAATCCTTTCAAAAATCCTAAAGGTAATAAGCGTTTAGTCGGATTCCAAAACTTAACCATTGTTCTAGCGTGTGGATTATTCTTTTTCATAAAGTATGCATTCTTTAATTCATAACTAAACTTTTTTTCCATTCCTTTATGTAACAGTTCAGATAATGGTCCATCAATCTGTATAGTATTTCCTAATAAATGCAACGTATAATTTAAACCTGCATCACTACTACCACATAAATTTTCATATGGACAAAACATAAAACATTCATCTGCCTTTATTGGTTTTTCTATTTTATTCACAATAGCATCCATCTTCTTTCTAGTATTAAGATGCCATTCTTCCATTTCTTTAATATCATCTTCTGTTGGTGTAAAACTTAATGACCCTTTTGTTCCATCATATTTTAAATAATATACCGTAGCTTTTTTAGGCAGTCGTCCAAACTTTCTTTTATATAAATAACTATAAAACTTTAATTGATGAGTATATTCAGATTCATTTTCTGGTCTACGTGTACTACTTTTCCAATCAACTATTTCATCAGTATCTGTATTAACTGCATCAATATATCCAACAACATCAGGATAAAATATCTTAAGTTCAGTACTTGTAAATGATAAATCAAGATTAACTGCGTTAAGAATCATTAGCCAATATTCATCTTTTTTTAATCTTATTTTACTTTTATCAAGTTTATATTTTAACCATAAATTATTAAACATTTCTTTTAGTTCTTCTCTATTCCTATTGTTAATATAATGTTCAACTACCTTATGCATTACGCTTCCAGCATCAGCATAACACATATCATCAACAACAGGTATCTTTTTAATATACTTATAGTACCAGCAGAGTTGACACTTGTTAAACATTGTACTTTGACTAAATGATGTTGGTTTATCCATTTTTTCCTGTTAATAATCTTATATGATTATTTCTAAATTCTTTATGTTTTTGATGTTCAAAAACTGCTTCTAATATCTCTTCAGTTCCTATACGAATAGCATTTTTCATATGTTTTATTTTTGTCCATCTTTGATATGTATAAGGCCTTCCTATTCTATCTCTATGACTATATTTTCCAGAACATCCTCTAACACATCTAAGTTTTAATCTAGGATAACATCTTTTAATTATTCTAGCTATTGTTCCATTAGGGAAGATAAATATCTCACCCTCTAAAAATTTATCAAAAGCCATTTTAATAAAAGAAAAAATTATTTAACAAACTCGCCAACAAAGTTTTTCTTTATTGATTCGCCTGTTTGTGGATTTGTCACACCTTCAGATTTTATCCTTACCTTTGGCTGTGAATTAAGGAACCCCATAAACTCTCTAAGATTTACCTCATTTATATCTTTAGCCTTAAAGTCTGCATAAAGTCCTAATAGTCTACTTGCTTGATTTTTTCTATCCCGTGTAACTGTTGGATGTGAATATTTTCCGCCGTCTCTCTTAAATACTCTAACACCGCTATAATATTCCTGTTGTCCATCAACATCATAAAATAGAATAAATGTGCAATACTTAAAATCCTTATCTCCAGCTTTTGTTTTTTCCCAAGGTTTATCTGGTGGTGGCAATATAATATCTGCTTTTTTTAATATTGTTTCTTTTCCATCTAAATCTATCCTTGGTGGAGCCTTAACTCCTTCTGGAGCTTTTGTCCAATCATATGTTTGTCCTGCTGGTCCTGCATCAACTAAGGTCTCACCTTGGTCAGGAACACCAGAGAATTCTTGTTCAGGAGCTGCCTCCTCATCTAAACTTTCAAACTCATTTAATTCTTCTTCTGACATTTTATCACCCTTTACGTTTTTTGTACGTGTTTACTAAAAATAAAAAATGAACTATTATATAAAGTTTGTGAATTATATTTTTTCTGAAATAGGAACCTTTGGTTTATAAGACATATCTTCATCTAAATTTTTAACCATTCTATTAACTGTCTCTTTTTGCATCATCTTATTTTTATTTATCCTTCCTACTAATTCTATATCATCTTTTGATAACATTTTTATTCCTTTATATATTTCCAAATATTTTCTGTTTAACCTTTTGTTCCTCAGTCATACCATTAACTGTTTTAACCATTTTGCCTAACATTGTTTTAGCATCAACTCCTACTTTATCTGCCTCTGTTACAACAACTGGTTTCGGAATTTTTCTTGGTCTTTTTAGTCTAGCTTTTTGTGGTTTATTTGTTTGTAAAAAACCTTTATCCATTTCTTCATACCAGGTGGCATTTCTTGGACGATATCGTCCGCCATATTCTACCATAATAATCACCTCAATTATTTAGCATAAAGCTCCCATTTATTTCCATAAGGTACTACTCTATAATTTTTTATTTTTCCTGCTTGTTTCAACTGTTGTGCCTTTTTTTCCATTTGTGTTTTTGTTCCATATCCTTTTGAACAATATTTTTGCTTTAACAAATCCTTTCTATGTGTCATATTATTTCACCTCCTAATGAAATTCTATTCTTGGAATTCTATATGGTCTATCTTGTGAATCAGTTTTAACTAATCTAACTTTATCAACTTTTTTTGCAAACCCTGCTCCTATTGCTGCCATAACTGGTGCAGGCAGTACCACGGGAACAGCAATTCCACTTGCTGCAATTCCTGCCCCTACTGCTTTACCGGATACATCCTGCACTTTACCGTATTCCTGTAAATTTGTTTTCATAACTTTCCTTCTATATCTTGGGTCAGTTAAATCATAATATTCATTCATAGTTTTGCCTTCATCAATTTAGTATAATATTTTTTATCTTCTTTTAAATGGTCTTTAGCAATGTTTTTAAACACTTCTTTATTAATTGGGAATCGTCCATATTTTTTATGGAATCGTTTTAAAAAATCAATAGTATCTTTATGTTCACTCTCTATCTTAATTCCTTTTTGTAATTCAGTCTTTTTCATTTTTAGTCCTCAAAATCTTCTTCAACTTCTTTTCCCAAAATATTTTTAACTATTTTTTCCGCTAATTCATTTTCTTTCTCCATTTATTTTACCTCCTTGCAAATACAACATATTGTCCTTTTTTATTTCTTCCATAACCAACAACTATATATCCTGCCATTTCAGCTTGTTGTTGTGCATCTGCATGACTTATGACAGATATAAAAACCGTTTTTTGTACCATTTTATACCTTAACTATTGTTATATAAGGACTATTATTTAATTTCTTTTTGATATAATTCCAAGCCTGGCTTGCATATTCAAACCATGGAGCAAGATTACCTTTATTATCTCTAACTCTTGTTCCATTACGTTTATATATTATTACATAACCCATTATTATACCAACTTTTTATTTGCCCATCTTTGTAAATTGGTTGCACCGCCTTCTCCAATAAAATCTTGTCTCATTGGATTATTTGGCTGACAATCCTTTTTATTAGGAACTCCATCTAAATCTTTATCTTTCTTTGAATCTTTTCCTTTACCCATTATATTTTTTATTCCTTTTTCTGGTGTCCATGTCATCTTTATTTCCTCCTTTGAACATATGGAACAACTTTAAAATATTCTGGTTTTTTATATGTTTGTTTTATATAATTATCTGCTTCCGTTGCTGTTCCAAAAACCAAAATTGTTTTTTTATCTTTTGGATTTTTTAGGTATGTTTTTCTTATTTTTCTCCAAATTGCAAACAACATTCTATCACCTTATATAATTTCATCAATTATGTCTTGTGCAGTCTTTACAACTTTTTTGGCAGCTGGTTTTTTAAATCTACCCATTGCAACTACATCACCATTTGTTTCAACAACTGTGACAGTTCCAAGTTCTTTATATTTACCTAACTTTTTTTGTGTAATTCTTCTTGTCATTCTTTTTACCTCCTTTTAAAATATCCTACTGTCCTATGAGCACCTTTTGCAAATTGTGAGGCACGTCTTGCTAAATCTTTATCTCCGCCTTCTGACATTATTTTCCATTCTTTTTCTTCTTGAGAAAGCCATGGAGTTCTCATTATTCCTATAGCTTCTTGTAATGTCATCTTTTTCTTCTTTAAATAAAAAGCTTCTTCTCCTGTGGGCATATTAAATTTAAGCCATTGTTCTCCTTCTCTTGCTTTTCTTCTAGGTCCAAAAAACTTCGGTTTCTTTTCCTTTAAACTTTGTTTATTTTTATCATAAGGGTCACAATCATATCTATCAGGAACATTGTCTCTATCAGTATCAGGTAATAATATTCTAGCTATAGCTTTATCTTCAGCTTCTAAATTTTGCCATTCTCTATGTCTCTCCTCTGCCTCATCAACAAACTCTCTCTTTCTATATCTTTGACTTTGTATCATTAATCTATCTTTAAATCTTGGGTCTACATAATGTTTTATCTCTTCTGGATTATAGCCTAATATTGCTCCCATTCTCATATGATATTTTGGAGAACTTTTATCTTTAGTCATTAAAAAATGTCTTTTCATTTCTAAAGCTCTATTTTTTTGTCCAGAAGCATAATAAATCCTGTCTCTATATTGCATACCATTCTTTTCATAATTCATTTCTATATAAGGAAGTTTAGTTTTATATTTTTCATATTCCCATTGTTTTAGCCAAACTATTGGTTTAAATCCATACTCAACTGATTTAAGTTGTTCTCCCTTTCTCATACCAGAAATTCCATAACCGTACTTATGCATTACTCCTTGTTTATTTGGATTATTAGGGTCACAGTCCATTGCATTAATTACTCCGTCACCATCTCTATCACCCATCATCTTCTGTTCTGTTTCATAAATATAATCTTTATCTGTTTCAACAATATGAACTGGCATTTTTTCATATCCTAATTCTCTTGCCGCGATTGCTCTATGTCTACCTTCTTGTCCTTTAAATTTTCCTCTTCTTGTTTCCAGCCAAGGAGCAGGAACCGTTCCCTCTTTTTTCATTAAACCTGATTTAATACTATCATATCCGCTTTGTTGATATTCTTGATATTCTCGCATCTCTTTTAGTGATGGTCCTTTCATACCACGTTTTCTAAATCTCTCTGTTGCCTCTTTATGTAATTGTTTAGTTGAAATTAATCTAGCTCCAGAAATAGGGTCTTCATACTCTTGTTGCGTTCCTTTAAAATTATGTGATTTCATAGCTAACTGAATATATTCATTAGGTGACATATATACAGTCTTTTTTCTAACCCCGTAGCTTTCAGGATAATCAACTAAAGGTGTATTAGACTTTAACATAAAATCTTGTCTCATCGGATTTTTAGGTTGACAGTCTTTTTTATTAGGAACACCATCAAAATCCCAATCGTTTTTTCCGCCGAATGACTTTAGATTAAAATTCTTTAATACCTTATTAGAAAAATATGATGGGAGTTTGGCGCCTCCCACCACATTGTTTTTGTCGGTAACACTCTTAGAAGTAGTAGGATTACCTATAATCTTATTTAATGCTTTATCTATATTTAACATCGTTACCATCAATACAAAATCTAGTATATAGAGTATCTAAACTACTATCCTTTATATATATATTTGTTTTTCAACCATAATCAAAGAAGCGTTCAAACAGATATTTTTCATAAAATTTTGTTTTTTCTTCACCATACTTTTTAATACAGCCTTTTATAAAACTAGAAATCATTTTTACCTTTATTTCAGGGTCAGAATGTTCATGGTTATATACACACTCATCATATATAACTTGTTTAAACTTCTTCATATCTTCAATTATTTCTGTATCATTATCAAGTTTCATTGAATTAACAATATCATCATAATGATTTATATATAATTCCCAATTAAAGTTTCCATAAACTATTGTATGTTTACCACGTTTAGGCCACATTTCATATATAGGCGGAATTAAATTTTGAATACAAAAACTATTTACAATATTTTCATCAAATTTAAATTTTTTA
>Ga0180437_10003933_pt1 | contig 21602 bp, 16 predicted proteins | sample SS_ome_4_FD_132410 | JGI IMG/M metagenome (GOLD analysis project Ga0180437, IMG submission 132410) | Hypersaline lake sediment archaeal communities from the Salton Sea, California, USA - SS_3_D_1 metaG | ecosystem: Environmental > Aquatic > Non-marine Saline and Alkaline > Hypersaline >...
AACGGACCCGTCGCTCGGGGGGGCTGGCGCTCCCCCGCATCCGCCCGAGCAACCCCCCGACCAGTCCGGGACGAATCCCGCCGCGGACGTGCCGGGCGGACCGCCCGCCACCCTCCCCGTGGCTGACGACGGACCGCAGGAGCCGATCCCCGCGGACGATCCTGCCAACTCCCGACCGCCCGACGGTCCTACGGAACCCCCCGAAACTCCGGCCCGACTCCCCGAAGCTCCTGCCGAGCCCACTGACGTCCCCGCCGAGCCGGTGGGCGGGCCTGCCGAACCCGGGGACGTTCCAACCGAGCCCGGGGACGATCCCGCCCCGACGCCCGAGACCGTCGAAGAGGCGGCCCGGCGGCTTCGCGAGGAGCTCGATCGCTCCGAGACCGAAGCCGAGTTCCGGGCGGTCGCGGCGGAGCTGCTGGCCGTTTCGGATCGGGCGATCGTTGAGGGCAAGATCGACCTGGCCAAAGAGCTGACCACGCTGGCGCTGGTCGCCAGCCGCAAGACGGACGACACGGAGCTCAAGGGGACGGTGGCCCTGCGAATCGTCGAGCTCGAGAAGCCGTTGGAGGAAGCCCGCAAGGCCGCCGCGGAGAGGCTGCAAAGGGCGGCCGCCTCGCCCGGCGAAGCCACGGTTCCCGAGCCGCGTCAGCCGCGGTCGCTGAGCGATTTGCTCGAATAGCCCGATCGAGCGGGGCGTGACGCCGGTCGTTCCCCGCCGGAGGCCGTCGCCCGGGGGGCGGCGGCAGACCCTTTTCACCAGCCGGCCGAACCATGGATCGCTGCCGCTTCCTAATCCCGCTCGCCCTGCTGGCTTGCTCGCAGGTTGTCCGAGCCGACGGCACGGGGAAGTCTCCCGTCCCTTCCGACCCCGCCCAGCAGGAGGCCCTCGGGCTGGTCAAAGAGGTTTACGGCCAGGAGTGGGCCGACGCGAAGACCGACCGGCAGAAGCAGGCCCTGGCCAAGAAGCTCTTAGCCAAGGCGGCCGAGTCGGCAGCCTCGACGGACAAGTACGTGCTGCTGCGCGTGGCCCGGGACGTGGCCACCCAGGCCGGCGACGGCGTGACCGCCTGTGAGGCAATCGACGAGATGGACGGGACGTTCCTGGTCGACGCGCTGGCGATGAAGGCCAAGGTGCTTCGGGCAGGGGCAAGAATGTCCCGATGGCCGGCCCAGCACAAGGCGATCGCCGAATACTCGATCGAGCTCGTGGATGACGCCCTCGTCCGCGATGACTTCGACATGGCCGCCGAGCTAGCCGACTTGGCCCTGGAAGAGGCTCGGGCGGCCCGTGACGCGGAATTGACCAAGGCCGCGGCGGCCCGGAAGAAAGAGGTCGAGGAGCTGGCCGGGGCGTACAGGACCGTTCAGGCCGCCACGAAGACCCTGCAGCAGAGCCCGACCGACCCGGCTGCAAATTTGGCCGTCGGCAGGTATCGCTGCTTCGTGAAAGGGGACTGGGGCAATGGGCTGCCGATGCTGGCCCTGGGAAGCGATCCGGCGCTGAAGGCCCTGGCGGTGAAGGAGTTGGAGGGCGTGTCGAGGCACGCCGAGCAGGCGGCGTTGGGAGATGCGTGGTGGGACCTGGCCGAGCAGAAGGAAGGGACGGAAAAGGAGCCGCTTCAGGGACGAGCGGCGTTCTGGTATGGGAAGGCATTGCCCGGCCTGACAGGATTGGTAAAGAAGATAGTGGAGAAGAGGCTGGAGGTGGCGGCAGGAGCGGTGGAGTGGCAGTTTCGAGGTGTGGCAAACTACGTGGACGAACTGCCCCAAGCGTGCGTCACGCGTGCCGCCGTTCCTTCGGAACTCGCCGCCCAATTTCGTGATGGTGGGGGTCGTGTATGGGGTATTTGCATGATCGAAACGGCAACCGTTCAAGGAAAGACCTGCGGATGGTTTGGCAAGGGCATCGTGTGGGAAGCCCGGAATGCGAACGGTGTTTCGGAGACGGTATTGACACTAGAGTCCGAACACATTTCGACATCGTCAACCACGGGCCCTGCCTGTGCGCTCTTTCTCTTCAACGAAAAGGGAGAACGATTGGCGGCAGTAAAAAGTCTGATCAGCGCGAAAACGCTGGAGATCCGTTGCCGCACGAGCCTCGACGCCGCGTCCATTGAAATGCTCGGAGGCAGTCGACCGATTACCGATGAATGTAGGATTCCAGACACGGGACACATAATTGTCGTGCTTGGCATTTGCGTTCGCAGGAAGGGTGAAAAATGCGACACGAAGTTCACCTTGAAGCGTGGGGTCCAGACGGGGTTCGAGCAAGTGGCCGATGGGAATCGAACCGGTGTAGATAATGGCAACGGAAAGCTCCCACCTTTGCCCGTCCAGAGGGTTCCGATCAAGGTTTCCGTCAGACAACCGTGGCCCGTTTCATTCCCCGTGCGGAAGGGCACCGTGCTCGAATTCGCTGCCACGGGACGGTGGCGAGTGCTTCCGGGCGGTAAGTGGCATGGTCCCGGTGACCCCCGTTTCTACCTTCAGGGGAGGTTGGGGGAGGGGGCACCCTTCCGCGTCGGCGCGAATTCCACTTTGCGGGTTGCGGAGGACAGCATCCTCTGTTTGGGTATGAAGGAGGGTGGCAAATACGGCAACAACTCCGGCGAGATACAGGTGGTCGTCACTGTAACGAGCCGGCCGTAACCCGCGCGAGCGGCCGACGCCGGCGTCCTTCGCTCCGAGCGTGCGGGAAAAGCGAGTCGAACCATGAATCGGTTGCATCTGTTTGCCCTTGTCGTGATCTGTGCACGCCCGCTGATTGCGGCAGCGCAGGGCGAGCCGAAGCAGCCGGTTCCGCCCGACGCGGCCCAGCAAGGGGCCCTCACCCTCGTCAAGGAAGTCTTCGGCCAGGAGTGGGCCGACGCGAAGACCGACCAGCAGAAGCAGGCCCTGGCCAAGAAGCTCCTGACCCAAGCGGGCGAGTCTCAGGACGCAACGAACAAGTACGTGCTGCTTCGCGTGGCCAGGGACGTCGCCACCCAGGCTGCCGACGGGCTCACGGCGTTCGAAGCCATCGACGAGATGGACCGTGCGTTTCAGGTCGATGCGGTCGCCATGAAGGCCGGCGTGATCTATTCGGGAACGAAGCAGGCAGGGCTGCCCGCCCAACATAAGGTGCTTGCCGAGGCGGCCCTTGCCCTGTTGGACGAGGCGATCCTGAAGGACGATTTCGATAGCGCCGCCAAGCTGGCCGACATGGCCCGGGACGAGGCTCGAAAGGCCCGGGACACGGAGTTGGTCAAGACGGCCGCGGCTCGGAGGCAGGAGTTGGAGGAGATCGCCAAAGCGTTTCAGCAGGCAAAGACCGCGGCCGCGACCCTGGAGGGCAACCCGACCGACCCCGACGCGAACCTGGTTTTGGGCAGGTACCGCTGCTTCGTGAAAGGGGATTGGGGCAACGGATTGCCGATGCTGGCCTTGGGAAGCGATCCTGTGCTGAAGGCCCTGGCGGTGAAGGAGCTAGAGGGCGTCTCGGGCCACGCCGAGCAAGCGGCGTTGGGCGATGGCTGGTGGGACTTGGCGAAGAAGAACGAAGGGGCGGCAAGGCAGAGTCTTCGGCGGCGAGCGGTGTTCTGGTATCGGAAGGCGTTGCCGGGGCTGACCGGACTCCGCAAAGAGGTATTGAAAGAACGCCTCGTTGAATTTGGCGCTCGTCTTCGCGATGCCAAAATCCCGACGGGCGCCGTCTTGGTGCTGACGTTCGATAGAGAAACCTTCGTCCGACAAGGGAACAAGATATTTGTAAAGGACCTCAGCGGGCAGGCTAATCACGGTTCCGTGAATGGTGCGCAACTGGTGGAGGGCAAGGCCGGCGATGCGCTTTCGTTCGATGGCAAGAGTTCCTATGTTGAGTGCATGAATGCAGAAAGCCTCAATCCCACCGGTGCCTTCACGGTGTGCGCGTGGACGAAAGCTCGTTCCTGGGGGGGCTATTTGGTGAGCAAGGACGATTGGCAGAAGGGTCACACCCGGGGCTACGTATTGCGGTGCCTGCCTGACGGTTTCGTCGGATTCACGTTCGGGGCCAGGGGTTGGCGTGATGTCCGCTCCAATACAAGACTAGACGTAGGCGAGTGGTTTCACGCCGCAGGCACCTACGACGGTAAGCGACTGACTATTTTCATTAACGGGCAGGCCGCCGGTACATCGTTTATATCCCAACGGATTACACGCTCTCCGTACAACCTGCGCATAGGACGAGGCCATTATGCGTCGGACAGGCGCTTCGACGGAATCATTGATGAGGTGGCTGTCTTCGCGAAAGCCCTCACTGACGCGGAGATTGCCAGCATCTATCAGTTGGGCCAGCAGGGCACGAGTCTCTGCAGGTAACGGCAGGCATCCACACCTACGCATACTGGAGAACATTGCATGAACCGACGCGATTTCCTGCAAGCCGCGGCCGTCGCCGCAACCGCCGCCGTGGTGCCGAAGGGTGCTTTCGCGGCCGAGAAGTCAGAAGGCGAGGCCGTCCGGCTGGCCCGGAAGCTGCCGCGCTGGCGGGGGTTCAACCTGCTGGAGAAGTTCAACGTGGGGCGCAACCAGCCCTTCGTCGAGGACGACTTCCGCTGGATGACCGAGTGGGGGTTCGACTTCGTGCGCCTGCCCATGGACTACCGCTGCTGGACCGGGGCCGAGGACCCCTACCGGCTCGACGAGAAGGTGCTCGCCGAGATCGATGCGGCCGTGGAGATGGGCAAAAAGCACGGCGTCCACGTCTGTTTGAACCTGCACCGGGCACCGGGCTACACTGTGGCCAAGCCGCCGGAGAAGCTCAACCTGTTCACCGACGAGGAGGCCCAGCGCCAGTTCGACTTCCAGTGGTCGCAGTTCGCCCGGCGGTACCGGGGCGTTTCTTCGTCGCGCCTGAGCTTCAACCTGGTCAACGAGCCGGCGCGGACCGAGGTCGGGCTCTACGTCAAGGTGGCCCGGCGGGCGGTTGCGGCCATCCGCGAGGTGGACCCGGAGCGCCTGGTCATCTCCGACGGCTTCCGCTGGGGACAGCAGCCGATCTGGGAGCTAAAGGACCTGGGCATCGCCCAGAGCACCCGGGGCTACCAGCCCTTCCGGCTGACCCACTACAAGGCGTCCTGGGTTGGCGGCGGCAACTGGGCCGAGCCGACCTGGCCGATGCGGGAGGGCGACCGGGTGCAGGGCCGCGAGTGGCTCGTCCGGGAGTGCATCGAGCCGTGGAAGAAGGCGGCCGAGGCGGGCATCGGCGTCCACGTGGGCGAATGGGGGGCCTACAACAAGACCCCGCACCACGTGGTGCTCGGCTGGATGGGGGACCTCTTGCCCCTCTACCAGGAGGCCGGATTCGGCTGGGCCCTGTGGAACTTCCGCGGCTCGTTCGGTATCCTCGACAGCGGCCGAGCCGACGTCGATTACGAGGAGTTCCGCGGCCACCGGCTCGACCGGAAGATGCTGGACGTTTTGCAGAAGTATTGACACCCCAACCAAGGAGCAAGCCATGTCTCACCCCTGTGTACCGCGAGCGATGCTGGTTCTCCTTCTCACCGCCGTGACATTCTGCGGCGGCGTGTGCGTCGCGGCCGACGACGATGCGGTGCCGTTGTTCAACGGCAAGGACTTCGACGGCTGGATGAGCGCCGGCGGCGGCGAGCCCAGCCCCGGCTGGGTCGTCGAAGACGGGGCCATGGTCCGCAAAGACCGGGCAAGCTACATCTGGACCCGCGAGCGCTTCGGCGACTTCGTCCTCGAGCTGGACTACAAGACCGAGGGCAACAGCGGCATCTTCATCCGCACCGACGACCCCCGCAACTGCGTGCAGACCGGCATCGAGGTGGCCATCAACAACCCCACGAACAACCCCAACAAGCACAGCCCCGGGGCGCTCTACGACCTGATCGCGCCGGTCAAGGAGATGAGCAAGCGCGGCGAGTGGAACCACGTGGTGATCACCGCCAAGGGGCCGCAGATCACCGTCGAGATCAACGGCGAAGGGGTCGTCGACGCGAACCTCGACCAGTGGACCACCCCCCACAAGAACCCCGACGGCACGAACAACAAGTTCAACACTGCGCTAAAGGACTTCAAGCGCGAGGGCCACATCGGCTTCCAGGACCACGGGGCGACGGTGATGTATCGCAACGTGAAGCTCAAGCGGCTCTAGGCGGCCCATGCTCCTCTACTGCGTCCGCCACGGCGAGAGCCTGTACAACGCCGAGGGCCGCGTCCAGGGCCAGTCGGACGTGGTCCTTTCGGACTTTGGGCGGCGCCAGGGCGAGGCCGTGGCCGCTGCGTTGGCTGAAAAACCCCTGGACGCGATCTACTCCAGCCCGCTCAGCCGGGCACTTCAGACCGCCGAGCAGGTGGCCCGGCGCACCGGCCTGCCCGTGCGCACCGACCCGCGCCTCAAGGAAGTCAACGCGGGCATCTTCCAGGACCGGCTCCGCGCGGAGCTGGAGCGGGAGTTTCCCGAGGAGCTTGCCCGCTGGCAGAGCGAGGACCTCGATTACGTGATCCCCGGCGGCGAGTCGCGTCGCCAGCTCATCGCCCGGGGCCGCGCCGCCCTGGAGTCGATCGCCCGCCAGCAGCACCGCCACGCGGCCGTGATCGCCCACGGACGCCTGCTGATCGTCGCGCTAAAGGACCTCCTGGGCCTCGCGCCGGAGCAGCCCCCGCGCTCGCTGCAAAACGGCTCGATCACCACGCTGCGCGGCAACGCCCAAGGGGAGTTCGAGGCCCTCGCCTGGGACCGGGTCGACCACCTCGACGGCGTAGGTCTGGGCGGGAGCGGGGATTTGTAAGCCGGAAGCTCACCACGGAGCCACGGAGAACACGGAGGAAAGGGCCTGGGTAGGACAGCGGATAGTCTGCATCAAGCCACGATGTGCTCTGCGTGGCATCGCCGCAAGTCGCTATCCTTCAATAACCTCCGTGTTCTCCGTGGCTCCGTGGTGAGAAATTCGGACTACGGCTCGATCTCGAAGAGCGCCTCGATCTCGACGGGCACGCCGAGCGGGAGCGAGGCCACGCCGAGGGCGCTGCGCGCGGCCACGCCGGCCTCGGGGCCGAAGACCTCGACCAAAAGCTCGCTGAAGCCGTTGACCACCGCCGGCTGCGCGGTGAAGTCGGGCGTGCAGTTGACCGCTCCCAGCACCTTGACCACGCGGCGCACGCGGTCGAGGCTGCCCAGCCCGCTGCGGAGCGTGGCCAACATGCCCAGCCCCACCAGCCGCGCGGCCTCGTACCCGGCCTCGACGTCCAACCCCTCGCCCAGCCGCCCGGTGACCAGCTCCCCGTCCGGCCTGACCGGCAAATGGCCCGAGGCGTAGGCCACGTTCCCGTGGATCAGCAATGGCGTGTAAACCCCCTTGGCCCCCGGGGCGGGGGGCATCTCGACACCCAGCTCATCGAGCTTGGCCTGCAACCGTTGCTCGGCGGTCATCGGTGACTCCTCTTGCGGAACCAGGTGTTGACTTCGGCTCTTAGGCTCGCGCAGCCCGCAGTCCGTTCTCCAAGCACGGCTTAGCTTTCAGCCGTTCGCTCACGGTAGCCCAGAAACAGCATGAATGCCGCAAGTATCCCAGCCAAGCCACTGGCGCAAAGGTAGGCGACCGCCCCAACGTTCACTTGTTTGGACGCAGTATACCCCAGACTCTTCATGTTTGAGGGTATTTCCGGTTCGACGAAGCCGGACGCCAAAGGGATGGCGACACACAGCAGCAGGTAAAAGACCGAGACGGTCCACAACGCCCATCGCTTTCCGCGCGCACAGAACGGGGCTAGGATCAGAGGAATCACGCCGTAGACGATGAAGGCGAAGAAGACAAGTCGATAGACCTCTCCGGCACCTCCTGGATACCCGCCTGTGGGAAAGAACAACCATCCGACAGACAAATTCCACAGGGCGCACACGGACAGGCCCCACGTCAGCGTGCGGAGACCCGCACGCATTGCACCCGACTTGGCGTGCACGAACGGCGGCTCAGCCAAGCCAGCCGCCGAGTAGGCCGCGGCAGCAAGCCGTCCCCCTGCCACAAGAAACAACCCACAGACCGCGCACAGTAGACCAATCACAAGAACCGTCGATGAAAGCACCTTGACATTTCCTCGCATGAAATCCTTGTCGATGAAGGCCAACCAAAGAAACTCCACTCCGGCAAGTGCGATCAGCAAAGTCCCGACCTTTGCGCGGTTTTCCGTAGATGGGTTCATCTTGATGCCTCCTGGGTAGAAGGAAAACGGCTCTTCCGTTTCTGGGTGCAAACCGCGACACCTCCGCGATCCAGGAGCGGGTGCCGGGGACAGCCCCGAACGATAACGGCCAGCATTATCAGAAGATTGCGTTGTGTAAAGGGGGGTGGATTGCAGAAGAGGGGCCGGGGCCCTCTTCTTCACAGGATCGCCCCGCCCTCGGTCAACTGATTGCGCAGGGCGTTTACGTCGACATCACAGAAGGCCGTGCCGGCGACCGCCACTTCTGCGGCCGAGGTGCCGGCGGCTTCGCCCATGGCGGTGCAGGGGGCCATGACGCGCAAGGGACCTAGCACGGGGCGCTCGACGCTGATGGCCCGGCCGGGGCAGATCAGGTTTTCGACGGGCTGGGGGACCATCACGCGAAAGGGGATCGGCGTGACTTCGCGTTTTCGGCCGTGGCCCGGGTTGTGGCTGGGGCGTTTCGGGTCGGGCAGGTCCCAGCCGTAGGCCGAAAAGCCGATCGTGTCCTCGAAATCCACGCCCCGGTTGAGGTCCTCGACCGTAAGCACGTAGGGCCCCACGATCCGCCGGGTCTCGCGCACGCCCAGCACCGGGGCCACGCACTTCAGCCGTACCCGCTCGAACCCCGGGAAGCGTTTTCGCATCAGCTCCATGAGGCACTCGATCTCGGCCCGGCCGCGCGTCATGCCCTCGGTGAGCGAGCGGGCGTCGGTGCCGTCGATGCCCGTCAGTCGCGTGGTGTTGATCATCATGGTGCCCGGCTCGTCGAGCTGCACACTGATGAAGATGTCGTAGGGGAAGGTCCACTCGCCCGCCGCGCGGAGCTCGGCGATCTTGCGGCGGAACCGCGGGCAGTCGTGCTCGTGGATGTAGTCGGAAAGGGCGTCCTGGTCGACGTGGTCGACGTGGAAGGTGAGCGAGGCGGGCGTCATCAGCCCGTCCTCGTCGCGGCCCTTGACCACTTGGCAGCCGCTCCGGGCGGCCACGTCGGCATCGCCCGTGGCATCGACCACCGCCCGGGCCGGCACGGCCGAAAGCCCGCTCTTGTTGCAGACGACCACGTGGGTGATCCGCCGCCCGGGCCCGTCGAGGGCCACGTCGAGCACCTGGCTCAACAGCAGCACGTCCACGCCGGCCTCGGCCATCTTCTCGTCCAACAGGGCGGCCACGCGGAAGGGGTCGAAGGGGATGCCGGCGGCGAGCTGGCCCCCGTACCAGCCGTGGGGCTGGTACTTCTTGCCGACCGGGGGCGTGGGGATGAGCGCGGCCCCGCGCCGGGCGGCGTCCTCGCAAAGCTCGCGGAAGATGCCGCCCACGACCCACCCGCGGCAGTCGCTCGTGCGTCCGCCCAGCCAGTGGGAGACGAGACCCGAGGTGCCGTTGCCGCCGAGTTGGCCCTGGCCTTCGACCAGCAGGACCTTGGCGCCCGCGCGCCGAGCGGCCAGTGCCGCGGCGCAGCCCGACGGCCCCCCGCCGCAGACGACCACGTCGTACGGATCGGCGACGGGCACGCGGGGCTCGAAGCGTAACGTGCCCTCGGGCTGCTGCCGGGCCGTCTCGGGCGACGCGGCCGCTGCCACCGACGCACCCGCCGCGCAGGCCGCCGCCCCCAGAAAGTCACGCCGGCTGAGTCCGCTTCTGCTGTTCTTCATGGGTTGTGGTTCCTTTCTCGGCACGCTACTTCCCCGGCGGCATCTTCGCGTCGACCGACGTGCGCCACGCCGTAAGCTCGTCGTGCAGCTCCCGCGTCTCCTCGGGCATCTTCGCCGAGAGGTCGTGCTGTTCCCCCAGGTCGTCGGCCAGGTTGTAGAGCTCGAGGCGCCCGTCGTTAAAGAACTCGATGAGCTTCAGGTCGCCTTGGCGGATCGCGCCGGAGGGGGTGCCGCCCTGCGGGCTGTTGTGGGGATAGTGCCAATAGAGGGTCGTGCGCCCGAGCGGGGCGCCGGGGTCTTTCAGCAGCGACAGGATGCTCAGCCCGTCGGCGTGCTGCCCGGGCTTGGGCTCCGCGCCGACCAGATCGAGGATCGTGGGGTAGAAGTCGGTGCTGATCACGGGCGTGCGGCAGACGGTGCCCTTCGGCACGGTGCCGGGGAGCCGCACGATGAGCGGCACGCGGTGGCCGCCCTCGTAGCAGTAGCCCTTGCCCCGGCGCAAGGGCTTGTTGCTGGTCACGTTGTTCTTCTTGCCGCCGCTGTAGGCAAAGCCGCCGTTGTCGGAGAAGAAGATGACCAAGGTGTTTTGCGCGAGGCCCAGCTCGTCGAGCTTCCCGAGGATCCGGCCGACGCTCAGGTCGAGGCAGTGGACCATCGCCGCGTAGGTTGGGTTGTACGTCTGGCCGGGCTTAAGCTTCTTCCGGTAGTGCTCCACGAGGTCGCGGCGGCCTTGGATCGGCGTGTGCACCGTGTGGTAGGCCATGTACATGAACAGCGGCCGCCGGCGGTTGGCCTCGATCAGCTTCAGGCACTCGTCCGTGAGCCGGTCGGTGAGGTACGTGCCGGGCTTCATGTCCTCAAGCACCATCTTATTGGGCAGGAAGTACCCGCCGGCCGGGCTGCCCGCGCTGGTGCCCGCGATGTTGACGTCGAACCCCTGGTGCTGGGGATAGTAGGGCGGGCCGCCGAGGTGCCACTTGCCCACGTGACAGGTGGCGTAGCCCCGCTCCTTGAGCGCCTCGGCCAGGGTCACTTCCTCCAGCGCCATGTGATCCACCGCCGGGGCCCCGCCGCGCCCGCCGAGCCAGATCGTCAGGTCGTTCCGCGCCGGGTACTTGCCGGTCATGATGCTCGACCGGGTGGGCGAGCAAACGCAGCTTGCGGTGTAGGCGTCGGTGAACCTCATGCCCTCGGCCGCCAGGCGGTCGAGGTGCGGTGTTTCATGGAACTCATGGCCGTAGCAGGCCAGATCGACCCATCCCAGGTCGTCGGCCATGATCAGGATCACGTTCGGCCGCGAGCCGGCCAGCTCGTCGGCGACGGCCCGGCCGGCGATCAGCAGAAACGCCGAGATTGCGAGCAGCAGCAAGGGTTTTCGCACGGCTTTTTCCTTCGGGTTGGCGTGTTGTGAATAGTGTCCTTTTCGTGGGTACGGGCTTGAATCCCTTCCCGCGGCGCCCCTAGGGCCGGAAGGAGCGCCAGTACGCCTCGTCGGCCGCGTAGACATCGATCGGGTCGTGCTCCGCGTCGAACGACGGCGGCAGCACGCCGTAGCGCTTCATCTCGCGGACGTAGTGCTCGTTGGGACGGAAGCCGGGCATGTCGAAGCGCTTGATCTCGTCGAGCTTCTTGCCGGCCGCCTGCACGTGTACGAGGATCGTCTGGTAGTCCGGATCGTTCGTATCGGCGAAGACGACTGGGTGTACGATCGGCTGCGGCGGGCGGCTGCGATCCTCCGGGACCGGCTTGGGGTCGGCGATCTCGGCAACCGGTTTCCCGTCGGCGTATCCGCCGGCCTGCTTGGCCAAGGGGGCTAGCAGGATCAACGAGTTCTCCGGCCGGCTGAGGTTGAACACCCTGTGGCGCGAATAGCGGCTCAGCGGCCGCGTCCAGGAGAGCATGTCGCCCCAGCCGTTGATCCTGGTCCGGGCGGTCACGTGGTAGGGTAGTTGCTCCTGGCCGTGGCACGCTCCGCAGCGCCGCGCGACGGCCTCGGCCGCCGGCCGGGTCGAGGGCCAACTGTCGGCCATCACGCGCGTCGGCTCGTTGTTTCGCCAGCATCCGCCCACCTGGCCCGTGCCGTAGGCTGCGTAGGTGCCGGGGTACGTCGCCCCGGCGTCGATCCACAGCCGGACGATCTTCTCTTCGTGCGGGCTGAGCCGCACGTCGTGGTGGCTCGGTTCGAGCATCTCCATCAACGGCGACGCCGAGCTGTACGTGGTATGGGGCGGGTTATTGCCCGGCTCGCGTCCCGTGCCGTGACGCGGCTGGCCGCCGGTGTCCTTGATCTGCCAGTGCAGGTAGAGTGCGTAGTAGCTGAGCGAGAAGACGGGCCCGCGATCGCCCACGAGCACAATGCCGCCGTCGCGCCGCTGCGGGTTGTGACACCGCACGCAGTGCTTGTCGAGGATCGGCTGGACGTCGCGGGGGAAGTCGATGATTTTCGGGGCGTCGGCGATCGGCTCGATCGGGCTCGGTTCGCGCCCGGCGGCCATGGCCACGGGGGTTCCGCGCGTAGCGGTCGTCTGCCGGCGCGGCTCGTGGCAGCCGACACAGCTCAGCGTCTCGCCCGGCTGGAGCGTCACAAAGCTCCGCATCTGCTTGATCGACCGGTCCTGCTCGTCCAACAGCGCGAAGTAGATGCTCCGCGCGGGCGGCACCTCGAAGTGGGCCGAGCCGTCGGCCTCGACGGGCACGGTGCCGAGGATGCGCTTCAGTGTGGAAGTAACGCCGTGCCCGATCGGCTGCGACCCGCCGCCGTGGAAGTTGGCCGGCTTGGGCAGGTCTTCGAGCACCAGCAGCTTCTTGATCGAGCCGGGCTCTACGCCGGCCATGTTCCGCCCGGTGTAGACGTCGCCTAGGAAGACGGTGGCCGTCTGCTCGGCCAGGTCGACGCGCGAGGGGACGGCCCGCTCTCGCGTCCGCGGGACGATCGGCCGCGGCTCGTGCAGCGGAAGGTCCGAACCGGCGTAGAGCACGTCCGTCGCGCCCGCGGAGTCCATCAGCAGGAGCTGCTTTCCCTGGGCCACGAGGAACGTGTCTTCCGAAAGCGGGTACGGATCGCGGTAGTCACCGCCCTTGGAGACGTTCCGGATCGAGCCCGGGGCGTTCGGTCCGTGCGTGCCGGTGGCCACGGCCACGTAGCCGTAGTGCTCGTTGCGCCCGTGGCCGGGGGTGTTGGTCATCACCACGCGGTTCGTGCCGGGAATGGGCTTCGCGTCGATGAACACGCCGCCGGGCCGCTCGTTGCCGACGTACACCATCTGCCCGGTCCCGTCCGGGTTAATCGTCCACAGGTGGTGGAAACTGACCGGGTCGCGATTGACGTACTCCCAGCGGGTGTAGAGGATGCGCCCGTCGGGCAGCACCGCCGGCGTGTTCTCGGTAAACGAGCCGGAGGAGAGCATCCGGAGGTTCTTCCCCTGCGGATCGCAACGGTGCAGAATGGCCGCCTCGGCAAGCCAGCAGCCGATCCAGCGGTGGCAGCGGGTCGAGCAGAAGACCAGCTCGCCGTCGGGCAGGTAGCTGGGCTCGATGTCGTCGAACGGCCCGTCGGTGATCTGGCGCAGGCCGGTGCCGCCGACGTTGATCTCATAGAGGTGATAGCGGTGCGTGCCGCCCTTGCGGTACGAGAAGAGTATCTTCTCGGCGTCGTAGTGGACCTGCGGATCGCGGATCGAGCCGCCGGGGTCGTCGACCAGCACAGTCATGTTGCCGTCGCGAACGTTCAGCTTCGTAAGCCGCCCGCCGTCGGCCGCGTGGAACCAGACGCTGGGGTCGACGCAGGCGTAGCCGAAGTTGGCGTAGTAGTGCCCGGAGATGTCCCGGCCGTAGCCCCGCTCGGCGAAGACGATTTCCTCGACGCCGAGCTGCTTCAGCTTCTCGACGGCGGCGGCCCGGCGAGCCAGCTCGGCCCGGGTCCGCTCCCGCTCCAAGCGCTCTCGGGCCAGTTCCGCTTCGCGCAACGCCTCGGCCCGGCCGGGCGCATTGCACTGGGCCCTGATCTCGTCGGGCGACAGTGCCCGGTTCCATATCGCGACCTCATCGACGTACCCGCGGAACCGGCAGACCGCCGCGGGCGAGCTCGCCGAATCGCCGATGCCCAGGCCCTCGTTCAACGTGCCGATCGTGCCGTCGAACGTGGCGGTGGCGGTGGGCCGGCCGTTGAGGTAGACGCAGAGCGTGCTCTGGGTTGGATTCTTTTCGCTGCGTCGGGCGACGCCGGCAACGTGCTGCAGCTTGTTGGCCGCGATCGCGCCGCCTTCGCAGAAGATGTATTGTCCGTCGGCCTGGCCGTGGCAGAGGCTCAGCACGCCGTTGTGTACGGCTAAGTGATACGCATAAACCGGCCCGCCGCCCCAGTGGAGCACCAGCCGGTTCCAGCCGCCGACCTGCGTGGGGTGAATCCACGCGGCGATCGTGTAGCTGGGCCCCAGCTTCACGTCCTCGGAGACCGCGGCCGTGAGGTACTCCGCGTCGCCGGGCTTGACGCGCAGGGCCACGGCCCCGTTGATCACGCCGGGCACCTCGGCAGCGTCGACGAACCGCGCGGCGGCCGCGCCGTCTTCCCCGTTCTTGGGCGACAGCACGTCCTTGGACCGCCCGCTCGCATCTTCCAGCGAGCCGTTGAACTCCCAGAAGCCGACGCGGCCCTCGGCATCGGAAGGCGGCTCGGCCCCGGTCGCAATCGAAGCCAGTGCCGCCGCGACCAATGCGAGCAGCAGTCGCGTGCTTTCCATGATCCAGCTTCCTTCCTCGCAAGATTCGACGCGGGGCGCGATCCCACGGCCGATTATAGTCGACCGTCGGCGAAGGGCAAACCGACGCGGCCCGGCCCTCACTTCTTCCCGCCGGAGCGAGCGAGCAGCGGGTCGCCCACCTCGCGCTGCCATGCCTCCAGCTTGCCCCGCAGCTTCGCGAGCACCTCGGCACAGGCCGGGTCGCCCGAGCGGTCGTGGATCTCGTACGGGTCGGCTTCGAGATCGAAGAGCTGCATCCTGCCGACGTTGGGGTATTGGATCAGCTTCCAGCGATCGGTGCGGACCATGCGCTGCACGTCGCGGAAGTAGCCGAACACGCACTCGTGTACCGAGTCCGCCTCGCCGCGGAGCACCGGGGCGAGGCTCCGGCCCTGGACCGTCTCGGGAATCGGCACCCCGGCCAGGTCGCAAACCGTGGGGTAGAGATCGTGCAGGTAGCACTGGGCGTCGGACCGTTTGCCCGCGGGAACGCCCGGCCCACGCATCAGGAGCGGCACGCCCACGGTGTGCTCGTACATGTTCTGCTTGCCCCGCAGACCGTGGCTCCCCATGGCCAGGCCGTGGTCGCTGGAAAAGACCACGATGGTGTTTTTCGCCTGCCCGGTCGCTTCCAGGGCTTCGAGGATCCGGCCGAGCTGCGCGTCCATGTGCGTGAGCACGGCGTAGTAGACGGCCAGGTCGGCGCGGACGTCCTCGGGCGTGCGGGGCCAGGGCAGCAGCTTCTCGTCGCGCCCCTCGAGGTTCCCGTGGTCGAAGGGGTGCCGGGGCCGGAAGTCCGGCGGCAGCGGCATCTTGGCCGGGTCGTACTTCCCTTCGTAGCCCGGCGGCATCAAGAGCGGATCGTGCGGGGCCGTGAAGTTCACGTGCAGGAAGAACGGCCGCTCGGGCCGGCGGCGCAGAAGCTCGACCGCCGCGTCGGCAATGTGCCGGCTGATCTCGGGCGTCAGCCCCACGCCCAGCTCGGGCCGCAGCTCGCCCGCGTCGGTCTGGAAGAGCCAGCCGCGGTAGCCGGTCACCGGCCGGCCGTGATGATCGACCGGGTGGGTCAGCGGAAAGCGTCCGCCCCCGCCGGCGAACAAACCGAGGCTCTCCTCATAGCCGCGCGTGGTGGGCCGGCCGTCGTTCATCCACTTGCCGGCGTACCAGGCGTGGTACCCGGCCCGGCGCATGGCGTCGGCCCAGAGGGTGAGCCCCGGGTCGATGCGCCCGCCGAAGGCCGATACGCCGTTGCGGAACCCGTCGCAGCCGGTCATGATCTCGGCCCGGCTCGGCACGCAGAGCGGACAGGGGACGATCGCCCTGGTAAACGCCGTCCCTTCGCGCACCAGCTTGTCGAGTGCCGGCGTCTCGATGATCGGGTTGCCCAGGGCGTGGACCGTGTCGGGCCGCTGGTCGTCGGTGATCACCAACAGCACGTTGGGGCGCCGCTCGGCGCCCTCCGGCTCGGCGCCGGCAGCGGCGGGCAGCCATAGGGACGCGGCCCCCAGGGCGAGTTGTAACGCCGTTGCGGCGCCGGATGCTCTTGCGGTGAGTCCTGCGGCAGATCGGGACATTGGGGGTCCTCCCGGAAAACGGATGATCGTCGCCTTTCGCTCCGCGAAAGGACGTCTTTTCGCGGAGCGAAAAGCGCCTCTCTCCTGCAACTCTTGCGACAGGGCCCAGCATAACCTACCCCGACCCCCGATTCCAGCGAACTGCGATTCCCTTGATTCCGCTTGTCGGGGATAATGGCGTCCGCCGGGCGATCTTGTTTCCCTCTTCAACCACGGAGCCGACCCATGAAACGCCTCATTCACGCCGTCTGGAGGCAAGGCGTCCTCTCGACGTTCCTGACCGGGCTGTTGGCGCTGTTGCCCCTGGCCATCACCGTGGCCATCGTCGTCTGGGTGGTCGGCTACCTGGGGGCTTTGCTCGGACCCGAGAGCCTCGTGGGCCGGGGCCTGCGCGCGATCGGCCTGAAGTTCGTACACCGGGCCGACGAAACCACCGCCACGGCGATCGGCGTGGCCGTGGCCGTCGTGGGGATATGGCTCCTGGGTGTGTTCGTCAAGCAGAAGGCCCGGCACCGCTTCGCCAAGTGGTGGAACCAGCTCGTCGCCCGCGTGCCCGTGGTCTCGAGCATCTACGGCACCGCCGCGACCGTGGTCGGCATGCTCAAAAAGGACGACCAGGCCGAGCTGACGGCGATGAGCGTGGTCTACTGCGCGTTCGGGCGCGAGCGAGGCGGCGGCATCCTGGGGCTTTTGGCCTCGCCCGAAACCTACCGCTTCGACGGCCGCGACCACCGGCTGGTCTACATCCCCACCTCGCCGATCCCCATGTCGGGCGGCATCCTGTTCGTGCCCGCCGAGAGCGTCAACGAAGTCGACATGACGGCCGAGCAGCTCATGCGGATCTACTTCTCCATGGGCATCCTCGCCCCGGAGGTGGTGCCGGGGGTACACCGGGCGGGGGCGTGAGCGCGCCGATACAAGCGCTACCAACGCTACGGCCGAATCGGACGCGGTTCGCCGGGCATCGGGACGGCCCGGCCGCGCCCTTCGCGCTTCAGCACGACGCCGGGCGAAGTCGATGACGAAAAAGGACACTTCACGGGCAGAGGAGGACCAACCATGTGGCGAGCGTTCTTTCTGGCGATCGGGGCGACGCTGGTGATCCTGGGGTTGGAGTTCCTGGCGGTCCAGAAGATCACGCTGAAATGGCACGAGGACCCGCCGCCCGCCGAAGCACCCTTCCAAGAGGCGCCCAAGGTCGGCCCGAACCGGCAGATCCGGCCGCCCGGTTGGGCCCCCTGGAGCCTGATGTCGACCGGCGCGATTGTCTGCCTCTACTCGTTCACGCTGCCCAGGAGATTGAAGGGGGAGTGAAAAGAAGGATGAATTATGAATGATGAAGGATGAATGCGGTTGGAGGCGTGTTCGGTTCAGCAACGCCAATCACTTCCACACCGGCATTCATACTTCATCATTCCGCACTCATCATTCCCATCACTTCCCTTCCTTGAACCGCTCGAAGTACTCGCGCACGTGCTGGCGGTGTCCGCGGGGGATGCGGCGGTTGGTCAGCGGATCGGTCGCCCCGCGCTTCGTGGCCTCGAACTCCTCCTGGATCTGCTGCTCGACGTCGCCTTTGACCAGCGGGCCCTCGACCTGGCCGGTGACCACCGCCTCGCCCGGGCCGAGCTTCTGGCGCACGTGTGAGGGAACGAAGTCGGCTTTGACCTCGGCCTCGGGCCGGGCCCCGCGTCCCTGCCCGGCGCCCAGGCCCATGCCCCCCTGCTTCTGGCCGTCGCCCTGGCCCATGCCCATCCCCATCTGGTTGCCGCCGCCCTGGCACTGCGGGCAGCCCTTGCCCCCGCACTGCTTGCAGTTCATCTGATTCTGGGCCTGGACGAGCTGGTTCATGGCCTCGTCGAGCAGCTCCATCTCGTCGAGCTGCTGCTTCAGATCGGCCAGGTTGCCCTGCATCTGCTGTAGCGCCTGCTGGGCGCCCTGCATGTTGCCGTTCTGCATGCACTGGGCGCATTGGCCGAGCTGGTTGGCCATCTGCTGGAGCTGGTTCATCTGCGGGGCCTGCTGCATGAGCTGGTTGAGCTGCTGCTGGAGCTTGCCGGCCTCGCCCAATTGGCCGTTGGCCTGGGCCTGGTCGATCTTCTTCTTGAGGTCCTCGCAGGCGGCCTTGTGGGCCGCGGCCAGATCGTCCAGCTTGTCCTTCATCTTCTCAAGCTGCTCTTTGAGCTGCTCTTTGTCCTTCTCGTCGAGGCCGCCCTTGTCGAGCTTGTCCTTGAGCTTCTCCAGCTCTTCTTCCGCCTTCTTGAAGTCCCCGTCGCGCACCGCCTTAGCAAAATCGTCGGCCGGGCCGCGGTTCAGATCGCGAAGCTGGTTGAGCTGCCGTTGGACCTGCTCGCTGCCGCCCAGCTCGCTGCGGCGCTGCTGGAGCTTTTGGGCCAGGTCGTTGAGCTGCACCCGGGCCTTCTTGCGGTCGGTCTTGCCCGAGGCCAGATCCTCGGTCTGGCGCTCGAGCCGCTTGAAGAGCCGCTCGGCGTCCTTGAGGCCCTTCTCGCTCGCTTCTTTGCGGCGCTGGGCCAGCTTCTTCTTCAGGGCCTCGCCGGAGCGTTTCACCTGCTGCTTGACCACTTTGGCGTCGGTGTCGGTGTCGGCCTCGACCGGCTTCTCGATCGCCGGGATGAGCAGGAACGCCGCCACCCCCAGCACCGCGGGCAGAAGCGGCAAGAGCGCCGGCCTGCCGGGCCGCACCGGGAACCGCGCGGCGACCTCCACACGGCGGACCCGGGCCACGGCGTCATCGACCAGCGCGTGGCCCGCCTCGCTCTCCCGCTCTTCCTGCGAGAGCGCGATCGTGCTGGAGACCCGTTCCTTCAGCCCGAACCGCTTGTCGATCTCGATGGCCGCGTCGAGCGGCCTGCGGCGCGTGAGCCAAATCCAGAGGCCCGCGCCCATAAGTCCCAGTCCCAAAGCGGCGGCGGGCCAGAGCCAGACGGGCGCCGGCCACTCGTACCGCTTGTCGAGCCCCGCGAGCACGGCCGCCACCAGCAGCGTGGCGAAGCAGCAGTAGCCCAGCGTGCGCAGGAACCGTCCCAGCCCCAGGCGCCACCGCGCCCGGCCGACCTGTTTTTCGAGTTCCTCCATCGGAACAACCTCCGGAGCCCCGTTAGAGTTGTCGCCCCCGATCCGCCCGCTATCATCCCATTATACGCCTATTCGCGGCCGAGTCATTCCCATTGGCCGCCGACCGCCTCCCCGATTGGACGGGACTCGAGCCCCGGCGGTTCCCCACCCATTTCCCGCCAGGCCCCACCTGCTACCATACATGGGCTCGCTTTCTCGGGTGGGATAACGCAAAAAAGGTACGTAGTACCTTTTTTGCGGCAAGATAGGGGAGATAGGCAAGCGCTTATTGGCGGCATGTCAGCAGAAAGGGCACCACAATGAGCGACTTTCGTATTGAACGCGACAGCATGGGCGAGGTCCGGCTGCCGGCTGCGGTCTATTATGGGGCCCAGACCCAGCGGGCGGTCGAGAACTTCCCCATATCGGGCCGGGCTATACCCCCCGAGCTGGTCCGCGCCTTGGGCTTGGTCAAGTGGGCGGCGGCCCAAGTCAACCGCGACCTGGGCAAGCTGAGCGGCTCGGGCAAACGCCCGCTGGAGGAGGATCAGGTCGAAGCCCTCGTTCGGGCCGCCCGCGAGGTAGCCGATGGCAAGCTCGCCGACCAGTTCCCCATCGACGTCTTCCAGACCGGCTCGGGCACCTCGACCAACATGAACCTCAACGAGGTGATCGCCAACCGGGCGATCGAGCTGGCCGGCGGCGACCGTTTTGCGGCCGAGAAGCCCATTCACCCGAACGACCATGTCAACCTGGGCCAGAGCAGCAACGATACGTTTCCCACGGCGATCCACCTGGCCGTTGCCCGGGGCATCCGGGAGCGCCTGCTCCCGGCCTTGCACCGCTGCGGCGAGGTGCTTTCGGAGAAGGCCGCGGCCTGGCAGAAAGTGCTGAAGATCGGACGCACCCACCTGGCCGACGCCACGCCCGTGGCCCTGGGCCAGGAGATCGGCGGCATGGCCCGGCAGCTCGACCGCTCGGTGGGGCGCGCGGGCCTGGCTATCGAGGCCGTGCTCGAGCTGCCCATCGGCGGCACGGCCACCGGCAGCGGCATCAACACCCATCCGCAGTTCGCCCGGCGGCTGTGCAGCATCCTCGCCGAGGAGACGGGCCTGTCGTTCGTCGAGGCGGCCGACCACTTCGAGGCCAACGCCCAGCGCGACGGGCTGGTCGAGTGCCACGGCCAGCTCCGCGCCGTGGCCGCCACGATGTTCAGCGTGGCCAACAACGTGCGCTGGCTGGCATCCGGGCCGCTGTGCGGGTTCGGCGAGATCCGGCTGCCCGCCTTGCAGCCGGGCAGCTCGATCATGCCGGGCAAGGTGAACCCGGTGCTCTGCGAGAGCATGATGCAGGCCGCCGCCCGAGTGATGGGAAACGACCAGACGATCGCCTTTTGCGGCGCGGCCGGGGGCCAGTTCCAGCTCAACGTGATGATGCCGGTGATGGCCGATGCCGCTTTGGAGAGCATCCGCATCCTAAGCGGCGCGATCCGGGCCATAACGGACCGCTGTCTGGCCGGCATGGAGGCCGACGAGGAGACGTGCCGGCGGAGCGTCGAGCGGAGCCTGGCCCTGGCCACCGGTCTGGCCCCCTACCTCGGCTACGACGCGGCCGCCGCCATCGCCAAAGAGGCTTTCGAGACCGGCAAGACCGTGCGCGAGCTTTGCCGAGAGAAGCAGGTCCTGCCCGAAGACCAGCTCGAAGCGGTGCTGGACCCCTGGCGCATGACCCGCCCGGCCGAGTAGGTCCGACGCTCCGCGGCGGACCCGGGGCGTCACGGAGTGCCGCCCCTACAGTAGTCGTCCCAGAAACACAGGTCGGCGATCCGATGAATGCCACGAAACCCGAAGCCGATCCCGTCCGGGGCAACGGGTGGTTTGGCCTCTGGGCCCTTGCCGCGTGGATGTTCACGTTGGCCGGGTTCTTTTGCGTGATAAGTTTCCTTTCTGCTGAGCTGCCGAGGCAGATCAACCCGCCGCCCGGGGTCGTGGTGCCTGCCCAATGGCCCGCGGCGGTGCGCAACCACGCTGAGTACTACCTCTGGTGGACGGTGCCGCAGCGGCCATTGCTGTTCGCGGTCTGGCTGGCGGCTTTGCTGTATGGCCCGGTGACCGCCTTCCGTTTGCATCGCAGGCGGAAGGCAGCCGTTGCAGTGCGGTCTCCCAGTGTGTCCGTTCGTATCATCACTCTGTTTGTGCTTCTTCTTGGTGTTTCGTCGTTTGCTCTCGTGTTTCTCGAGTTCGTGATAGGCAGTAGTTTCCAGGAAAATTGACCTTTCCATAGACGCCCCCTTTCGGGGACCATGTAGCGTTTTCTTACCCAGCGTTACCTGGTCAACCGAAAGGGGAACGTCATGGATGATGGTAAAG
>Ga0180437_10003934_pt1 | contig 21600 bp, 17 predicted proteins | sample SS_ome_4_FD_132410 | JGI IMG/M metagenome (GOLD analysis project Ga0180437, IMG submission 132410) | Hypersaline lake sediment archaeal communities from the Salton Sea, California, USA - SS_3_D_1 metaG | ecosystem: Environmental > Aquatic > Non-marine Saline and Alkaline > Hypersaline >...
ATCGCCCGGCCAGCATGGATTCGACAAAGGCGGTGGTGCCAGACTTGAGCATCTCCACGATGCACAACTCGGCACTAGCGCGACCGTCTTCCTCTGAATAGTTGCCCTGCAAGACCCATACGCGCTTGCCCAGCCATTCGATCAGTTCCATGTCATCTGCGCAACCTCGGATCATCGCCTGTGCCAGGTGCACATGGGTGTTGATCAGGCCAGGCGTGACCACTCTGCCACGCAGGTCGTTGCGTGGCTCATTGGGGTAGCGCTCGCGCAGCGCGTGAGCCTTGTCCACAGCCACGATGCGCCCCTCATCGACGGCCATCGCCCCATCGGTGATGATGCGCCGCTCTGCATCCAGAGTGATAAGCGTGCCATGCTCGTAGATCCTCATAGACTGTCCCTCCTTGTGGGGCATTTGACAGGGCATTTGAGCAAACTATAATGCGTCCTATGCTGCCATACAACAGGCTTTCTGCTGTCATTGCCCTGATTGCGATCGGCCTCTGCGCCTCTTTTACCCTCAACTGGCCGGCTCTCGACGTCAACCTGATGGGTCTAGCCTTTGAACTGTCGGGCCGAGCCTTGCTCGGCTTTGTCCTCGTCGGGCTCGTCTGGGCCGGTGTCGACGTGGCGCTGCGCCATCGTCCCCAGGTCGACTCTGGCTCCCAGGGCGCCTCGCCAACCGGTTGGATACTGCCCACGACTTGGATTGTCGCAGCGTGGTTCCTCTTGCCCTCTTCGGGTCGCGTTGCCGTTCAGGTTGTCGGCGTCGCCGTTGTCTGCGCCCTGCTGGTGCTCACTACGGCGGCTGAGTACTCTGTGGCATGCGCGAAGACGCGCTGGCGTGCTGGCGTGCAATTCACACTGCGTCTGGCGACGTACCTTGCGGCGATATTGCTCTACACCGCCATTCAGCTGGGCGTGAATCCGCGCGGTGTGGCTGCGCTCGCAGTTGCAGTCGTGAGTGCAGTCCTGGCATGGCGACTCTGTGCCGGGGATGATCGAATCGCACCCCATCTGCGAACGCTGCAGATGAAAGAGCTTGCTTCATTGGGAGGGACCGCGTTTGCCCATTGGGTCCTGTTTGCCGCTTTGGGCGTTCTCGCAGCAGCCAGTTGTTGGCTTTTGGGGCTGTGGGCCAAACCTCCCCTGCTATTTGGGTTGGTGCTGGTTGTATTGCTGTACCTCGGCGTTGGCCTCTTGAAGCAATTTTTGCTGCAGACTCTTACACAACGCGTCGTCGTAGAGTACCTGGTTGTCGGTGTCGCAGTCCTAATGCTCCTGTTCTTTGTCCGCTGACCCCGCGCATTCTCCGTAGGCGCGTGAGAGCAGGTGTCGGTTTCCTATCTTCACGCGCTGCAGTCCCGCCGCCTGCGCTGTTGCGAGTGCCTCCTCAGCGTGCCGGACCGAAGTGCGGGGCAGATCCGGCATGTAAAAGTGCGGGTGAAACCCGAGCAGCGAGTACGGGATGGAAGTATCGATCGTGGCAATGAAGTTGGCCAGCGCTCCCACTTCTCTCTGGTCCACGTAACCTGGTACGAGCAGCGTGCTGGCGATCAACAAGGGCCATTGCGAACGGCGCCCAGTCTGCTCAGCAATTCGCCTGAAATTCTGCAACGTCTGCGCGTTGCTGGAACCGGTAAGTGCGCGGTGCAGATTGTCGTCCCATGCTTTTAGGTCGAACTTGATACAGCCTCCACTCTGCAGCGCCAGTTGCACCATTTGATCGCCCAGCGCGGGGTGCATGCTGCCGTTTGTTTCCCAGCAAATCCGCACGCCTGACGCCGCCAACAGGCGGGATGTGGCCAGGGCATGGCCGATCTGCGGCGTGGGATCTCCGCCAAAGTAGCACACGCAAAACGTGTGCCCATCGGCACAGGCTGCCAGTTCCTTAGAGGTCAGGCCCGGCCCCTGCGGGGACATCCCGCGGTAGTGCCAGTTCTGGCAGAAGAGGCAATTGAAGGTGCAAGCACCGTAGAAAACAGCGAGGTTCTTCCTGCCGCGCTGGGTATGACCCTCGCATACCCAGTCAGCGACGCAGTTGGTAGGCAGCGGATCATAGTACCAATGCAACAGGCCTTTGGACGGCGTGCCGGCAAGGTGCCTTAACCTGCCATGGTCGTTGAGCCGCAGCCCGCAGTAACCGGTCTCGCCGTCGGCCATGGAACACTCGTTCACGCACAGGTGACATGATCTGCCCTCTGCACCGCGCGGGGGCGCTTCGGGAAGGCCAAACTCACGACGACTGCGATGGTGGATGGTTGCGGCGACGGAGAGCGCATCTTGAGGTTGCTCTCTCATGCAGTTCAGACACAATTGCAGCGAAGAGGCAATGAGTGGTGATTCTCGGCCGCAGAGCACACAGGTCGCCATCTCAGAGTCCGGACACGCTGCTGCCGGCTGCAAGACCGATACGGTGGGGACTGTCTTCACGGACTGCCGACGCGTTTGCACCGCGCCGTTCAGAACTGCTGCCCGGCACCGCTGGGAGCCCAATCCTGGGCGTTGGGGCCAGCACAGTGTCAGTACGCCCCGATCTCCGACAACCTCTCATCGTGAATGCCAAAATGGTGTCCTATCTCATGCCGCAGCACGCGATGTACGGTTGCGGGCACTTCACGCGGGCTGCGGGAGCGTAGCAGAATGGGCATGCGATAGATGCTGATCTTGTCTGGAAGCACCAGGTAGTAGCTGTGGCTGCGCCGAGTCAAGGGCACGCCATGGTAAAAGCCCAGAAGTTGTGCACCATGTTTGACTCCAGCCCGCCGCATCGTTTCCGCGTCTGGCCAGTCTTCCACCACGACCTCGACGTTGTCCATCCGTTGCCGGATGTCGGTTGGAATAGCCTCGAGGGCTTGTGCCACCAACCTCTCAAAAGTCGCGCGATCCATCACTGGCGAACGCTGCTCTGGATACCCATGCCTTACTTCCACCAGCGATAGTCGTGGTCCATCGCTGCTAGAAAGTCGTCCTTCACGGCCGGAACGTCCTGGAAGGACCACTGGTCATCCTTGGACCAGCGGTACAGCAGCAGGCAACGGATCTTCTGGTGGGTTAAGTCATCGTTCCAGGCGTCGATCTCTTCGTAGGCTGCCTCAACCCAGCGCGTGTTCATGCGCGACCACGGTTGAGTGCCCTGGTTGTTCGTCTCTGTTATGTATACCGGAAGTCCACGCATGCTGGCTGGGACAGCGTCCATGAACTCGCGATAGGTGCGGAACTCGTAGTAGCGATCCTGGAAGGGGGGATCCATGCGATCGCGAGAGGTGATCTTGGATGGCTCAGGGCTGTGAGTGTAGGTGTGCAGGGCGATGCCATCGCACTTGTCTTTGACCAGCGCCAGCAGGTCTGCCAGGTATTGAACCCAGTCACCGCGCACATTCCCTGGGTACTGTGTCTCATTGTTCCAAGGCGCGACGGCGCCAATGACCACTTGATCGCGCCCATGTCCGGGACGGCTGCGTATCTCTGAGCGGCAACGCTTGAAGCAATCGGCGTACCGTTCAGGTGTCAGCGCCTGACCGGCGTGCCCGCCGGGCCACTCCACGTGATAGTTCATCTCGTTGCCGATGATCCAGATATGGCATCCGGGCGAGTGCTCGACAAAGTTGCCACAGCGCACAGCAAAATCACCATAGTTCTGGCCCGCTGGATCACCCTCGGGAATAGTGCCTGGAAAGCTGTTGCCTCGGTGGTAGCCATGGTTCAGGCGGACGATCACGCCAAAGCCCTGGCTCTCCAGATCGGAGTAATCCTTCCCGCTGTTGTCGTGGGGATTACGTCCCACTTCTTCTGTGATCAGCACCCAGCCCTTCTTGCCTTTCTGGGCCATCAGGTGCTCACCGCCACGGTCGTGAATGCCAAAAATGAAGGGCGACTCGCCAGCCGGCAGCTTTCCGGCACTAACCGGCTCCGGGATGGTTAGCAACTGGCCCACTTGGATGAGCGCGGGGTTGTCAATGCCATTGAGATACGCGATGGCCCAATACTTGCTCGCGTCGTTGAAGAAGCGGAAGGCGATGGCGCTTAGCATGTCCCCGGGCTGCACCGTGTAGCTTGCTGTCTTCGTTGGCCAGTTGCCCGTCCACTGGGCCACAAAGTGGTAGAGCCACTCAGTCATGGTGGTATCTTCGAATGCCGTTCGGGCCTTGAACCTGCGGTGTAGGTCGGCATCAATATCCACTGCGGCGGTCTGTTTCGGTACGCCCCAGGGTATGCTCGTAGCGGGCGCAAAACCCGACGGTGACGTGCCTGGTTCGGGAACTAGGACCTGCTGGCCCGGCTGCAGAAGCGTGGGGTAGGACATATCGTTGAAGTAGGCGATGGTCCAGTACAGCTCGCCGACGCCGTAGTAGTCGCTGGCAATGCTGCGCAGGTCTTCGCCGAGGGCCACGGAGTGCGAGTAGTATGTGGTTCCCCAGCTGCCCAGCCAAGCGCTGATCAGCTGGGCAAGCACATCAGTCATGGACTTGCCCTCGTAGGCAATACGTGCCTTGAACCGGCGATACAGAGACTCCTCAAGATCAACGGATATCTGTTTGGTGGCCATTCCACCCTCCTGCTGATCAGTCTCCAAAGAGGTCGCTGATATCGGCTTCGGCGCTAGCTGCGGTGTTGGGTCGGGCGCCCATGGCGCGGTAGAATTCCTGATCGTATGTGCGCGTACGCATGACGATGGGCATGGGCACAGCATGGCCCATGATCAGGATCTGTTGGCGGGTGTCGAGGCTGGCCAGTGCGCCCCGCAGTGCGCTGCGGTTGCTGACGCCAGTCAACACCGCCTCAATGTCTCGCTCCTCGGTGATTTTGCCAGCCACCCGCGTACCCAGCTGTGACATGACCTCATCATCGATGCCGCTCGGTCTCTGGTCGATCACAAGCAGTGTAACATTGTACTTGCGCATTTCGCGGGCGATGGTGCCAAATGTGGTCTGGCCAGCAACAGCAGGGTTCAGGAACTTGTGCGCCTCCTCAATGGTAATCATCAGTGGCCTGGGCTCTTGACCAACCTTCTGTGTTTCCTCGTAGCGGCGCATCTTCTCTTCGTAGCGGTGGCGCACTCGTCGGGTCACGAGATTCGACACCAAGACATAATCAAGCACCGAGTTGTGCCGCCCGAACTGCAAGATGACGTGTTTGCCGCGGTCCAGTGCCTCAACCATGTCGTCAAGGGTCGAGAACGACGCCTCAGGCAGGACATAGTCCTGACGCGGCAGGCGCTTCAAGTTGCGCTGCAAGCTGGCCATTGAGGCAGGGTGTGCACCGCTCGCCCTGCAAAACTCGTCTAGCTCTTCCTGTGTCATCTCCAGCAGTTTGAGTAGCCAGCGGTCGTGATACACATCGTGTAGCAAACCGATAGTCGCCTCGGCGGTTGGACGCAGGTTGAGCTGCTCACTGAGCAGTACTATGTCGGCTTCTTCGATCTGATTCAAGCCAATCTTGAGCGTCACGTCGGCGTTGCGCCCCGGCCGCCGCGCCATCTGCTCATCCAAAGTATAGACAAGCACCTGCGACCCGAAGAGCTGCTTGAAGCCCTTGACGAAGTGGCCATCCTCGGTCTGCTTGTCGAATGAGTACTCATCGTGCATATCAAAGATGAGGTTAACGGCAACCCTGGTCTTGATGACACCGCTGATGACCAAGCGCGCCAGAAAGCTCTTACCGGTGCCTGACTGGCCAAAGATGCCGTTGGAACGCTCCACAAACCGATCCAGGTTGAGACATATGGGGAGATCCATCGCCAACGGCATGCCCATCGCAAAGTTGCTGCCGCCTTCTTGTCCAAAGACGGTGGCAAAGTCGAGCTCGGTAGCCTCGCGCAGTTCTGCGAAGTGCATCGGAATGGTGCGTACTGGTTGTGGTCCCGTCCCTTCGGCCAACAGCGCGTCGGCATCAGTCTCGTCTACTTTCTCCAGCATCAGCATGGGCTTGACTTCGACCGTAGCGTAAGTGCTCGTGCCGGCCAGTGTGTGGGCTACGAATGGTGAAGCTTGACGGGGTGGGTCAGAAAGCATCCGTGGATCGGTCGCCTTGAGCTGCATGTCGGAGATAAGGCTGAAATAGCGATTGTGTTGGCCATCTACGACCACAAAGTTGCCGATCCGCAGTTGCTCGAGGCTGACGCCGGGATTGAGCCGCACGATCAGTCCGCTATTGAAGGTCCCATCTACGACAAGGCCGAGCGATTTGAACATGCTAGCTCTCCTCCACCGCATCCGTGGCATGCACCGGCTCTATAGCATACAGAACGGTCAGCAGCGCCTCGTGATCGCTCTTCAGCAGCGTTGCGATCTCTCTTGCTGCCGCTTTCAGCCATTCTTCGTCGCGTCCTCGCGCTTTGTAGACCCAGCGCACGTTCGCCGCGACGACCTGCAGCGGAGGGACCTGTCCGGCGCCTGATGCCGCCGCGGGTGCTGCGTACGGTGGAGCGAGCAGACGCAGATACTGCAGCCGATTGGTAAAGCGCTGCACTTCCTGCGCTGTTGGATGGTGCACTGAGAAGTGGAGGGGTGGAAGCTGCGACGGCAGGTGCTGGTACATCTGCCCACCGCTGGCAAAGCCGACCAGTGCCGCGCAAAACTCTGTGCGCAGCGTTCGCTCGAGCTCGGGATTCTGTCGGTAGATGGCTTGATCAAACACCTCGTCCGTGCTGCGGCGCACCGCACGACGGCTTGGATCGATTCCTGCTGTCCGGCCGTAGGTGACCACGGCGTAGAGATCGACCTCGGTGGCTCTCGCGCCCGCCTCGTCGGGCAGGCGTACCACCACTAGGCTCCCAAGGGCAGGCGGGCGGTTCAGCTCAAAGCTCTCGGCAACAAAACCGGTGCTCATTGTCTCGATGATCTCGCCGATCCTGCTCATACGCCGCGTCTCCTCTTGCTATCGTCTTTGGCTGAGCGAGTGACATGATGGCCAAGCTGTCCCAGACTCTGTTCCACCATTTCCTCGATCAGGCGTCTCTCAGACACGGTGATCACCGCCTGCTCGTGTGCCTCTAACAGTGCAGGTGGATACGGTGGGAAGCCAGGGCTGCGCTGACATTGATCGTGAATGACAGCGTGCAGCAGCCCAAGCTGTTCGTCCGTCAGGCTGACCCAGCGAGGCACTTCTACACGGGCAATCTCCCCCCCGGCGTTGAAGTAGAAAAAGTCCGCCCGCTGATCCCCGTAGGCCTCCAGGACTTGCGACGAACTGGCAAACAGCTCTGATCGCTGGCCCTCCTCGAGATTAGCGAACAAGTCTCGGTCGCGAATAGTGGCCAACGCTTGGCACAGGTCCCGTTCGTCGCTTGTGCACCCGTGGCACTGGCCGGGCTGGCCCTCACAGATCAACACTCTGAGGCTGTTCGCAACATCTCTGCTGCCGCTGAAACTGATGTAGCCCCCCAGAGGGATGTGGCTGTCCCGCAAGAAGGACATTGCGTCCAAGAAATCTCGCAGCAGGGCATGCTGCACTTTTTCTTCCTCGTTCTGGAGCGTCCAAAGAGTCAGGGGCCCATCGCGGAGTACCACGATCGGGCGCGTAGAGGCCTGCAGCACGTCTCGAAGGATGCGCAGGGACTCTCCCTCCATGCGCGCGCCGAAGCGAACGCCTTCTAGCGGCGCCTCGTGCTCTTTAGGAAAGACGTACATGTCCCTGTCCTCGAAGCATAGTTGGCTCTGAGAATCGAGCACGGCGCTGGGTTCGGATCCATAGGTAATCAACGCGTAGCCGACGTTCACAACGTAGTAGCGAACCGGGCTGTGCCTGTCTGGGGGAATCGAGGAGCCGTCAGTGCCCACCACGCAAAAGTCGCGAGGTGCTGGAGGTGCGCTTGTGGTGCCCGCCAGGCCCTGTTGGTACAGCCGCTGGCCAGCATCCAGCGGCTTGGCTACCAGCCAGGGGAAGCGCGGTTGCCGCCCAAAGTGCCGCTCCAACTTGGCTCGCAGCCGATCCACATCAGCGCTGCGCAGGTGCTTGCGCGCCCGCCGGAGATAGTCCTCCTGCACTGGGAACTGCTCCACGAGTGCCTTGGCCATGCTTTGCACCTGGCCGCTGATGGGCCCCAGTTTGAGAGGCAAGGCTGACCCTCCTTCAGGCACACTCCGGGTAGTGCGAGACCCTTGTCCTACGGACGTTGGCGGCGTCAGCGGAGCACGCGCTGGTCGCCCACGCGCCGCGTGATGTGCTCATCGTCCAGGTGTTCCAGCATGGCCTGCATGTACTTGCGGCTGGTCTCAAACATGTCTCGTGTCTCAGCCAGAGTGATAGTGCCCTCTCGTTGCAGGTGCTCCACAATCGTTTGCTTCATCTGCTGGTAGGCCTGTGCGGAGAACAGGATCGTATCGCTCACCTTGACCAGGCGACCCTGGTCGATGAGGGCCGCCAATAGATCGGCACCGACAAGGGCTTCGCTCTCTGCCAGAGACGGCGGTGCATACTGGCTGTCCTGGAACTTGGCCAGCAGCTCGTCTAAGCGTCTCTGCTGCTCGGGGCTGAACACGACACGGTGCTCAGCGCGGCGCAGGATGGCTTCTGTCTCCACCAGCAAGCCCTCATTGGCTGCACGGGTGATGGCCTCGTTAAAGGCGCGAGCGGGTAGTCCGAGACGGCTCTTCAGTTCCTCCCGTGGCATCCCCATGCGCAAGGGGTAGCGTTGGTGATAATTGTCCAGCAGTGACTCGATCTGCTGCCATAGCGCTTCCCAACCCCCAGCGGACATCACGTACTTGGAGTTCGGCGGCAGTTGGGTCGGTGCATCTGTGTGCGGCGCGTCGAGCTGCACCACGCGACCTGCGTTCAGCAGCGACAGGAGAGCCTGCTGTGCCTCCTGATGGCTGAGGGTGGTCCAGGCCATCAATGCGCCCAGCTCGCAAGGTTGCTCTCGCTCCAATTCCTGCAGCAGTATCTCCTCTGGCGTGCCGTGCGCCAGCCGTTCCAGACGCTGAAGGGTCTCTTGGCGGAAGCGTCGGTGCTTGCGCTGCGGCAAGGGATCGACGACAACGCCTCCTCCTAGAGTGAGACCGGGCGACGGCTGTCGGATGATGAAGCGGTCCCCTTTGATGATGGCAGTGGGTTCGTCAAGCACCAACTGAACCCAACTCTCTTCCCCGGGGGACACCTTCTTGCGGTCCAGGATGCGAACCCGAGCCAGACGCTGCGCCGAGCCTGTAAACAGGGCCACGCGTGCGCTGTGAGTTAGCGGGCGCGGAGCATCCTTCAACAAGCGGAGCCGGGCGTCCACGACCGAGGTTGGACGCAGCCACCCTGGGCTGGTCAGGACGTCGCCGCGCTGCAGTTGTTCCTTGTTGACGCCTGAGAGGTTGACAGCCACGCGGCTGGGAGGAACGGCAGTGTCCACCTTCTCTTTGTGGGTCTGCAGGCCGCGAATGCGCGCCTTGAGCCCGCTCGGGAGGATCTCGACCTCGTCACCCGTGTGAAGACGTCCGTCGATAAGCGTGCCCGTCACCACGGTGCCAAAGCCTGCGATGCTGAAGACGCGGTCTATGGGCAGCCGTGGCCGTCCGGTCTCTGGACGTGGCGGAGGGGACTGCAGCAAGCGGTCAATTTCCTGGAGGAGTTGCGGCAGGTTATCGCCGCTACGCGCCGACACGGGGATGATCTTTGCGCCCTGCAATACCGTCCCTTGCAGGGCCTCGCGTACGTCCTCTTGCACGAGCTCCAACCACTCCGGATCGTCGATCATATCCGTCTTGGTCAAGGCCACGACCCCGTCCGGAACCTGCAAGAGATCCAGAATCGCCAGGTGCTCGCGAGTCTGGGGCATGATCCCCTCATCAGCGGCCACGACGAACAGCGCCAGGTCAATACCTCCCACCCCGGCCAGCATATTCTTGATAAAGTCCTCGTGTCCCGGGACGTCGACAATGCTCACTTCACGGCCGCTGGGCAGTCTCAACCAGGCAAAGCCCAGGTCGATGGTCATTTCCCGTTCCTTCTCCTCTTTCAGGCGGTCCGGGTCAATGCCGGTGAGGGCGTAGACCAATGCTGACTTGCCGTGATCGACGTGTCCGGCCGTGCCGATAACTCGCATCAGCTTTCCCTACGCTGCTTGACCATGCTGTCCAAGATTCCGATCTGTCCCTGTAAGTATCGTGCCCAGGTTTCCCACAGCAGCTGGGTGCACGATTCTATATCCTCTTTGTTCTGCTCCAGGCGCTTCTCGGCCTCGGCTTGGCTCTCGTTGACCTTTCGCTGCCAGGCCTGAAGCTGCTCCACGCGAGCCGACTGCTCCTCATCTACCCTGACCTGGTTGTCCTGCCATTCGCGCAATTCGGTGCGCAGTCTGTCAGCTGTCAGACGCTGCAATTCCATCATCTCGTTGCCTTGTTGGCGGACCTGTTTCTCCATCTCGCGTAGATCGTAGAGCGCCTTTCTGCTACGCTCGAACTGCACGGTGAACTCCTCCATCTGTTTGGCCCAGCGAGCCATCGGCGCTTGGAGTGTCTTGAGCTCCTTCTCCAGACTGTCGAGCTGCCGAGCTTGATCCTGTTGCTTGCCCTGAATGGCCTGCAGTTCGCTAGCGCGCCGCTTGTTGGTGTCGTCGAGCGAGGACTGCAGTTGCTCGATCCTGGCCTCCAATGGCGGGGCGACGTTATCCAGCCCCGCTTTCAGTGCCATAATGCGGTTGTTGAGCTCTTCTGCGTTCAGTCGGACAGCCGTCAGGCCGTCACGGATGGTGGGGGCCTCCTTCTCCAACAGCTCGATGCGTGGCTGCTGCCCATCCAACCGCCTGGACAGGTCAGCGATCTGCGAGACGGCCTTTGTGATCTCGCTGCGCAGTTTGCCGTCCTCCTCCCCGAGCATCTGCATCGTGTGCTCGAAGGAACCGAGGGCCTCGACGCGCTCTTGGACCTGATGGATGATGCGCCCTAACTTCTCGGCCTCCTGTTGTTCCGTCTTGGCTCGATCCTCCTGCAAGGACTCGTGCTCAGCGCTGTGCTTGGCCAGCAGACCGGCAAACTCGGTGCGCACGGTTTGGATCGACTCCTCCAACTGTGCCGCCTTTGGAGCGCTCCCCTCGATACGGGCCAGCAAGGCTTCCATCTCCTGCAGCTGGCGCGCCTGGTCCTTGAGCTGCGCCTTCTGCGCGTCGACCTGGCTCTGCAGGGCCATCAGCAGTGCCTTATCCTTGCGGTGTTCCTCGTCCAGCCAGGTGAGCAGTTGGGTTGCTTGGCTAAGATCCAACTTTGCCTCCTCTACGGGGCCCTGGGTCCCGGTTTGCTTGCACGGTACTGCCCATCCCGAATGCGTGTACCCTGTGGAGTGTAAAAACGTGCTTGAGGACGGACATGCGCGTTGATCCCGCAACTATCCATGAACGACTGCTGCGGGAAGAGAAGCTGGCGGCCCTGTCCCAGTGGCAACCTTACCACAGCAGCCTTGGCGGACTGTCGCGTGTCTTGAGCGCCGAATGCGACCATTATACCTACAAAGGATGATTTGCACAATCATCCTGCAGCGCTATAATTGGTATTCACGGAGAGGTCGCATAGTCAGGTCTAGTGCGCACGATTGGAAATCGTGTAGGCGATAAGCCTCGCGGGTTCAAATCCCGCCCTCTCCGCTGTGTTTGCACGCTTTGACAAAAGGGTCGCAGCACACTAGTATGGTATTGGTCGTGCTAGATGGGGAGCTAGCGGTGCCCTGTACCCGCAAACCGCTATAGCGGGGTCGAATTCCCCCTTTGAGGTGCCGCACATTGGGACTGCTTCGGCCAAGTGGCGATGAAGATTGGGTCCTACGCGGCAGAGGCCTGTGAACCCCGCCAGGTCCGGGAGGAAGCAACGGTAAGCAGCCCCCTCTGGGTGCCGTAGGGTTGCCTGATTGGAGCAGGCTAGTTGGAGCAAGCCGGTGTGTTGGTATCGACAGGGGGTGCACGACCATCGGCAACTTAGAGGGTGGGCAAGACCCACCCTCTTTCAATTCGTACGGGAGATGACTGTTCGAAACCGGGTTATCGTGGTGGGTGGAGGAGCTTCTGGCATGATGGCCGCCGGAAGAGCCGCTGAATGTGGCGCAGACGTCCTGCTTCTGGAAAAGACACCCCGCCTTGGCAACAAGCTGCGTATCACTGGAAAAGGACGCTGCAATGTCACCAATGTGGCTCAGCTTTCCGAGTTTGTGATGCACTTTGGCGGGACAGGGCGCTTTCTGTACGGTGCCCTCTCTCGCTTTTTTGTCAATGACCTGCGGGCGTTTCTGGAAGAAAGAGGGGTGCCCACCAGAGTAGAGCGCGGCGGGCGGGTCTTTCCAGTCTCGGAAGATGCTCGGCAAGTGACCGCCGCTCTTGAAGGCTACCTGGTCCTCAACGGCGTGCGGGTGCGACGTCGGCACCCTGTGGAGCGAGTGCTGGTCGACGGGCAGCGAGTTATGGGCGTCGAGGCGTGCGGGCGCGCTTCTGATGGCTGCGCTGTTGTGCTGGCCACCGGCGGGGCATCCTACCCGCGGACAGGCTCCTCAGGGGATGGCTATCGTTTGGCTGCGGAACTGGGGCATCGGATTCTGCCCATCCGGCCGGCTCTGGTGCCGCTGGTTGCACAAGAGCCTTGGGTGCGTGAGTTGCAGGGGCTCAGCCTGCGCAATGTCGAGGTCACCCTGCTCCTCGAGAACGAACCCATAGCGCAGCAGTTTGGGGAGATATTGTTCACCCACTTCGGCGTCTCCGGGCCGGTTGTGCTGACGCTCAGCAAACAGGCGGTGGATGCTATGGCCAAGGGGCAAGTGTCTCTCTCAGTCAATCTGAAGCCCGCTTTGCCGGCGGAGGAGATGGATCAGCGACTACAGCGGAAGCTGGATCAACATGGCCGCCAGCAGGTGCTGCGCATTCTGACGCAACTATTGCCCAAACGCATGACTCAGCTGATGCTCGATCTGGCAGGAATCCCTGCTGATAAGCGCGGCAATCAGGTCAATGCTGCGGAGCGGCAGAGCCTGGCCAGCTTGCTGCAGGATCTGCGACTGACTGTCGAAGGCGCGCGTCCGATTGATGAGGCCATTGTCACCGCAGGCGGTGTTGACACGAGGGAGATCAACCCGCGTACCATGGAGTCCAAGATTGTGGAAGGGCTATTCTTCTGTGGCGAGGTCATTGATGTGGATGCAGATACTGGTGGCTATAACCTGCAGGCTGCCTTCTCGACCGGCCGTCTCGCTGGCGAGTCCGCTGCGGCCGCTGCGCAGGCAGGGCTGCGGGACCTGGGGAGTCAATAGCGTTGTCTGAAACCGACAGCCTGATCCGGGATGCGCAAACGCAGCGTTGGCCGCGTCCATTGCCGCAGGTGCAGAGCGCTACGATCCCGGCCGAGCTTGTCACTTTGATGCTGACAGTAGTATTGCTGGGTGTTCTCGCCCGCAACTACCTGCAGTCGGGTCAGGTAGTCGTGTTGCAGGTCAACGATGCCACCTGGCAGTTTCTGACCCATCAGCAGACCGTCGGTGCGGTTCTGCGCGAGGTAGGGCTAGAATGGCGCGCATCCGACATTGTCGTGCCCTCTTTGGACGCAGAGATTGTCGAAGACACCGCCATTGTGGTGCAGAAGGCGCTGCCGGTGCGCATTCTGGCCGATGGCCAGTTGGTGGAGCATTTCACACACAGCCCTCGGGTCAGCGATCTGCTTCACGAGGCAGGGCTCAATGCCAAGCCCCATGACGTGGTATTGTTGGATGGGGAATCGGTTGCTTTGGACTCCCCGTTGCCAGACTTTGAGTGGATGCCGAGCCGCTGGCCATTGCTGCAAAGCCTGGCTGGCCATCTGCGAGGTATAGCTGCCCCGTCATGGTATCGCCTCCAGCTGCAGCGCGCCATTCCGCTCTCCATTAGCGATGATGGCACGCAGCTCTCCTTCTACAGTACAGCACGCACCGTTGGCGAAGCACTCCTGAGTCAGAACATCGTTTTGTATCTGGGCGATCACGTGCGTCCTCTGCTGGGCACACTGCTGACGGCCGGTATGCACGTTGAGATCCACCGGGCCAGCCCGGTGACCATTGAGGTTGATGGTGGTACGATCGAGACGCGCACTCAGGCACGCAGTGTGGCGCAGCTGCTGAGTGAGGCGGGGGTTGAGCTGCTTGGCAAGGACCGCGTGCTACCAGAGCTCGATGCTGAGATCCTTTCTGGTATGACGGTACAGGTCACCCGCGTTGTCGAGGCCTGGTTGATTGAGAGCGAGCAGATTCCCTTTGAGACGCTGTGGCGCTCTGACAACACACTGGAGCTGGACCAGCGGCGGACCGACCAACCGGGCGAGCTTGGGGTGCGCCAGCGCCGCGTGCGCATCATCTATGAAGATGGCGAGGAGAAGCAACGCTTCGTCGCCGACGAATGGGTGGAACGACAACCGGTTACGCGCAACATGTCGTATGGCACCAGGATTGTCATGCGTGAGGAGGAGACGCCAGATGGCGTTATCCGCTACTGGCGCAAGATACGCATGCTGGCTACATCATACTCGCCATCGACCGCCGGCAAGCCGCTGGATCACCCTCTGTTTGGCATCACGCGGCTGGGCTGGCAGGCGACCAAAGGCGTCGTCGCTGTTGACCCACGCCTGGTCAATTTAGGCACCGAGGTCTACGTGCCGGGCTACGGCTTTGGCGCCGCCGCTGACACAGGAGGCCTTATCAAAGGGCGTCGCATTGATCTGTGCTACGACGACCACAACCTGATCCTCTGGAAGTCGTGGGTGGATGTCTATCTGCTTGAGCCGATTCCCCCAGTCGAGGACATAAACTGGCTTCTGCTTGACTTCCCGGTGGAGCGACGCTGACAGGCCGCGCTGATGGACGGGACATGGACATCAAGGGACTGCTTCGGGAGTATGGGCTGCATCCGCACAAAGGGCTGGGTCAGAATTTCCTCGTAGATTCGCGCGTGCTGCAGCGCATCGTCGACACAGCTCAGCTTGAACCTCAGGACCTCGTGCTGGAGATTGGCTCTGGATTAGGTACGTTGACACAGGCCCTGGCGGAAGTAGTCCAGCGGGTGGTCGCTGTCGAGCTCGATGAGCAGTTGGTCCAGATTCTGCGCACGCGACTGGCCAGCTTCACCAATCTTAAAATCGTCTGCGGCGATGTCCTGGCTCTAGATATTCCTGAACTGATGGGAGCCGAGGGTGCAAAGACCTCATCTTTCAAGGTTGTCGCCAACATACCCTACTACATCACATCCGCCGTGCTGCGGCACGTCCTGGAGGCCACTGTCCGGCCCGAGTTGTTTGTTGTCATGGTGCAGCGCGAGGTGGCACAGCGCATTGTGGCCCAGCCAGGCCAGATGAGCCTGCTGGCGGTCAGCGTGCAGTTCTATGGCAGCGCGCGTGTGGTCTTCCGTGTGCCGGCGCGCGCCTTTTACCCAGCGCCCAAGGTCGACTCGGCCGTTGTGCGCATTGCTCCATATCAGGAGCTGCCATTGGAGGAGCATGAGGTTGCGGCGTTCTTTGCGGTTGTGCGCGCCGGGTTTGCGCAGCGACGCAAACAACTGCGGAATGCGCTGCTCCATGGGCTGCCTGTGTCCGAGAATCAGCTATCTGCGGCCACGGCTGATGCGGGTATAGATCCCTGTCGTCGTGCTCAGACTCTCAGCGTCGAAGAATGGCTGGCCTTGTATCATGCCCTGGGTGTGGCAACGGACAGATGAGGAGAGACAGGAGTTGGTAGTGCTCTCGTTGATATTGTTGCTGGAGCGGGCCTAGCCGTATACGGGCCGCGCGGTGACGATGACCCGGTGATCTGGTTGAATGAATGGCCAGCAACTGACCAACGTGAGCCGTTCCTCGTCTGTGGGCTGCAGCCACTTGGCATTCTCTAGACGCACCTCCCACGGTACGCCCTTCTCCTTGATCAAGAGGCATTGCTCAACCAGGTAGTGATACTCCTGCTGGCCGACGTACAGATACACATCATCGCCCGGCAGCAGGTCCAGCAAGTGGCGGAAGACGCGACCTCTGATGTTGTTGTGGCCTGCGATGATGATATTGCCCGGATGACCGGGATAGGCGGATCCGCGGTGGAAACCGGCCGCAAAGTCGGCTACTTCCCATACTGTCACCGTTTCCCCGTTCTCTTCCTTCATCTCATAACCGACTTCTACGACGTCCGCGTCAACCTGGATTCGCGGTATGACAATGGCGGTGGGAGGGGAAGTTGCGGGAGGTAGCATCGTCTGTGCCGCGGCGGTCGGCCTCTTCGCCGTCGGATGTGGCCTGAGGAACACTGCCATGCGCTCGAACAGATCCCAACTAGGAAACGAGCGCACCCGGAACGTCTGCTCGCCATTCTCCCGTGGGTACGGATCATGTGCTCTAAATGTACCGTCCTCGTAGACACCTACCACGACCCACACGTGCTCGCCAAAGACAAGCTCCGCTGGGCCATCTGGCGTGTCAACGGTGGTTGTCTGGGGTGGGTTTCCTTTTGCCACCCAAACGAGCACTGGATAGCCGTCCAGGATGGCATTCGCAACATCCTCGTAGGTGGCGCCCTTGATGGCGATGGCCTCCAACTCACTCCCAACCGGGTCCAGCGTGCAGTTGTTCAGGGTGTCTGCCACGGCAGGGGCATAGACGCCATAGTTGTCCCAGTTGATGGAGCCGTCCGAGTGGCGGTTATAACCTGCCGGATCGCCGCGAAAGCCCAGATAGGGGTTGGGGTCTCTGGGCAGGCACTCCAGTAGTTCCGCTTCGCTGGGTACGTCATCCAGCACTGCTGACAGCATCATGCGCATGCCCGCGCATTCACACGAAAGAGGCAGTTCCTGCAGGATGATCGGGACGGAAAGGACGCGCGACGTCGGCCGGGTTGGTGCGGGTGTTGGAGTCGCCGATGGCATAGATGTGCGTGTCGACGTGGACGTCCGCGAGGGCGTCGCGGTCGGAGTACGCGTCGGCGCCCTGGTGCGCGTGATCGTGAAGGTTGGTGTGGGCGGTGGCGTGGGGCTGGCGACGAGAAACCCTATCTTGAGGGTTAGGTCAAGGGGGCCGCGCGCCGTCACATATGCGTACGTCATCGCCAGGCCGAGGACGACTACTACCGCTGCCGCGATGCAAGCCTGCCTGTTGCGCTGCATCCATTCGTGCATCTACAGCATCTCAATATGGTAGTCGATGATGTCGGCATCTAGGCGGTAGTCGGAAATCGCCTGTACAACCCGGGTGAGCAGACCGTGGGCATAGGCCGTGTCCGAAGAGACGCAAGCCACACCCAACGTAGCTGCCTGCCATGCATCTTGCTGGTCGACCTCAGCGATGGAGACGTTGAAATCCTTGCGCACGCGCGCTAGCAGCGACTTGAGCACCTGGCGCTTGCCCTTGAGCGAGTGGTTGGCCGGGATGCGCAGGTGGATTGTGCAAAGCCCAACAATCATACTTGCCTCAGGGTGCTTGCTCGTCGCTTGAGCGCCAGCAGCACATCTTCGGCCTTGACCGGAATCTTGCTGAACCAGATGCCTGTTGCGTCGTGAATGGCGTCCAGAATAGCCGGCGCGAGAAGCATCATCGTCATCTCACCTACTCCTCGCGCGCCGTATGGGCCTAGCGGATCGGCCACCGTCACCGGGCAGTGTACGATCTCACTGGGCGCGTCCACCGAGGTTGGAATCAAGAGTTCAGAGAAGCGGCGGGTCTTGATCAGCCCATCCTGCTGGACAAAATCCTCGATCAGAGCCCATCCTTGGGCCATGACTACGCCGCCTTCGACCTGACCCTCAAAGGCCTGGGGGTTAACGACTGCTCCTGGATCGTGCGAAGCAATGACGCGCGTCAAAGTCACCTCGCCGGTTTCCATGTCAACCTCGACTTCGGCGATCTGGCTGCCATAGCCGTAGCTAAAGTTGGGGTAGCACTCACCCGTGTCGGGGTCAAAGGGCGTAGTTCTCGGTGGAAGGTATTGGTAGGTAGCTTTCGCCGGCCGCTCGCCTTTCTCCCAGATTTCGAGTGCACGCTCGCAGGCACCCTTGACCGCATTTCCCGACATAAAGGTCTGACGCGATGCCGATGAGCTGCCAGCATTGGCCATCTCTGCCGTATCGATCGTGGGAATCTCCACGCTGTCGTAGGATATGCCAAGGCTCTGAGCGGCAATCTGCGCAAGGACAGTGGTCGCCCCCTGCCCCACTTCGGCTGCTGCGATCTTGACCACTGCGCGATCAATTTGCTGCTCGCCGAATAGCTCCACAGTGCTGGTGGCTTGTTCCGGGAAGCCAAAGCTATACCCGACATTCTTGCAACCACAGACCAGCCCGACCCCAGTTCGTTTGCCCGGACCAGACGGAGGCGGGCGTTGTGGGCCGTTATCGGACCAGCCAGCACTCTCGGTCAGTTGCATCAGAGTCTCGCGGATTCCTACCCCTGGCGGCACTACCGTCTGCGTAGGCAGCTCGGAGCCCTCTTTCCACAGCTGCTTGGCACGCAGCAAAGAGCGATCCATGCCCAGCTTGTCGGCCAGTCTTGACATCTGCATCTCGACGGCGAAGATGGCCTGGTTTGCACCAAAGCCACGCATGGCGCCTGCGCGCAGATTGTTAGTATAGACGGCATGGCCGTCAACCTTGACATTGGGCACTTCGTATGGTCCGCAGGCCAGGAGCACGGCGTTAGCCAAGACCGCGGTCGACGAAGAGGCGTATGCCCCCGCATCCGCAATCAGTTCGACCTCCATAGCCGTGATCTGCCCCTCGCGAGTCGCGCCCAGCTTGTGGTGGATGTAGAAGGCGTGCCGCTTGTGGTGGCCGCGGATGGATTCCTCGCGGTTCCACACGATCTTAACCGGCTTCCTGAGCTTCCATGCCGCGAGTGCCAGCACCAGTTGCACCGAGAGGTCCTCGCGGCCGCCAAATGCCCCTCCAGCTGGCGTATAGATGACGCGCACCTGTTCCTCGGGGAGGCCCAGCGCATGAGCTATCTGGTGTCGGTCATCATGTGCCCACTGCCCGGCACTGTGAACCGTTACGCGGCCCTGGTCATCGATGTAGCCAACCCCGGCCTCCGGCTGCATGAAGGCTTGTTCGGTGGCCGGTGTGTAATAGTCCTCCTCAATGACGACGTCGGCCTGCGCAAAGCCTTGACGCACATCGCCCTTGCGAATGTGGTAGCTCTTTAGTATGTTGCTGCCCTTTTCTGCGTGAATCAGGGGAGCCCCGGGCTTTATCGCTTCCCGCGGGTCCGTGAGCACTGGCAGGTCCTCGTACTGCACGCGAATGCAAGCCCGGGCCTGTTCTGCGATTACTTCACTCTCGGCAACCACCATGGCGATGGGGTCACCCACTGACCTGACGAGCTCATAGCTGAAGACGGGCTGATCCTTGAAGATGAGCCCGAACTCGTTGTGCGGCACGTCTCGACCTGTGAAGACTGCCACGACGCCGGGTACAGCTTCTGCCTCTGACGTGTCGATGTGAATGCGGGCATGGGGGTGCTCGCTCCACAACATCTTGGCATAGAGCTGCCCCTCCATCGTGAGATCGCCCGGGAACTTTAGCCGGCCGGTGACCTTGTCGAACGCATCGTTGCGTATGACGGGTTGCCCGACAACTTCACTCATGTTGCTCCTCCCGAAGGGCGCAAGCCCCCACAAGTGCGGACAGAAGCATGGCAGGGGCCCAACACCAACGCGTCTGAGTCATGGCGAGGTTGGAACATTCTAGCATTTCCGCCTCGAATCGCCAAAGTCCTGCCCGACCAACGGATCCTGAGGCTATCTGGCCGCTGCGCCTCCGCCATCACCTCACTCTCACCTCCCAGGGCAGGCAAATGATCGGCTGTCCATCTACTCACGGCAACCGCAGCATGGGGAGCTGCGCAAAGTCATCGGCGGTCAGTTTGTCCATGTCCTTTTCCTGCGAGGCGGGGTACGCAGCGAGCGCTTCTTCCTGCGTGAGCGTTGCATCCGCGGGCAGCCACATATCAATGATCCGTGTGTGGTTGGTGTCGGACGGTGCGCCACCGAAACGCCACTGAGCAGACTGCGCTTCGACGTCGCGAACGCGCATCACGCCGGGCGCGGGATAGCCTTCCTGGCCAAGCAGCACTGCCAGATAGCCCCACTTCTGCGGATCCGTGTCCCCAAAAGCTGTCTTGGGCACGCGGGCGGTCACCTTCTTCGCGGCAGGGTCCACAACGATCTTCATCGAAACGTCCAATTTCTGGGGGTTGCCGTTGGCATCCAGTTTGAACGCCGCAGGAGTCCAACCTTCCACCCACACGGCATAGTCCCACGCATCCTGTGCTGATACGGCGGCGTTTCGGCCCGGCAGCAGTAGCCGTCGGCCCGAGCCGGCTTGATGGTCGACATCAATGTAGACGTCGAAGGTCTGCACCGAAAGGTTCACAGCCGAGCCCCACGGATTAGCCACAGGGCCGTAAAGATGGAACGTGAAAACGATATTGTTCTCATCGTAGCCGGCCACAAACTGGCGCCCGTCGAAGCACTGCGCCTGAAACACGCCGTCAGTTGGATAGGTATAGCTGCCTGGGCCATAATCATCCCCTTCAGCGTCGTCGACTGTCAGCACTGGCGTGACGGCGCTTATGTCCGGGACAACGAATAACGCCGGGCCGTCGCGCGGCGCAGCATCGATGTCACTCTGCCCACGGCTCAGCACCACATACAGGCTGACCCGGTCGCCTGCCTCCAGTTCTTCCAGGTTCTCGAACGGAATGGCGAGCTCCGCGACCTCGCCGCGCACTGCTACCTGCTCCAGTGCAGTCGGAGCGCTCCAGTCGCCAAAGCCCAGCGCTGTCGCGTACGTGGCGCTCACCGTGCCCTCCGCGATGTGGATCGCCGCCTCGGCCGCTGCACCAAAGCCCAGCACGGTCTTGTCTGCTCCCTGCGTGCCGTAGCGAGAGAAGCTGTTGACACTGTCCGCGTGGGGGTTGGACACGTACACGGCGATGGTGAGATCAGGGGCAAAGTTGAGCCAATCGCTTCGGCCATCCACACGCACATAGATATTCTTTTGGTCAAAGCCATAGTATAGCGCGGAAACGACGTCCTCGGCTCGCGCCATGGCAGCGCCAGATTTGAAATAGTAGCCAGCCGCGGACCATTCCTCCGGATCGGCGGCCCCATCGATCGTCGGCGTGAACAGATCGAGAACCTCTTGCGTGGGTACCGGCGGTTGTGGAGGCATTAGCGGTGCGTACAGCCAGTCAGGGACCTGCTCGCCCATAGTTGTATAGATGTCCATCAGCGTCTGCCGGAACTGTACGTCAAAGGCCCGTTCGTCGGCCGTGCTCTGATCGGAACCGTACCACCAGAACCAGTCCGACCCTTCGGCGATGTACATCAACTCCATGGCCTCGTCATAGCGCGCTTCGGAGACCATGTTTCGCCGGTTGATCAGCATCATGCGCGCTTTCAACAGGTAGTTCCAGGCTTGGTTCTCCTCTTCTTCACCAATCCATGTCGCAAAGTCTGGACTGAACCAGCAACCGGGCCATAGATCGTCAATGGTCCGCTGTTCGGGGAATTGCCCCAGGTACTCCGTGGGTCTGATCGTCACGATGTCGTCCGCCTCTGACAGGAGGCGGTACATTGCGTTCAGAAATTCTTTGCCGTCGTTGTCGTAATACTCCCAAGCGTTCTCTCCGTCCAGCAGCACAGTGACCA